>Ga0099364_10008664_pt1 | contig 14264 bp, 9 predicted proteins | sample TergutTh196P3_FD_73070 | JGI IMG/M metagenome (GOLD analysis project Ga0099364, IMG submission 73070) | Microcerotermes parvus P3 segment gut microbial communities from Pointe-Noire, Republic of the Congo - Th196 P3 | ecosystem: Host-associated > Arthropoda: Insects > Digestive system > Gut ... | reverse complement strand
ATTTCATTTTTTCTTTTTCATTTTTTCTTTTTCATTTTCTCTTTTTCATTTTTCGGACAACTTATTTTCTTCCAGCCACTTGGCAAGCCTTCCCGAATCCATGGGTCCGATAAGCGTTGAAACGCCCATTAATTTTTCAATATCACTTTGCAGGCGGGCAGCAAGCCCCGGCAGTACCAATGTTTTGTGGCTTGTTTTTGTGATGTCAAAGCCGGCTTTTTCAAAATCTCTTAAAATGACTTCTGCCGTCAGCTGGCCGCCGGCAACCGCCGCTTCAACACCCAAACCACCCGTATTAACCGCCAGCAAATACCCGTTGAATCCGGCAGACATCAAATCGCTTTCAACAGTATAATACGTCAATGCAAAATTTGTTGTAAACAAAACCGGCGATGTTGAATCGGGTGTTCCGATTTCATACATTTTTGACTCGACAGAGGAAGGCGTTCTCGGATCAGTGTATATCATGTCCGTGACATGAACCAGCGGCAGCAATTCATAAGCTTCCAGACCGTGAATAATCATCAGATCAGCATACCGAACAGTGAGAGCGGCAGCGATTATGGTTTCTTTATAGCCTGCGGCAACATTTGCAGGCAGACTTTTTTCACATTCACGTTCGTTGTCACTTTCGGATTTGGAACCGTGCTGGGCAATCGGAAGTGCAATTATCGGAAAAGCCAAATCTTGGTCGCCATCAATACCTGCTTTTCTCAACTTGATAAAGTTTTGAAATGTTTGTTTCAAACTTGAGCCCCATGCACCCGTTCCTGGATCCAAAACAATTTTGGTGATTCCGGTTTTTTGAACGGCAACAGAGAGCACTTTTAACATTTCCAAATCATTCGGGCAGGACAAAACTACCGGAACATCAAATTCAAGTGCCAGCTTTGTCATTTCGGCACAATTTGAAAGATCACAGGCATACATAAGCGGATTTTTGCCTTTTGAAGCCTTCAGCCCTTCGTGCATTATTGCCGGACTTTTTGTACATAACACAATCGGCAGACCTGAATTTTTAACAACTGTTTGGACGCATTTTCCAAACACTTTCGGATCACCCGAAACGGATCGAATCGCAATCATGTCTAAATGAAGGAATGTGCCGACGTAGAATTTTTGAAAATCTTGAATTTTAGAAATCCGCTCAAGCAGTTCTTTTTCACCCATCGTATCCCAAACATCAACAGCAATCGGCGTTTTGTTATAAAATGAGAGTGTATGCCGAAACATGACGTCATCGCCGCCAACCGTCACCTTTTTGTCACCGACGCCGATTTCAATTTCTGCAATGGCGGGCTTTAGCATCTCTGCCAGCTTGTCAAAATTTTGAATTTCGTCCGGTAGATAGGTGTTTTTGATTTCCTTTACTTTTATTTTGCGTCCGGCAATCTGTACGGCGGCAGCCATTTTGGATATTTGGAAATATTCTTCGCAGTTTTTCGGAAGGAAGGGATAAATGTCAAGCGGACTTTTGAGTTTTGCCATTTCAATACACCCCCGTCAGCCACTCATCATATTCGTCTTTGATTTCTGATTTTTTTGTTTCAGCGGCGTTTGAAAAGAGCGACATGATTTCTTTTAAATATTTCACGGCTCTTGGGTGCATCATCATGAATAAATCATTTCCGGCAAGTGCGAGCGTCAGTCCGGTAATTATTTCCCAAATCGGGCCTCGGTATTCTCGATCGCCCCAGTCCGAATCTTGAGCCAGCGGGGATGAAATCATCCAAGCTTCGCGGGCGCCCCACGCATTTGTTGTTCCCGACGACATCGGAAAAGCAAGTTCGCCGTCTCCCGATAAACCGGCGAGGCGGATGCGTTCCATATTTGAGTAAGCGTAATCCAAGCCGTAGCCAAGTGCGGCTGTTGTCGGATCCATAATTAAGCTGTCCTTTGAAATGCCGCATTGGCGAAACAGCTTTCGGTTGAGTTCTTTTTGAGCATTGATGTCCATTTGCGTCCATGACAAAACAACGTGCCCGTATTTTTTGGCGGCGTCTCCGATTCTTTTATAATCCATATTCAAGTTTGCCGAAGCCAAAAGAACACGTTCGCCCTCAGCAGCTTCTGCGGCTTTTTCCAAAACTTCGGGGTCTTTTTTCGGATTGCCGCTGCCGCCAATCACAATCGGGACGCTGACCGCCTGCAAGATGTCTTCAACGGTTCTTGCAGCCTCTTTTGCAGAAGTATCTTTAATATTCGGATCGGTTGACACGAGATGAATTGTAATCATATCTGCCCCAAATTCATTGACAGCTTTTTTTGCCCATGCGGCAGGGTCATCCAGCACATCTTCGTAATTGGAACGCACCGACTTTGCCAAGCTGACCGGCATATCAAAAACATCCATGGTTACTTTGCTTGTATGCGGCATTTGGGAATCAAAAAAGTAAGGCATTGTCATCTCGCCGCCAATTGTCAGCACCTGTTTTCGTGTTCCGCCGGTTTTTTTATCGGCGCCTAAAATCACTTCTTGAATGGGGCGGGCGAATTGAAAGCCTGAAACATTCAATTTGGTCGTTGGAAGAGATTTGATGAGCTCTCCGGAGGCATTTTCTGTATCACAGCCAAAAAGAGCGGCAATTTGCGACAGGCACTTAATCGCATCGCTGTCCGATTTGCCTGTTTTATCATCTTTTTCATCTTGAAGGAAGGATATGATTTTTTCTAAATCAGAATGTTGAATCTTTGGAGTCATCTTTATTTGAATGTGTTTGATTCTTATTTAAATTCACTGTCTTTTAAAAAACAGAAGTAAAAAACGAAATAAAAAAAAGAAAGGGAAAAAAAGAAAGGGAAAAAAAGAGAAAAATTAAAAGAAAAAAGAAACGGAAGACTTAGTAGTCGCCGTTTAACTTCGATTTTCGAACCCATTTGTAGTCTCTTAATTTTGCAGACCTTCCAAAGCCGCATGCAGTACACTGTTTGGTGTGGATGTTGAATGATGTGCTGCCGCATCTTCTGCATTTCATATGTGTTCGTTTTTGTCTTTGACCCATTGAGGGTGTTCCTTTAACCATAATTCTTCACCTGCAAATAAACTGATAAAATTGATTTTTATTAAAGAAGGGTGCCGCCGATTCTGTTTCATTAGGGGGAAACATAAACAATGTTGTCTCCTCTGACAACAAGACTGGAATATTTTTTGACGCTTACGCCGTCTTTTAACTCTTCTGCATTATCAAGGACAAGATTCATGTGAATATCGTAGCCTTTCAATTCTCCTCTGAATTCGCGACCGCCTTTCAAGCGTGCAATAACCGGCTTGTTTAAAGCCTCATTCAAAATATCAAGAGGTCTGTTCGTCATAATATTTCCCTTCATATCGAAAAAGGTATTTTTCAAAGAAAATACTCTATTTTAAAGTTAATGATCAGATCAAACCAACGAAGGTTGAACCGTTTTACTTTCCGTTTTCGGTCAAAGACCGCGGATTATAATCTGTGTAAGAATTGAATTATGATATTTAAACATATCTGTTTGGCGGTTTGCCTAAATCTAAATTTAAATCAATCTAAATCTAATCTAAATACCAAAATTGCAGAACACTTATAATGAGCATATCTTATAAAAAGTATGAGGATTTGTGCGGCAAAAAATGATAAATGGATAGAGAATAAAGAAGATCGTAAGAACGCAGTGAAAATTCGAGGAAAACCATGACAGAAAAGAAAAAATGTGTGATGACAATTGCCGGCAGTGACTCCGGCGGCGGCGCCGGTATCGAAGCGGATTTAAAAACATTTGCCGCACTCGGCGTTCATGGAACATGCGTCCTCGCCTCCGTCACATCGCAAAACACAACCGGCGTTCAAGCCGTTTTTGACATCCCCGTTGAAACAATCGGCACGCAAATGGATTCCATCTTATCTGACTTCAATGTCGCATATGCCAAAACCGGCATGCTTTCCTCCCCCCAAATTGTCACGTTTGTTGCAGAAAAAATCAAAGAACATAAAATCCCTCTCATCGTAGATCCCGTTATGGCTGCCGAAACCGGCGGCAAACTGCTTCAAAAAGAAGCTGTTCAAACGCTTTCCAAAGAGTTGCTTCCGACAGCGTTTGCCGTAACCCCAAATGTCTTTGAAGCCGAAATCCTCTCCGGCATGACAATTCAAACCGCCGAAGACGCCAAAGCGGCGGCTCAAAAAATTGCAAATTGCGGCGTTTCATACGTCATCGTCACCGGCGGCCATTTAGAAGCAACAGACATTGTTTATGATTCCAAAAAAGATGAGTTCACGCTTCTTCACGGCACTTTCGTCAAAGGCGGAACGCACGGAACCGGCTGCACCTATTCTTCTGCCCTGACAGCCTATCTGGCGCGCGGCTATCTCCCAAAACAAGCCTGCCGTTTGGCAAAAGAATTTGTCGTCCGCGCGATTCTTTATTCCGAGCGCGTCGGAAACGGTGTCTCCCCCGTAAACCCCGTCGGAAGCACCGTTATTAAAAGTGTGCGTGCCAATGTTATTGAAAACATTTTAACCGCCTATGATATTTTAAAAGCCGATCCGCTTTTCCCAACCCTGGTCCCCGAAATCGGAACCAACATCGCCATGAGCCTGCCCGATATTTTCAAAAACACCGTCCATAGCGATTATTACGCCTCTAAAATGTATCCGAATCAGCAAGCTTGCCAAACAGAAAATATCTCCGACAGTTTTGGAACATTTTTATCGGTAACCGCTGCCTTCCCCGGTCGAATCCGCAAAGTCAAAGACAAAACGGGAAAGTTAACGGCAGAAATCATCAGTGCACCGTCTTTTGGTTCCGGTTCCAACCTCTCCAAAGTTATACGGTCTGCCCAAGAATTTGATGAAACCGTCTGTGCTTGTATTAATTTAAAATATTCCCCCAAAATTATCGAAAGCTGCCAAAATGCAGGTCTAACCGCCATTGAATTTATCAGAGATGATGAGCCAAGCGATTTTGACGCAGCAAAAGAATGGGGCACATGGTCAATTGTCAAAAGAACACAACAGGTTCCCGACATCGTTTATGATGTCGGCGGTTTTGGAAAGGAAGGTGTTCTTCGTGTTCTTGGAACAGATGCGTTTGATACGGCTTATAAAGTGATTCGGATTTGCAATGAAATGAGAAAGGAAAAAGGAAAGTAAAAAAAATATCCGTCCGCACATAATTGTATCATTAAAGGCAGAAAACCGGGTGCGGCGGCAACTCATAAGAAATCCTTATGAGTTCAAACATTTCATAATTCCAAATCGTGACGGAGCCGGCGTCACAATTTCTTTGTCATATAAGTCCCGTCAAATTCATACCCGTATTTTCGATAATATTCACGAACTCCAATACCGCTGATCACGGCGATTTTTCCAAATCCGCCGTCCATTGCTATTTCTTCGGCTTTTTGAAGCAGCTCTTTTCCATAACCGCGGTGCTGCCAGGCACGGCTGTTATCCGCAAGCGGTGCGGAAAGCGTCTCTGCGGTTTCGCCAATCGGCGTGAGTGCCCCGTAAACGTGAAGTTCGCGAACCATCGCCGTGTTTTTTAGTTCCGGGCGGTGGGGCGAATTTAAAAAACGAAGTCGGATAAATCCAATCAAGACATCGGCTTTCAAGTCTTCAAAGGATATGAAATGCTCTAAACCACCGCAGGATTCGTATTTTTCAACAAGCAGCTGAATGTTTTTTGGCAGAGGCGGATTGCCTTTTAAAATGTTGTGGCCCACTTCCCGACAGCGGATACACTTGCATTTGCCGCCGCGGGCGTGAAGAAGGTCTTCGGCATTTTGACGCAAATTGCTTTTTTGAATGCCGGCTAAAATTTGATCGGCAGGAATATCTCGCTGAATACGCTGAAGGCGTGTCCATTTCGGCAAAAGCTCTTTGATTTTGGAAATAAGCAGAGGACCGTTTTCATCATTGAGCGGTTTGTATTCTCCGTTTTGCCACATCTCGCACAATTTTGTCCCTTCCGTAACGAGCGTCGGATAAATTTTCAAATAATCCGGCTTAAAATCAGGATTTTCAAAAAGCACTTTAAAGCCGAGGACATCGCGATCCATATCGGTATCAAACAGTCCGGGCATCATGTGAAAACCGACTTTAAAGCCGCTGTCACGAAGCCGGCGGTTGGCGGCCGCCGTTTCCAAAACCGTATGACCGCGATTCATTTTCAAAAGAACATCTTCAAAAACACTTTGAACGCCGAGTTCGACTTTTGTGCCGCCGAGTTTTAAAAATTCATCAATGTGTTCCTCTTTTGCCCAGTCCGGGCGGGTTTCAAGTGTCATTCCGACGTTTCGGACATAAGCCGTTTCATTCGCTTTTTGGACATCTTCTAAAGAAACGTAGGCAGAATTGCCACCGCCATCGGACCCGCCGCCATCAGACTTGCCATAACCGTCATATTCATCGTAATCGTTCATGGCTTCCAGACAGCGTTTGACGAACCATTCTTGATAATCAATGGAGCGCGCCGAAAATGTTCCGCCCATGACAATAAGTTCGGCTTTTGAAACATCGTGCCCGATTGTGTTTAACTGTTTCAGGCGGGAACTGACTTGTTGATAAGGATCAAATTTAAATTCAAAGGCACGCATCGCCGCCGGCTCTCGTCCCATATAGCTTTGAGGGGATTGAAATGCCGAATCCGGTCCGCCCGGACAGGGCAGGCATTTGCCGTGCGGACAGGGGGCAGGCGATGTCATCGCAGCCAAAACAGCAACACCCGAAATTGTGCGCACCGGTTTTCGCTGCAAAATATCCCGAACCGCTTTTTTCTCATCAGGGTTTCCGCGAAGAATGATGTCACCGTTGCTTGGAAGTGAACTGAGTTTGTATCTTTTGCAGACTTTCTTTTTCATCTGAGCCAATTCTTTTTCCGATTCAATCTCGCCGGACATGACCGATTGAAGTATCTCTCGGCAGGCTTGGTTAAAAAGATCATCGGACGCATCAAATTCTTGAAAACTCATTAAAATCCACTGTTAAAGTTTATTATTTCATCCACATTCAAATAGATATATATTCTGTGACAATAGAATAAAAACGAAACGCAAATGAACGAAAACATGGCAAGTATATATAAAACGCCATGAGTAAACGCAAAACATTAAATAATAAAAAAAAAGGTTTTAAAGTTGATATCATGAAATTCGGCATTGAATTTGTCCCGAATGAATCGGCAGGCAAAATCGCATCTTATGCAAAAGCGGCGGAAGAGCAGGGATTTGAATATATTTGGGTGACAGACCACTACAACAACCGCGAGCTGTACTCCACCCTTTCTGTCTTAGCGATGGCGACAAACAAAATTCATATCGGCGCCGGTGTTACAAACCCGTATACTCGAAATCCGGCGGTGACGGCTTCGGGGATTGCTTCCGTTCATGAGCTTTCGGGGGGGCGCGCATTGGCAGGAATCGGACCGGGTGATAAACTCACATTCGAATCTTTGGGAATTGCAGCAGAAAAGCCTCTTGGTGCGGTCAGAGAAACAGTCATTATTCTTCGGGAACTGCTTGCCGGCAATAAAGTTTCGTTTGACGGCGAAATCATTCATCTCAAAAATGCAAAAGTTGATTTTGCAGACAAAAAAGCTGCTGCTCCAAAAATTCCCATTTACATCGGCGCTCAAGGTCCGAAAATGCTTGAAATGGCCGGCGCAGTCTCGGATGGCGTTTTAATTAACGCCTCACATCCCGATGACTTTAAATCCGCCGTGATCCAAATTAAAAAGGGCGCCGAATCTGCCGGACGAAAGTTTCAAGAGATTGATATTGCAGCTTATACGTGCTTTTCAATTGATGAAAATGTTGAATTGGCATATTCTGCGGCAAAACCGGTTGTCGCCTTTATCGTTGCCGGTGCTGCGGATGTTTTGCTTCAGCGGCACGGTCTTTTCGCGGAAAGCAAAAAAGAAATTGCAGACGCCGTCTCAAACGGACGCTTTAAAGACTTAAACACGCTTGTAACGGATAAAATGGTTGACAAATTTTCGGTTGCGGGCGATTATAATATGTGCTTGAAAAAAGCAAAAGAACTTGAAAAAGCAGGTGTCACGCAAATCGTTGCCGGCTCCCCGCTTGGTCCAAACAAAGAAAATTCCATAAAAATGATCGGAAAAATAATTGAGGCATTTTAATGATTCGCGCATTCTACGTCGGGCGTTTTCAGCCCTACCACTTGGGACATGACAATATTATAAAAACAATTGCAAAAGAAGTTGACGAAATTGTAATTGGTATCGGCAGTGCTCAAAAAAGCCACTCCCCGCGTGATCCGTTTACCGCGGGCGAGCGCGTTGAGATGGTTTTAAAGGCTCTGGAAGATTTTCCGATCCGCCACTACATCATTCCGCTCGAAGACGTTGAATACAACTCTTTATGGGTCTCCCACGTCAAGTCTATGTCTCCAAAGTTTGACGTCGTTTATTCCAACAATCCCCTCGTCATACAGCTTTTCATAGAAGCAGGCATTGAAGTGCGCCGCCCTGCCATGTATGAGCGAGATATTTATTCGGGAACGGCTGTCCGCCAAGCCATGATCGACAGCAAAAACGGCGAATGGGAAAAATATGTGCCGCCAACGGTTGCAGGTGTAATCCACACGATCGATGGTGTTTGCCGCATTAAAAGAGTAGCGAGTACTGACCGCTAACTTTTTTTATTTCAATCAAAATCAGTCAAAAACGATTCTAATCTCAGTCGTCAAATGACTCAGGTTTCAGTGTCAAACGACTCTTATTTCAGCGTCAAACGATTCCGATTTCAGTGTCAAACGATTCCGATTTCAGTGTCAAACGACTCCGATTTCAGTTTCAAACGACTCCGATTTCAGTTTCAAACGACTCCGATTTCAGTTTCAAACGACTCCAATATCAGTCCGTCAAATGACTCCAATCATTCTTTCCGGGCGTGTATTTGGAAAGAATCGGGTGGCTTTCATCAACATAATCCACATCGGTTTCGCTGTCGTCATATATTTCAACACCGCTGTCTTCAGCCGCAGGACCTTTTTTACCGGATCCCGTTTCAACTTTCTCATTCTTTTTTGAAATGTATTCATCATACTTTTCAAGTTCATCTTCATAAAGCGCCTGAACAAGTTCTTTGACACAATTGACAGTTTCCGACAATGTTATTTCGGTTGTGTTAATCTCATAAATGCGATGGCAATAATCAAAACAGTCGCATAAAATAACATCGATGGACTCTGCAAGTACATTTTCCATCACTTTCTTTTCGGAATAACCGCGTTCATCCAAACGGATTTTTAATGTATTCGGATGTGTCCGAAGAATGATGGAATAGTTGCAGAGGTAATGCGCCAAATGGCTCTCGATAATTAAAACAGGAAGATTCGCGGGAGATGTGTAAAAATCATTCTGGGTCATGTTTTTTTCAAAATAGGATTTATGAAATTCATTGGTGAGATCGTCTTGGTACTTGTAAACAGCTTTTTCCAAAGCCGTCATATCCACAACAAAGCAGTCTCTGTCGGAATCATAATCCGACGGAATGTTTTTTTCCTGAATAAATTCGGTTAAATGAAGAACATTATAGCCTTCCTCTCTCAATTTTTTGGAAACCGCCGTTTTTCCTGTACCGGGTGTTCCGGTAAGAGCGATTGCTAAAAATAAAGGAGAAGAAGGCACTGTCATTTCAAAATTCACCACTATTTTTTAATTTTTTCCCAATTATTCGACAAAATATTGGAAATAAATTTAATTTCTTTCTTATTTATCTCCTTTTTGCTCTGATGAATCAACACGGCGAAGATATGGCAAAGTTTTTTTCTCTTTTTCATACAGTTTAACGGCTTTTGGGGCTCCCGCCATTAATTTTATGATACGGTTGTAAACGCTGGGCGATTTTTCAGGGTCAATGGATAAAAGAATTGTATCCAAAGCCTCAATGAGCGGCAGATAGTATTTCGGATTCATAAAATCAATGGTTGAAAAGGCATTTAACAAGCCTACTGTATTGTATTCATTAATTGCTGCCAATCGGATGACGGTTTGTTTTAAAAACTCCAATCCATCGGGTGTTTGAAGGGAATATTTGCGGTTTCTGGCAAATGTTATGTAAAGGGCGCGCTGGTCATTGGACTGTTCGATTCGAAATGACGGGTCGTTTTCAATCATTTTCACAAGTTCCAGACAGTCCGGTGCGTCCGTGCCGGCAACGGAACTTAAAAACGCCTCCCACGCCACGGGATCTTTTTTACATTCTTCCATATAAATAAGTGTCAAGTCACGCTTTTCAGGAACGGAGCTGTTGAGCCAGCCTGCAAAAGCGACAGCGCGGTCGGTTGCATTCAACGCCAGCAAAAATTGGCGTTTGATCATGGCGTGAATCGGCGGCGTATCCAATACAGAAAGCAATCGAAGTGCATTGTTTTTAACTTGCCGCCTCTTTAATTGATCCGCTTTCAAACGCAATGAGCCGCGGACAGAATACAGTTTGTCTTCTTCAATATTGTGAGGCTCGGAATAATCTTCATAAATAATTTTTAAGGAGGCCTCATGCATTTTTGCAAGTTCGGTCTGCATTTTCAATCGGACAGCATACAGTTCACTGTACCGGTGTGCAAAATTTTCATCATCCGTTGTCTCAAACAATGTTAAAAACAAGCCGCCCGTTCTTTCCAAAAGGACTTGGTCGCACAGCAATTCAAAATAAAGATTGACATATTCGGGAGATAAAGATGCATTTTTGTTGAGCAGCAGTTTTCTCTTTTCCATATCCGTCAGTGTATAAAACGCAAGCCAGCGGCCAATAATATCTTTGTCTTTGCGGACTTGTGTATATAATTCTTTAACATCCGCGTCGGTTTCGATTTTTCCGTAAAATGATCCGTTTCTGTTAAGTGAAACAAATGCCGGCTGTTCAACATCTTGAATCACAATTTCTTCTTCGCGTTTTTGAACGAAATGGATTTTTTCATAAATGACTTTCCCTTTTCTGTCCGCCAGCGCAAATGAGAACGGAAAAAGCCAAGGCTGTTTTTGGTATGAAATTTTTTGAACCAGCTTTAATCGAAATTCGGACGTATTTGGATCATACGATTTTGAAACGAAAAGCGTCGGAAATCCGGTTTGGTGCAGCCAGCTGTTTGACATGCGCATCAGCTGCATGCCGGACGCCAGTTCCATTTCATGAATCCAGTCAAATGTTTTGGCATTTTTGTGGCTGTATTTGCGGTGATAAGCGTCTAGCCCGCGAGCAAATGAAGCGTCGCCGATCAGCGTTTTAACCATGCGGACAAATTCGGGCGCTTTGACATAGGTGACCGCTGTGATCAAATCGTTTGGGTCATTGAATCCTTCCGGCAAAATCGGCATGGAAGAAGCCCCGCTGTCTAATGCAAATGTGCCCGAAACCGGTGCATACAGATTCAAAAATGTTTGAAGGCGGTTGTAATCCTTGCCAAGGAAATGAGCGTGGAAAAACGATTCGATTAAAACGGTAACGGCTTCGTTGAGCCAAATTTCAAACGGGCTGTTTCCGGTGACCTCCGAGCCGTTGATGTTGTGATAATATTCATGCACTTTGACATTGATCATGTATTCGAATGACGAATCCGTCATATTTTTGGTCGACATGATCTTGTTTGTCGTAATGGTCGTATTCCCGACATTTTCCATGCCGCCGTAATCTGAATTTTGCATGCCGATCTCACGATAAACCGTTCCCGTATATTTGTAGCCGAATGTTAATCCTTTGCACAGATCGGTAATTTTTTCGCGGATCGCATTGAGGTTGTTCATAATGATATTCAGGTTTTTTGGCAGGACAAAAGCAGAATTCAAGTTGTGTTTCAAGTGGTCGCGAAGCTTTGTTAATTCAAAAATTTGTTTTTTTATTTCAAAGTCTTTGTGGCTTTCCGGGCCGGTAAACAGATAAACCCACATCGCGGCGCTGTGAAGAATGTCTAAAGCTTGCTGGGCATAATCTTTGTTGGAGTTTGGCGGAATGAGGAGTTCCAAATCAAAGCAAGAGCCGTTTGGGTATTCAAATTCGCGTTTGTATGTATCATACGTTCCGACGCCCAAAAAGAAAAGATAGGTTGCCATCGGCGTTTTCATATTTTCATAAACGATTTCATCACGCGATAAGCCGGTCGCAGAATCGGTTGAGACTGTTCTTCGCGGAACCGCAATGTCGCCGTTTGTGATAATGTTTGTATAGCGCGAATCGGCGCGGATTGTTGTTATGTAAGTGCATTTGGCAGTCATGTCATCGATGCAGGGAACAATGCGCTGAAAACCCCATTGCTGGCACTGGGTGATTTGCTGCGGCGGTGCGCCTGCAGGCGTTTCGTCATAATAGAGTCCCTCCAAAAGATGCTTTGTGGGTCTGCAAATTGTTTTTGTTGTAATTTCAAACTTTGTGTTTTTTGCAATCGGCGGATTAAAATAGATATCCAAGTACGCCTCTTTTTGCCGATAGTCATATTTTTTAAAATTGTCTCCGCCGACATCTAATATTTCCAAATCCTTGCAGTTCAATGAGATTTTTTCAAGCAGCACATCCATATTTTTTAAAGAAATTTTAGACGATACAATTGTATGGTCATCAAAAACATCAAAATCAAGGTCCATGTGAAGGACACGAAAATTCAGTTTTCCGAAATCTTCGGGATAATATCGATAAAGTCGTTCTTCCATGTATCAGAAAATAGTTTTCATGGTAATTATATGTTCACTCGAAGATAATCACGGCAATGTTTTCATTCGAAGATAATCATGGCAATGTTTTCATTCGAAGATAATCATGACAATTATGTGTTCACTTGAAGCTAATCATGGCTTTCTTCAAAGCATTGCATTTTAAGGGCTTTGCACGGAAAAGTGCCTGAATGCACAAAAAATCTTATTTCTGCATGAAAAGAAAATCATATGCGCGAAAAAAATTTTTAATGCACAAAAAAGAATTGTTTCACGACAACGATTCTTTCTGTGCAAAGCTGCAACCCGCTTGCGGATTGCTGTTAAATGCCGTTATATCGATTGTTTTGCATTTATTTTTCAATGCCATATTCATGATTGAAAATAAATGGACAGTTATTTATTCAGGAATTTGAATTTGCTTTCGCCCGTGGTATGACCGCTCACACTCGTATTGTTGGCGCCGGCTATTTTTTGATTCCTAAGGTGGGTTCTCTTTTTGACGAATGTGTCTTCCTGCCGCAAATTCTGCAAATCTGTTTTTGTTTCCTTTTCATGGTAATGCCGGGCACCTTTATTACGATATTTGCCGTAATAGAATGCAAAATAGGCAAAACCAAGAGTGAGAAACGCGAGTCCCGCTATTGTCAATTCCGAATCCCCAAATGCTATAAAACAAAAAATTGCCAAAATGATGCCGATGACTTCAACGACTGCAGAGATGCTGAGTAATTTAGGCATATGAATCGGAACGCTTCCCATCGTTTCTTTTGTTCGGGCATTGACGGCGACATAGTGCAAGGTTTTTTTGCTGCCGCTCACTTGCTGATAACTGTACAGCCATACGGGCAAATAAGCCGCTTTCCATTGCTGTCCTTGGACATCTAAGTGTTCCTGCGACCAGCAAACGCCGCGATTATAGAATTTTAAAGAATCATTGGCAGCATGTCTGGCAATGTCTTTTGCCTGAGTATTGACAATCTTTTCCAGCGCCTCGACATTCGTATCTCGTTTTTCCGAAGTATAGCCTTTTAAGTAATTTGCATCCCACTTGACGCAATTTTCAGTGTCAAACGGCATAATCGAATTGATAATGTTATTGGTTTTACTCGATGATTTATTGTCGAGCTTATCGGAACTTGACTCGATGGTCAAATCAGTCGCCGCCAAATCAAATTCCCGCCGGACATTATATAAATCGGCATCGTAATAGGTCTGTTTATTGCTTCTATACGTTCGGACTAATTTTTCACCTTGACCGACTAAATTGGCATGTGCATGAATATCAATGACCATGTAAGGCAAATAGACGCCCATGATGTTATCCGTTGTAAATTCGGCTTTGAATCTCGGATGAGCAAAAAACTTCCGCTTGCCGACAAATTTTTCAATTTCGGCTTGCGCCACATCTTTTTTAATTCCGAAGGGCAGCATCATATCCGGCACAGCCCCGTTTGGAATTTGCTGCTTCACGGATAACGTGTTGCGGCACCAATGGCAGCGGGCTTGCAGAACTTCGCCGGTATCAATGACGACTTCGGCGGCACAGCTTTGGCATTTAAGAGTTAATATTTCATCAGTGCCTGCAACAATATTCTGAGCTCCGGAACCGATAACCCGACCCTTCA
>Ga0099364_10008663_pt1 | contig 14266 bp, 18 predicted proteins | sample TergutTh196P3_FD_73070 | JGI IMG/M metagenome (GOLD analysis project Ga0099364, IMG submission 73070) | Microcerotermes parvus P3 segment gut microbial communities from Pointe-Noire, Republic of the Congo - Th196 P3 | ecosystem: Host-associated > Arthropoda: Insects > Digestive system > Gut ... | reverse complement strand
TTGTTGGCGGCGAGGTTTGAGGGGAAGGGCAAAAGGGTGGTTGTGGGTGTAGTAGACTGCTTGCGCACAAGCCAATAGATAACCACGCCGTGGTTATCTACATAAGTTCAGGCGAAACTGGTTTGTACTATTGTCAGAGTAGGTATTATAATAGTAGGATTGGGCGGTTTTTGAACTTTGACGATGTAGACATACTTTTCTATACTTTAGGAACAATTCGAGGTGGTAATGGTTATGCTTATTGCGGAAATGATCCAATACAATACTATGACCCATATGGTTATGAGCGAATTGTGGTGTCAGGAAGTGAATATGGTGCCCCTAGATACAAATATAACTTTATTGAACCTGCAATAAAAAAATTAAGTGAAAAAGGAAATTTCACATGGATAATCAGTAAAACGGGATACTCAAATAAGGATATTGAAAAATTTAGAAGTGTAGCTAAAAAAATAAATGTAAAGCTAGTTCTTATTGATAATGCAAACGAGTTGTATAATTATATTAACTCAAAAAGCATTACAAGTAATAAATTATCATCTACTCGTAAAATAGACTTAATATCAGAATTTACTCTTTTTTCGCATGGTTTACCAGGTGTTGTTTCGTTGGGATATAATCAGGGGAATAAAACGAAATCTCTTGAAATGACGACGAGTGGATTACAGAGTAAAATGGATAAAAAAGCATTTGCGTCATTTCAATACTCAACATTTTATTCATGCAACGCTGGAACGTATCCAAAAACACCATATAACAGCTTTGCACAGGCTTGGGCTAACGTCGCTGGAGGAACAACAAAGGCGGCTTATGGAACAACATATTATGGAGATATTAACAAAAACCAGAGCTTAATAAATAGAGCAAGATGGAAAATTGACGGCTTTTACAGAAATGGTTCTAAAAACTATCCTGTTCTTTCTAGTGGTGTAAAATGGGGATATTTCTATAGAAATCCATCGTTTTAATTTTCTCATAACATTAATTATTTTAACATAACAGAAAGAGGAAACTCATATGCGTAAGTTTGTTTTTGTACTCATTGCCATTATTTTATGCTGTTTAATACTTTCATGGGGAATCCCAATTAAATTCAGCATTAAATACAATAGCCTAAGTGAAATTTCACAGGACAATATTGTGTTGTTGTGTACACACAAAGGAAACACAGGTCCGTTTTGGACAGTGGAGGATTTTTATGGGACTGATAATCTGCCTAGTTTCGATGTGGACATCACAGGAGTAAAACCTGAAAATGTTCTAAGACCGCCTTTATACATTTATGCCAACTCGTATTTTGTTTTTGTTGGGGATTTTTCCGAAAACAATCCTGAAGTTTTTGAAGCTGTAAGTTGGGAGATTGTTGGCACAATTGATAGAAGTGGTTATGTAGGAGGATATTTTCTAATTCCGTTCCCCAAAAGCTATTTCAATATTTGGGAGATATCTATGTCAAAGATTTTGGCTAAGTAATTTCTAGAAAGGAACAAAACCATGCCACCCACGCACACCCAAAAAAACGCCCCCACGCGCGAAAGTGTGTGGTTTGTGGTACTCCTGCCCTCGGGTTTTTACGAGGACGACTGGTACTTTTACGACGAATCCGGCTCACCTTACGGCTTCAACTTCACAAACTCCAACAACGAAAGCGGCATTCGCTATTTTGTCAGGAACTTGCAGGGCGACATCATCGAGAGCGGCAGCAGCACCTCGTTCGGCGCGTCCCACAAGTACGACGCTTGGGGCGCGGTCACAGAGACCGTCTTGGGAAGCTCCACCAACGCCGCGAATTTCCAGTATGGCTACATTTTTGGGTATCGCGGCTACCAGTACGACAAAGAAACGGGTTTGTATTACTGTCAGTCGAGGTATTATAATCCGAGGGTGGGGCGGTTTGTTAGTGCGGATGATAGTTGGATACCGCAGATGAGCGTTGGGGATTTGTTTACGCCGAATCTCTACCTTTACGCAGATAATAATCCGGTGAACATGATGGATTCGAACGGTTATGTCAGCGAGTACATACTTGTTGCGAAAAAAAATATTACGTTTGGGCAAAAAATTACCTCAGTGTTTGGTTCAACTATTTACTTACCGTTTCCGGGACATATCACTAAAATCGGCGTAAAAATGTGCAATCTGGCACCATGCGTTGGATGTTATTCATACGATAGTATCTACTCGAAAATTACGAAAAAAACACAGTATCTTTTCCGAAATAAGCTATATAATAACAAGCTTAGTTTGTATATGGCTTTCATTTCTGATGCGAAGGTAAAAAATCACACCGAACTTAGAAAAATGGACGAAATAAATATTGTTGCTCGAGCTATATATGGCGAAAGTAAAAATGCTAACACGCAAACAGCGGTTGCGTTAAGTATATATTATCGGTATAAATATACAGGAAAAAAAGACTACTTTTATAATAAAACGTATGGACATAACTACAAAGGCGTAGTTATGTTTAGGACCGATTATCTTTGTTTGTGGGATACGAACAACAAAAGCATTATTTCTATACCAACTGGTAAAGCATGGGAAAACGCAAAAAAGCTTGCTGCTAAGCTAATATTGGGAGAAAAAATTGGGCACCCAAATGGTTATACAAACCAAAAATTCTTTGTTGGATTAAGTTATTGGAAAAGTTTTGGCAAAATAACAAATTCAAGTGCAAAAAGTGGTACTATAAATGGTAATGCTATTAGTAACATTGTTCAAATCGGAGATCATTGGTTCTTTAATTATAACAATCCTTGATTTGTCAAATATTTCAATCGTTAAGGAGATAAATTTATGAGATCAAAACACATAAAAAGCATATCAGCATTATTATTGCTTTTAACGATGCTTACGAGCTGTTTTTTAGGCAATCATAATATTGACTATGATATGGCAACATCTCTTAGTGTTTCAATATCAGGATATGGAGAAAAAATTTCCGATAATGCTGTGTTGCTTGAAGAAAAAATTCTAACCTTTCCTTTCGACAAATATGTAAATGTTAAATTGTGGGCGATGCCCATGGAAAACTATGATACTATGTATTCGCCTAAATTGCAAGTTGGCTACGCTAATGGAGCGACCATAGAAAAAAACTTATTTGACTGCGAAAGAGAAGAAGAATTAGGGATAAATTTAGCAAGTAAAAACCTCATTCTTTTTCACGACTTTGACGGAGATGGCTGTGCAGAACTGCTAACAGAAGTGCATTCTTTTGGCTCTGAAGCTATTTTTATTCGAATTTTTAAAATTACAGAGAAAACTGTTGAAACAATATTCAAAACGGATACGATTCAACCATTTGATTTTGGCTTCCGTACTAAAATAAATAGCAACAAAGAGATAGAAATTTCAAACACATTCACAGATTATCAACGAAATATAAGGCTTGTTGCAAAGGAAGATACAGATATGTATATATCTTCTGGTTATGATATTTTCCCATATGATATTGATGATGATGACATTTATGAGTTTGGAATAGTTCAGTCCGTGTACTTGGATTCGGAATTTGCAGGTTGGGCTTTCAGCATAGTAAAATATGATAACAAACTAAATACATTTAATGTGATAAAAGCGCATTTTTTTATGCCAGATGAAGCAACAAATGGCTTGCCATCAATTGAAACGTGGATTAATGAGTTAATCTAATGAAATAACTTGACACTTGCCCAAAAATCTGCTAAAATTGCGGTGGTATTGGAGATAGCAACGTGAAAACACGCAAAAGAACTAGCCGCTAAACTAATGTTGGGGCAAACAATATCCAAGCCTAGCGGCTATGTTGGACAGCTGTACTTTTATGAGTCTCCCGGAAAAAGTGTTTTCAGAATCACTAATGGAAAAGAGGAATATAAAATGGACGGTACATGGCGCAAAATCAAAAACAAGAAAACTATTGGTCGAAATATATTTTTTGATTTATCTTAGTACACAAAACACAGGAGGAAAATACCATGAAAAAAACATTAATCTCTATTGTTCTCATTTTGTTATTATTAAATGCTTGTACGAACAACTTCTATGATGATGAAAATACTGTTCCAAGCATACCAAATAATACTGAGGATAATTCAACGACCAAAAACACCACCGAAGTCACCAAACAAACATCTTCAAAAGAAGCAACTACTGCTATTATTGAGCATGGTGATGCTCTCTCTAGTTATTGGCAAGGACTTCTTGACGCAGAGGTGACGCGGGAAAATTTTTTATCAAAATACTTTTCAAATTTGTTAGACGAGTCGCTACTAGGTATATGGACTCAACAAGATATAACGTATTTTCTAACTAAATGCGTTCAGGAAGATATTAAAAAGAATGGTGAAAAATCGAAGTTTTCATTTGTTAGAAATAAAAAAGTTCAGTTTTTATATCTTGTAGACGTTTCAGGAGGTATAGGGTTTGTTACTTGCTTAGTGAATATGAGAAACAAAAATGACGATTTTCCCGATTTCAAATTTGCTGAATTAACAATTTATGTTAGATGGCAAGAAGGTTTTGATTATGAGAAGATAGAAACGTACAAATTTGAAACAAGTGAGCCAAAATATATTAGCTTTAACGATACAAACGGCTTCATCAAGTATCTTAATTCACTACCTCGTGTTCGCACAGCGTTCATTGAACGAGGTTGGTTAGAAATTAAAGATTGAAAGGAATAAAAAAATGCCCCCCACCCACACCCAAAAAAACGCCCCCACGCGCAAAAGTGTGTGGTTTGTGGTTCTCCTGCCGTCGGGTTTTTACGAGGACAACTGGTATTTTTACGACGAATCCGGCTCACCCTACGGCTTCAACTTCACAAATTCCAATAACGAAAGCGGAATTCGCTATTTCGTCAGGAATCTCCAAGGCGACATCATCGAGAGCGGCAGCAGCACCTCGTTCGGCGCGTCCCACAAGTACGACGCTTGGGGCGCCGTCACAGAAACCGTTTTGGGAAGCTCCACCAACGCCGCGAATTTCCAGTACGGCTACATTTTTGGGTATCGCGGGTACCAGTACGACAAAGAAACCGGGCTGTACTATTGTCAGAGTTAGAACGCAAATAAACCACCTAGGACAAATCGTTGTAAATCAATGGGTTGTCCTTTTTCTTGTGCGTGCATAACGCAAAGAAATCCCCCATAAATATGTCCATAAAGACGAGGGGGTTATATAATTATGGAAATAAAGAACAGTGCAGTAAACGCAGAAGTAGAAAATAACGCAGTAAATAATGAACAAGAAAAAATAGTATTGTCGCCCGAAATACAAAACGAAATAATGAAATTCTTCATGCGAACTTCAATCCCGAGAAAAGCAAAAGAGGAACGCCTTAAAAAAGCCCGAGCCGAAGCTCTAAGCGGAAAGAAAGAGCAAGAGCAATAATGAAGACGGCGATATACGTTCGGGTTAGTACGGACGAGCAAGCTAAAGAAGGCTATTCAATAAGGGCGCAAATTGATAAACTTAAAAGCTACATACAAATTAAGGATTGGGATTATTATAAAGTATACGCTGACGAAGGTATCAGCGGAAAAAATATTGTTGACCGCCCTGCTATAAATGAGCTTATCGCCGATATTAAAGCCGGGCGTGTTAATAACGTTCTAGTCTACAAAATAGACAGGTTAACAAGAAGTACAAGGGACTTAATAGATTTAACCGATATTTTTAGAGAAAACAATTGTGCTTTTAATTCGCTCATGGAAAGCATAGACACAAGAACAGCTTCGGGGCGTATGTTCCTAAAAATAATTGGTATCTTTGCCGAGTTTGAGCGGGAAAACATAATCGAGCGAATTACCCTTGCTTGTGAGAAAAAAGTCAAAGAGGGTTACGCCCTAGGTTCTGCTAAAGCTTCATACGGATATGATAAAACTGTTGGCGAGAAAATCCAAACCATTAATACAGAAGAAGCTGAAATAGTAAGGCAAATATACTCAATGTATATAGATGGTAATATGTCATATAACGCAATCGCTCGAAACCTAAACCATAGAAATATAAAGTCCAAACAAGGCTACACATGGAGTCATATGGCGGTGCGTTATGTTTTAACAAACCCAAATTATATCGGCAAGGTAAGGTATTCTGTGAAAGACAAGTCAAGATATTTTGAAGCTGAGGGCAAACACGAGCCGATTATAAGCGAAGAAATATATTACGAAGCGCAGGAGCGAATGGGAAAAATCAAACACAAAACCCATACAAAAAGACCGCATGAAGATAACTATTTCAGCGGAACTATTTATTGTGGTGATTGTGGCGAGAAATTAAGTACTCACAGTCAGTATAAAAAAACGCAAGAGGGCGAGAAGATTATCAGAGGTGGCTATCGTTGTCCGAACAGAGATAAAGGCTTGTGTAACAACTCGAAATTCAGTCATAAAAAGGCTGAACTTGCTTTTACAGATTATATGAAAAATATTCCCGATATAACGGTAACAGATGATATAGAGCAGAAAGAAAAAGAGAAGCAAGACAGCTTAAACAGTATTATAAGAGAAGAATACGATAACGCGATTGCTAAAATAGATAAAAAAGCTAAAGACATAATGAACCTTTACTTACAAGATAAAATCGCTTTTGAAGATTTTGAGAAAATGAACCGAGCGTTAGCAAGTGAAAGAGCGCAATACGCAGAAAAGTTACAGAGCATTCCAACCGAGCCGAGCGAAGATATAATTTTAACGCGAGAAGAAATCATAACGGATTTTCGGGATAACTGGGTAAACCTCACCAACGCCGAAAAGTATCAGTTTTTGCAAAATTATATCGAGAAAATCACGGCTGTGTCAAGACGGGAAGAACCTAACGATAAACATAATAAGGTTAAAGTTTTGGGTGTTAAATTTTATGATAAGTAAAGAATTATTTTTCATTTCGGGGCTTGACCGATATTATTCAATATGGATATTTTAACCGATAAATGCATAAATTAGATAAAAAGAGGTGTATTCGTATGGATATAGAGCAAAGAGTTGATAAGATCGAAAAGAATATAATTGACATAAAAAAATTATTAACTAAAATATGGACTTTTCAGATAGAAGAAGCAAAAAGCGTCAACGAAAGATTTGAGTTAGCTACTGCCTATGACGAAAAGCTATTGTTAGATTTAACAACAGAATTTAATAAAATAAAATCAAATTTAAGCACAACAGATTTCTCCAAATAATCTGCCGAATTGAGTGGGAGAAGTATACCCTCTTGTTAAACAAACGTGTAAATTTCTTTCATCTGCAACGTTTTTAGCGTTATTGTAGTAGTCGCTATTTATTACCTCATAATAAAGTTGAATATAATCATTGGGTGGAATTATTCTTTCGATATAATCCGTGTTTATCAAACCCAATCTATGTAAATTAAAAATTGAAATGCTTCTAGCAGTTACATTAAACATAGCGTTTTCGATAGGTAATGAAAAATGAGAAAAAATTGGTTCTTTTAGATTAGAATTCCAAAATTCGGTCATTTTCACTTTAGCATTGTGCATCTCTGAATCTGGTTCGTTTTTTTCTTCGCACAAAAATATTCGTATAATTGGGTTGAACTTTTTAAGACAATTGCTATTTTTAATACGCTTTAGCAGTTCAGTGAACTGTTAAAGTGCGGGATAAGAATTCCCCGAATGCAGAGTAAGCGAAGCTTACGTCGCATCGGAAAAGATTGTGGTACAATAAAAAAGATGAACAAAGGAAGTGATTGAAATGAGTAAATATATTCATAAATCACACAATGTATCAATACTGTTGTACCACTATGTGTGTCCAGCGAAATATAGAAGAGTAATTTTTGATGATAGAGTGGAAAAAATATTGATACAAACCTGCAAGGAAATAACCAAGCGATTCGATATAAATATAATGGAAATAGGAACAGATGGAGATCATGTACATTTCTTGATACAATCAGTACCAATGTTGTCACCCACAAATATAGCAAGAATAATAAAAGGAAAAACTGCCAAAGAAATAGAAAGGCTATGTCCTGAAGTGAAAAAGAAGCTGTGGGGAGGCAACATATGGAGCGCAGGGTATTTCGTGAGTACAATAGGAAAATATAGAAATGAAGAACAAATCAAAAATTATGTAAGATCCCAAGGTAGAAATTACACTAAAGTATATCAAGGTCAGTTAAAGTTATTTGACTAGCTGGACCAACTGATACCTCGTACGCAGAGCGAAGCGCCGCCTCGAGGTAGTTCATTTGTTGGGGAAGATAGTTACGATAAGTGGAGTACACCAATTTTTGAGTTGCCAGGAGGTGTCGTTGTAAATCAAGAGGGCTTAACTGAAATGCTTATATTATCATTCATCAAAGAATTTGACGTGCCAAGAAAAAAATTCGACAAAGCAAATAAGCTTTTTATTGAATTTTTGCAAGAAATTGAAGTGAATAAAAATACTGAACAAGGAGAAGTTTTTAATGCAGATTTACTTTTCACATTTAATATTGAGAAAATCAACGACTATTACAGCCGCGATTTAAGAAAAGCTCTTACGGCGGATAAATGGTTACAAAAATGGCTAAAAACCAATAAGCCATACAATTCTTATTCGGAATATCAAGAAGCAAACGCAAGCAAATAAGCATTAAACATAAGCGTATACTACATAATTCTAAAAAGGACAGTGTTTACCATGAGGAATTTTAAAAAGCAAATATGTTTGCTTTTTTCAGTGGTTGTACTTTTGGCTGTGTTGTATGGCTGTAACGCCAAACAGCAGGAAACAGGCAAAGGAGCTGATGTTTCAACAACGAATATGAGTGTTTCGTCAAGTGGTTATTCACAAAATAGCTTGACTGAAAAGCCAGTGCAAACAGAAGCAACAACCAAGAAAAAGCCCTCTTTTTTTCGGAAGAAAGAGGAAACAACAAGTGCGACCGAGAATACAAACGATACTACAAACTCGGCGCAAATTAGCAAAAATGAAACAACGGCTAAAACTTCTGACAAAACAAATGTTGTTACCGCTGAACAAACAACACCGCCAGTGACAACTAGGGTGACTATAACAGAGCAAGCAACGACAAGTAGCGTGGTTGATTTAGTAGCCTACCGAGCCGAAGTAATAAGGCTGTGCAACGTTGAACGTGAAAAAGTGGGAGTAGCACCACTTAGAAATGGTAGTTCGGCACTTCAACAAGCCGCAGACCAAAGGGCAAAAGAAATTGAAGCAAAGTTTTCGCATGATAGACCTAACGGAGATAGTGTATATTCAATATTTAGGGAATATCAGATAAGCTATAGAAACGCAGGGGAAAACATCTTAATGGGAGCAGACACTCCTGCTAAGGCTGTAGATATGTGGATGAATTCACCAGGGCATAAAGCAAATATCTTAAGTGAAGACTTCACGCAAATTTCAGTAGGAATACACCAAAATTATTGGGTACAACTGTTTATAAAGTAAAAAAAACTTCAACAACCGAAAGGAAACCTACCATGAGCAAAAAAGTTATCACATTACTATCAGTCATAGGAGCGTTGATAGTAACAGCAACAACAATTACCGTAATTATGCTAGGAAAGAAAAATGACGAGCCAGTTGACGTAGATAATATGTCGACTGGCTTTAGTGATTTTTATAGCGAAAAACAAGAAAATAGCACTAGCACAGTAAACAACACTACTAGCACGACAAGAAAAGCGCAAAGCCAAACAACAACCACCACCAAAAAGTCTGAACCAACAAAGCTTGACTGGAAAAGTGCGTACAAAGACATACTTAACAACATTGGGGCAAATTATGAGCCTGTAGACCTTTATACGATAAAATTAATGGACTATGACATGAACGGCGAACCTGAACTGCATTTTATCGCCACCGTAGGTGCAAAAGGTTGGTGGGCTAACACAACGATATTTCATGTTAGTGGAGGTCAGCTAGTTAAAACAGATGGGAACTATTATGATTTAGGCGTAGAAGTGCCTAAATTGTATCAAAATTCTGCAACTGGAGAGTATAAATGGTTAAGCGAAACGCAACAAAATTCAGAGGGGCATTTCCCGCCTGATGATGTGTATGAGGTAAATCTTGCAGGTGGACAGCTGAAAGTAACGAAAATGAGTTTTAATAAGCAAGAGCTGCCTGTTCAGTGGAAAGAAGTACAGGGATACGAAAGCACTTTGCAAAATAGCGGCGGTGACGGAAGATTTGAGTATTTAGAAGAAAACAACAAGGTAACGGCAGGCGAAATTGATAGATTCCTAAATAGCTACAAAAAAATAGAGTTCTCTAAAACGCAGGCAAGTCAGACGAACGCAACAAAGCAAAATAATATTGTTGTAATGTCTAATAAGGATAAAAAGTTTTTTGATGAATGGTATCAGTTTATACCTAAAGGAAAAGTAGGACAACGAAACGCATATGACTTACTGCGCTTTATATTAATTGAACTTGGGGCAAATGAAACACATAACGCGGAGAAAGTAAACACATTTGCCAAAGAAATGTTCGGAGAAACAAAAAAGCTACCAACAAAAATACCATCATCAATTCTCGATATAAAATACGAAAATGGAGAATATACGTTGTGGGGTTCAGGCACTGGATTTTATACTAACTTGGAAAATGTGCAGTTGTTTGATGTAGGGAACGGGCAGTATAAACTTACAGGAAGAGCAATAGCATACGACCATGGTGAGTACAGCCCTGAGCCACACGATATAATATACGATAGGCAGTTCGAAATAACAATGCAAAAGAACGCAAAATCACCGAATGGTTGGCAAATTCTAAACCTTGTGGAAAAGTAGTAGTGTACGAAAATAACGCCCCATGTGGAAAACTTTCCACAAGCAAAAGCAATCACATTTCTTGCAATCAAAGCAAAAAACAAGCCTAAAAATGATATTTCCCAGGTGTCCATCCTCCATTTCTTGAGATAATTATAAAAAATATCATTATAAAAATGTAGCTTTTTATCACTATAATTTTGTTGGTTTTCCAACATTTTTATAATGTCTTTTTTCTACATTTTTATAGTATCATTAACAGCTTGTTTCATATGTAATGATAAGAAAAAAACCGTACAGCTTTTTAAGGCAGTATGGTTTTTAGTTTTTATGCCGAGTTAATAGTTATCCCGAGTTGTTTCAATCATTTCCCTAGGATACGAGATTTTTTTGTGATTTAACTCGGGATAATGTAATTGCTATAATAACTAACTGTATTCAAAAAAAGAAGGAGTGATGTAAATTGAATACAGTTGAAACTAAGGGTGTTTATAAAATCACCACTAAATTTATTAAGGAAGGAGTTTTGCCTTGGAAACAAAGTTATAATAACTGTTTCGTCGCCTATTATAATCATGCTCATAGTCTAGAAAATTCTATTAACACTGTACATTGTAAACTAGGGACTGTTACAAGACTATTTAATTATTTAAATGGTGCTACTTTAAGAACGATTCATAAAAATGATATTTATAATTTTCTTAATGAAATCAACAATCTTAATTGGGGTCATTCTAAAAAAGATCGAGAACGGTATAATCTAAGAACGTTTCTAGATTGGGCACACAGTAATAATCAGATATCTTTTAATGGGCAAAGCGTAATATCTAAAATACTATGGCATAAAAACAGCAATATTAGAACTTATTATTCAAAAAGCGAAATAGAAAAACTGTTAAATATCATAGATATTAAAACTAATCAAGGAAAAGAACATTATTTAATAATTAGCTTAATTTGCTACCTCGGCCTTAGAATAAGTGATGTGGTTAATCTTAAACTAGATAATATTAATTTCAAGGCTAATGAAATCAATATTATCCAGTTCAAAACAAAAGAACCACTAACTTTACCGTTAATTGATAAAGTTAAATATCCATTATTGGATTATTTTAAGAATGTTAGACCAAAAGACTGTAAGCTAAATTATATTTTTGCAACTTCGGTAAAACCTTATATTCGTAAGGAAAATCTAAGAACACATAATCATATCGTCAAAAATTATTTGAAGAAAGCAAATATAAATATCGATGGTAGGAAAGCAGGTTTCCATGCGTTAAGGCATAGTCTGGCAACATCATTACTTAGTAATAATGTTTCACTTTATTCTATCTCTACTATTCTTGGTCACACTGATTTACCAACTACTACAAAGTATTTGGATATTGACGTTTCTAAATTAAAAGAACTCGCATTAGAGGTTAAAATATGGTAGATTTCAAAAGTATATTCAGTGATGAGCTAAATAATTTTATTAAATATAAAAGAGGATGCGGATTAAAATATCAAAATGAAGTTCGCCGATTAAAGGTTATTGATGCGATTTTATTATCAGAATTAAAATCAACAAAAATTGATAAAGCCATATTTAAAGAGTTAACGCCTCGAAACAATATGTCAGAAGCTAATTATGCCAGACAATATGGAATCGTAGTAGATTTCTGTAAATTCTTAATTAATCACGGATACAAGAATATTTACTATGAAGAAAAGAACTTCAAAGTGATCAACAATTATATTCCAATAATTTACAGTGATGAAGAAATAGATTTATTATTTAATACCTTAGATGAGAACATTCAAAACAAAAGAATTAATCATTCTTATTCCGTGATTATCAAGCTACTTTATGCCTGTGGTTTAAGGGTAGCGGAAGTAACAAAAATAAGACAAAACGATATTAACTTTGATGAATTAACCATTAAAATATTAGATTCTAAAAGAGGTAAATCAAGATTAATAGTTTTTTCAAAGTCTCTAAAAACTTGTTTAGAAAATTATATAAATAAATGTGGTATTTTATACGGCGACTTTCTCTTTTCAAATAGCCATGGAAATATGATTAGTTACGAAGCGTTAAGACGTTATTACAAGAAAATTCTAAATCTTTGCGGACTAAATCAAAATAATCATCTTCACGATTTTCGTCATATATTTTGCAATAAAGCATTAAATCAAATGTTAGAAAAAGGTTATGATGAAAACGTAGTTATTGTTTATTTATTCAAGTATATGGGTCATTGTAGTATTCGCGAAACTGAATATTATCTTCATTTTACTGATAGTAAAAAAAGTAAAATCATTGATCATAACAATTCCTTTTCCAAAGCTTTATACGATGGGATTGAATTACTTAATGAATAACAATTTCAGTAAACTACTCCAATCATTTTTGACTGATTATATAATTAATGATTGTGGTTTTTCTAAAAATACAAAAACATCATATTCAACATCTTTCCTATTGTTAATTGAATTTTTAAATGATAAACATAAAATAAAGCCAGATGATATTACTTTTAAAACTTTAACAAAAGAAATTATTACGGATTATTTAGGGTGGCTTGAAGAAGTTAGGAGTACTTCGATATCCACTAGAAATCAAAGATTAGCAGCAATAAAATCTTTTTATAAATTTGTTCAAAAAAAGGAACCTACTTTAATCAATACTTGTTCTGAGATATTGACGATAAAAGTTAAGAAAACTCCTAAACCTACAATATCATATTTTACAGAAAAAGAAATAAAAATATTAATTGACCATTTAATTCTAAATTTTAACAGTACAGTGTACTGTTAAAATAAAAGGGTTTAATTCCCCGCTACTTGTAGCGAGTAAAAATAAGATGTAAAATAGAGATACGAGGCGATAGCAATGAATTCGTATATCCGAAAAAGTCACAACAAAACGTATATAAAATATCACATAGTCTGTCCAATAAAGTATCGACGAATGGTAATAAGCGAAGAAGTAGATAGGGCACTAAAAGAAGTGTGCTTGGAACTAGAAAATGCATATGAAATATATTTTCAAGAAATAGGAGCAGATAAAGAACATGTGCATTTTTTGGTTCAGACCGTTCCAAGCTATAGTCCGAGTTATGTGGTAAAAACAATAAAAGGAATAACTGGAAGAGAAATATTCAAAAGGTGCCCGGAAGTAAAGAAGCAACTATATGGAGGACAATTTTGGACAGACGGATATTTTCTAACTACAGTAGGAAAACATACGAATGAAGAAGCAATAGCAGAGTATGTGAAGAATCAAGGAGAAAAAGAAGACTATGTTCAACTGCATTTTAACGTAGAATGAACTTTGTCATACTCCGTTATTGAGCGAAGTGGAATAGCGGAGTAATTGATTTTTGATTCTAAGAATATAGTTGTTGATACTATAAATGAGGCAATATCTTCATTTGATGAGGCGAAAATTATAGATAAAAAAAACAAGAGATTGAAGGATTAGTTGTAGAAAAAAGGCGTTCAAGAAATATTATGACTCTAAATGGTATTTTAACCATAAATAGAACTGTA
>Ga0099364_10008662_pt1 | contig 14268 bp, 8 predicted proteins | sample TergutTh196P3_FD_73070 | JGI IMG/M metagenome (GOLD analysis project Ga0099364, IMG submission 73070) | Microcerotermes parvus P3 segment gut microbial communities from Pointe-Noire, Republic of the Congo - Th196 P3 | ecosystem: Host-associated > Arthropoda: Insects > Digestive system > Gut ... | reverse complement strand
ACAACGATATTATTTTAACAGCCAGCGAAGCGGGAACGCTCGGCGGCAATTTCGTCATCAAGTACACCGCCCCGCGCGAGGGCAACGATACGCTGACGCTCAACTTTACGCCCGGCCAGGGAAATGAGCCGAATTGCATTGAAATTGTGCTGCAAACCAAGCCGGCCATCGGCAACCAGCCGCCGGAAGTGCTGACCACCGCCGGGCAGGTAGTCGAGCTGATTAACACGTCTGACGCCCTGCGCGACGCGAAAAACAACGGCATGGTCGTCGCGTCGTTGCCGAACTGCACGAGCGGGTTGGGCATCGTGACGCCGTTTGAAGAGTACGCTTATTGCGGGTCGGTCGTTGCGGGCAATGCGTTGCAGTTTCTCGGACCGGCCAACTCGCCAAACATCACATTCGTTGCCGCGCCGGGACAGTCGCTTGGCGTCGGATACAGTGACACACCAACTTACAGCAATGCTGAAGCCGTCGTGCAGGGACTCGACCCCGGCACGTCGTTTTCGCTGAAAACCTGGGGCAAGACGGGCGATTACGATGGTTACGGCGTCATGTTCGCCGATTCGGCCAACGAATCGGTCGAATTCGACGAAACACGCGGGCTGGTCATTTTCAATATCGATTTTACCGGACGCAAGAACGACCCGAACCGCGACGCGATTGACATGCAGGAGTTGCAAACGCTCTTTGAGGCAAGCGACGCGGCCAACGTGTTCCGCTTCGTGCCGCAACAGACTTACGACCCGAACGACCCGCCGCGATTGTCAAGCGACGGTTATCTCAACATCGACGAACGCATGGCAACCGTGTCCGGCGGCCTGGTTGATCCGGGCACGTTGACCGTTTATCTCGAAACGGACAAAGACGGGCGTGTCGTGACGACGGCCAACGATCTGGTCGATTATTTCGATCACCCCGCCACAAACGAGGAAATCGAACTGCTGAACAAACTCGGCGTCAGCGTTTCCCATATTTGCGACAGCACCGGGTGCGGACTGCTTTCGCCGACGTTAGACCCCGACAATTGCGAAACGGGCGATGGCTGTCCGACGATTCGTTTCAGCAGTTCGGGGCTTGACGTTGTGCAAGACCCGTTGGCGTCAGTGACGATCACATCGGGCGGCGGCATCAACGCGGTGTTCAGCGTTTCGGCAAAAAATCCCGATTCGGGTTTGACCGGTTGCGACGTGCGCGTCGTGTTCGACGCGAACGGTCCGAGTGCCGCTTATGATTACACGTCGAACCAGTTGGCCATCGGCATCGACCCGAACAACCCGCCGACGGTGCAGGAAATCATCGACCTCATCAACAACGACGCCAAGCTGGGGCAAATGTTTACCGCGTCAATTCCGCAATTCGTGCCGGGAAGTGCCAATCCGCCTGACGGAACGGGACGATTGCACATCGGCGACGGCGGCACTATGACCGTCGCGCAAACGAACAGCGCAAACGGTGCGCCGATGCTTTGCGCCAGCGACGAAGCGGCGGTCGGCATCATTTTTTACTCGACCGAATACGGATCGGACGCCTTTGTCGATGTGCAGGCGAAACTGCCCGGTGAAAGTTTCCCCATCGTTGACCGCTTCGGCAACGTCACCGAACGTGCCGTCGGCGTCAATGTTTCGGCCACGATCAACGGCCGTCTTGCCGTCGGCAACGGTTGCGTCGCATCGGTGAACACGACCGAACTCGACATGGCGATTTGGATCAACCCGGACGTGCGCGAAGGTGATGTGACCGGCTTTCGCATCACCGGAGGCGGAGCCTTGATGCAACTCGGCCCCGATGTCAATCCGTCGCAACAGGTGCGGATCGCGTTTCAGAGCATTTATACCACGAACATCGGCGGACCGAGCGGTTACCTTGCCCAACTGCGTTACGGCAGCAACAAGGACTTGTTGACCGACACGAAGGGAGCTTACCGCATCGTCGAGGAATCCATTCAGCAGATCAGCACGTTTCGCGGACGAATCGGCAGTTTTCAGAAATATGAGGTCGGCCGCAACCTCGATCAACTGGAAGACCTCATTGAAACTGCCTCCACAATGAACAGCGAAATCCGCGACACCGACTACGCCGCCGAAACGTCAAACCTGGCCAAAAACCAGCTCATGCTGGAGGCCATCGTCAGCGTCATCAAGAAACCGACAGACAACATGCGTCTGTTGATCCAATTGCTTAACAGGTAAATCATTTCGTCCATGAATGAAGTCTTCGAACGGCAGCGCAATCGAAATTCATCAGCCGGGCAGACGGGGGTTTTCCCCACCCATCATCCCATTGGACTTGTGGATTTCCCCCATCCGGATGACATTGGTGGACTCACTTGAGGTTTTCACAAGTTTGCCAGCTACTGTGATTTCACACAACATGTTACCGTTGTTCACCCTCAAGACTTTCACCACGAAGACACGAAGGATAATGCAGAACGGAGAATGATGAATGCAGAATGATCGTGTGATCCTCCATGTGTGTGGAAAAAATATTCTTCATTCTGCATTCCCTTCGTGCTATCGTGGTGAGAAAAAAATCATGAACGCATGTGGCAATCCCATTTGTGTGCGGATTGAGACAGATCGGTTTTTCCAAAACAGACTGTCATTTTCGGAGAAAGCCGCCTGTGTCGTTATCCCAACTTTCGCCGGGACGTTGTCTGTGTTTTTTCCGTGGTTTTGCCTTGTCGATGCATCGGCAGAATGGTTGGCGATTCCATGTCGTTCTCGCGATAGGTGAGTTGCGATTTTTTTGGCAAGTTGGCCGCCAGTACGATTTTCGGCGACTTTCGGGCGACACCTCGCTCAGCTGGCGGGGCTAAAGACACCACTTTTTCGCGGTTTACAGCCGCCTCATCGGCGTGTTCGAGTACAAGGATTCGCGTGGCGCGACGTTTTGTTCCAACGCTCCACACCGGAGGAAATTTCGGCTTGACGGAAACTTCGGGTGGTGGCAAGGGATCAACGATTGGATTCGTGTTCCGGTCGGCAATTTGCTTGGCTGCCTTGGAAACATCGGTTATTTCCGGCGAAGAAACAGTTTCCCCCCGGTTTTCACGAGAGACTAGTGCCCCGGGTTTTGCAGATGGACTATCGCCGGACGGGTTGTTGCCAAACAAGTTGTCGCTCTCCAAACGGTAATGTGACCGCCTGGAAAGCAGTTGCTTGTCTTGAGTGTGCTTTTCTTGAATATCTTGTCGCTTGCTTTGGTAAAGCGGCTGGTCGTTGTGAGACAGTGGTTGTTCATCACGATCATTCAACAGACTGCCGAAAACGTGGGACGCCTCGATGCGTTCGCGATAAAAATCAAGCTGGTCGCGCGGTGCCAGACTGGCAGGTTGTTTCGGCTTGGGGGGATCGGGGAATTGATCGGACTCTTGATCAGCAAATGTAGGCGTTTGTCCGGCGTTTTCCGGTTGCGGAATGCTGATGAGACTGATCATCAGCGGCAACATGAGCGCGGCCCAGCCGATGGTCATGGCGCGACCCGCGATCACGAGCGCGGCGTCGGCGGAAAACATCAAGTGTCCTGTGATGACCATTCCGACGCCGAAACAAATCAACGTTCCACCGAGGTTGGCCTTGAAATGATTGGGAGAGCCCCTTGCCTGGCGAAACAAATCGAGAAACAGCGGCACAGTCAGCGGGAAAAACGCGATGGAAAAGAGCGTGATTTTCCCTAGAGGAATACCGAGGGTCAAGAGGATCAACCCATAAAGCGAAATGCCGCTGGTGAACGTCAAAACGGTCATTGCTCCGGCCGCTATCGATTGATTCAGGACCACGATCGACAACAGCAGCGCAACCAGCGTCACGGCTCCGACAACCGGCAACTGCTGACGCATCAGTTGACGGCCGTTCAAAACCAGAAGGGGAAAACCGCCCCGGGCTGAAAGCAAGTGGTTCGGTTGCGTTTTCAATTGGCTGATCCGGGCTGTCAACAGGTCGATTACCGACAACGGCTGTTCCTGCGATGTGACCTTTTGCCAGTTTTCCACCGGGAAAAGCCAGACAAGCGGCTGTTGATCAGCACCAAGAAACCGTTTCGGCAAGGGCAATGGGGTTCCCGTACCCGGCATATCGGCATGACGCAAACGGATTTGCAGACTTCTTTGCTGTGCGACCAGATCGCTGGCAATGGCCTGCTGCCATGCGTCAATCCGTTCGCCGTATTCCTGTTGCGGAATTTGCGACAACAACCGGCACGCTTCGGCAATCTGTGAACCTGCTGTTTGACACAGGCGAAGGTCTTCCTGCAGCCATGCCGTTTGCGATGTGCCGTCGGCAACGAGCTTTTGTAGTTCCGCAAACTGTTCGGCCAACCGCTGATACAATTCGTGGAGTGAATTGTAAAGCATGCGCTGGTCCGGAAGCGGGATTTTCTGCTGCATTGACGTATGTCCCGCAATACGTGACATGTTATCGATCATGACGCATCTGTTCGCGTCGTTGTCCGCAACGAGTTGGGATGCGTCACAGGCGAACAGGCCGGGAATGTCATCCCATCCCGCTTGCAAAAAACATTCCCGTGATACGAGAATCGGCATGACGGCAGCTTGCTTTTCCGACACGGTGACGAAATATTGTTCTCCACAGTCATTGATCACATTCGGACGTGAAGCAAAGTACAGGAATCCGCCGAACAACGCAAGCGTCAACACGACATTGACCGAAAACGGAATCGTCGGCAGTGTTCTGTGAGGTGCCAGGTCGTTTCGTGTTTCAAGCAATCGTTGCCAGGGGGCGGTTATCACATCGTGATTGGATTCCACGACTTGCATCAATGCAGGCATGACCGCAAGCTGGCCGATCAGACAGGCAAGCACTGATAGTACGAGCAGGAACAGCGTCAAATTGATACCGACCAGCGATGAGCGAAATGACAATGTTGCCGTCGTCGGTTCGACCGGATAAAACCAAAGGTAAAACACACCGGCAAGAAACACGATCACCGAAATCAGGCCGCCGCTCAGGGTTGACTTGCCAGACATTTGCATCATGGCGATAATGGCTTCGGAAACCGAACGCCCCCTGTGACGGGCGTTGAGATACGTCGCGGCCTGCAAAACGCCCGCGCAAATTCCGAACAGGGGTACTGAAATGCCGATGAACAACATGTACGGCGTCACCATTTCGAACCACAGGGCGCAGAAACCAAGATAGGTTCCAAAAGAACAGACCGTCACGATAAGTATTCCGAGGTATAGCCGGATATGGCCGAGACCGGCAATAAACAACAGCGTCAAAACGGCGAACATGACCAACGCCCCGGCGGTCCGCAAGGGAAACGGGGCTGTCTGACCGTGATGAACGTCCACAGGAACCCCAAACGGTTCGATGGCAATGTCGTCAAATTCCTGCCTCGCGTCTTCGACAATGCGGAACAGTTCCGTCATCGAAGCATTCAATTTGCCGATCAACTGGTGATCGATTTTTTTATGCTTGCCGATCACACGCCTGTCCAACAGGTTGGCCAGTTGCGGCTCTGCGAGTCTTGCCCAAAGGATCACTGTGGTTTCCCGATGCGGTTGCGCTTTGCCGGTGGCACTCGTGGCATCCGTTTGGCCAAACCGATTGTTAGGATTGAGTTGCCAGGGAGTGATCAGTTTGCAATTCTGTTGTGATCCGGGTTGTGAAAGATTGGACCGCAACCCTTCGGCAAATCGCGCCGCCGCAACAAGGAGGCGTCGGTTTTGTATCAGCGGAACAGGTATATTCGTTGAGGGTGTTGCGTGGTCGGGTAACGCCACTCCTTCCGAATCCTTTTGCGACGTGATTTTTGTCATTTCCGCCCGGTTTTGATTCAATCGTGCGATTAACCAATCGACATAACTGGCACTTTCCAGCAACGCCCATCGGCCACCGAGAACCTGCCGGGCATCATGCAGTTCTGCGTACAGCGTCTGGAAAGCATCGTCGGGCAACTCATACAATTCCCGCGTTGAGCCGGGCTGCATGTCCCGGCTTGATATCACGTCACAGAAATATTTTTTGCCGCCGGACAATTTGTCTTTAAGCAAATCGACCGCAGCATCAAGGCGTTCTTCGGCATTCAGCGGCTGTTTCGACGCCGGGAGATCGCTCAGGGGTTGCGACAATCGGCCCGAATCGGGAATCGAAACCCGGATCATGATGTCCGAATTAAACTGGGTTCGCCGACTCGTCTCTTCCCAGGCAAGCCGCTCGTTGCAGTTTTTGAGCAACTGGGAAACCGGCGATGAATAAGGAAACCACAATATCCAAGCTGCGATATAGCCCGCCAACGAAAAAAGAACGCACAACGTCAAGACGGGATACGGACTTTGGACGCACAAAGTCGCCCATTTTCCGAGCAACTTTTGCGTCATAGTGATGGGTTGCGCCGAATTCCGTTTCGACATGGCGTTTGATTCCAGTTTGTTTCACGCATGGGCACAAAGTACGCAAAGATTGTTTAACAATCGTTACCCCCTTTGTTTCCTCCGCAGCTTCGCATACCCCCCTCAGTGCGATTGTTCGTTCTCAATTTCACGAATCTGGTCGCTGAGTTTTTTCGCGTTTTCGTAGTCTTCAATCGCGATCGACTCATCAAGCTCGCGTCGCAACTTGATCAGTTGCGTTCGACGGTCAGGCTTGTTGATTTGTGTTGAGCGGGGCGATTTGCCGACATGTTGACGCTCCCCATGAATATTCTCGACCAAAACGCCGAGCTGTTCACCGAAACAGGTGTAATCAAAGGAACAACCGAGCCGCCCCTTGTTACGAAATTCAAAAAAACTGATTCCGCAAGCAGGACATGCCTGTTGATCGATTTCCTGCAAGTTTTCAACTGCCTGATTGAGTGCAATATTTTGTGCCAGCGACGCGGCAAGCGTTGCGGTTGCCTCACTCTGGTCAGCCGATTCGCTCAAATATTCACGCGCGTGATCTTCACAAAAGTGCAGTTCGATCGGCTTGCCACCGGTCAATTCAGTAATGTGAAATGTGGCAAATTTATCGCACTTTTGACATTTCATCGGTTATTTTAGGTGGTAAAATTGAATTCAAACAACAAAAACAACGAGTTCATCGATTACCGTAAATCTTTTATTAATCATTAGTTGTAAAAAATAAACGGGCAAAATGTGTATTTCGCGCGAATCGTATCCTTCTCACGAAGCATGCAGTTTACCAGAAAACACAGGTTAAAGCAATCCTTATTTTTCAACGGGAGGTTCTATTCCATGAGAGTCGCGCAAAAATAACGTGAACATTTCAGTCAGAGCCGTGAAAGTCTTCGAGCGGAATAACCACTCCGTTACCGTCGCGGCTCTGATTGATCGAACAACTGGTTATTTGTGTGCCCTTTGTAAATTTTGTTTACGGGTTTTAGTGGGAACATGTCTTGACGTTTTACAGTAAAATTGTTAGTCTTCCATGATTTTTCAGCAAAATGACATCCAGCGGAAGATTGTTCGATTTTGGAACGGAAAATAATCCTAAGGACAGCGATTATTATTGCACTCATATTACTCGCAGGTATGAGCGTTTCCTGTACGCCATGGTCGGGAATCACGGCGATTTTCCAACGCGATAAACCATTTCACGGAGGAAGTAATTCTCCCTTTTCTCCCGTGTCTCTTGCTCAAAACGCTGTCGCTATCGACGTTTACGTCATCAGAATTCCTTACGATCGCCGCGAACTCCTGGAGCGGTTCTGGCTGGACGCCGATGAGAGTGAAATTCCGATAACAGTTCGGAATTCCTTGTACCACCACGGCTTGCGCCAGGGGATGCTTTCGTCGAAAATTCCTGTTTCATTGGAACGGTTACTGGAGTTACGTGACATCCCTCCACAAAAACCTTATGTTCAAGTGACCCAGGCAGGTGGTGCCACGACCGAACTGCTCCATGAGTATAAAACAGTCCCCATGATGCGGAAACAGCCGTTGGAATTTCCCATCTGCGAACGGAATATGATTCCGAAACTGCCTGTCTTGGCGGTGGTCGATGGCAATTCCGGCGGCCAGGTTTACGAAAACGCAGTAGGCAAAATTTTGATTACCACCGACGAACAACCGGATGGCTCCGTTTTGGTCAAAACGGTTCCGGAAATCCATTACGGCGGGAAAACCAGCAAATATTCTTCCGAAGCGGGTGAGCTGACCAGAATCGTCTTTCAATCGAAATTGTCATTTGACCAGTTGGCCGTTGAAACGAAACTGCTTTTGGGGCAATGGGTTGTGATTGGACCTGAAATGCGGCAACATGCCGGATTCGGTCGGGATATCCTCAGCCGGGGTGACGGCGACCCGGAGCAGATTTTGGTCGGCATTCGCTTGACACAAACCAGCAAAGACGGCATCCACGACCGAAATGAAATCGCCGTTTTAAGAATTTAAGACGAGAAATCAAGTTCAGCATGGATTGATGACGAAGAAGTGAATACGGGATCAGATTTTTCGCCCAACTTTGCCGATCAGGAACCAGGAAAAATGACGTCAATCGAAAACCATCCCTGAATTAAGGATAGATTTTTGCGCAATCGATGAAATTTTTGAGTGAAAAACTGATTTTCCCGGGAAAAAAAATGTATCGCCTGTAGTCAAAGCGGGTTTTCTCTCTTATATTGTTGTTACAAGGATTATGGCAGATATGTCCTGGGGGTAAATTTTTCCGATATTCGGGCAAAAATTCCGGCCTCATATCTGCCAACCAATAAAAACGATTGCAGTTCTTGCTTAGAAAGAGATGTTCCATACGGAGAAAGTATGACGCAGAGGAGGACAGACAGCAGAATTTACGACACCAAAAGTCAGCATCGAATCAACGAGATGATTCGCATTTCACCTGTCCGCGTTGTTTCGGCGGAAGGTGAACAATTGGGTGTATTGAGTACATCCGAAGCCATTTTTGCGGCGCGTTCGGCGGGACTTGATCTGGTCGAAGTGGCACCGGATGCCAAGCCGCCGGTTTGTCGTATCATGGATTACGGTAAATTCAAATACCAGCAGAAAAAACGACAGACAAAACAACAGGTCAACAGGACAAAAATCAAGCAATTGCGACTCCGGCCGAAAACAGGCGACCACGACGTCCAAGTGCGGCTGAAACAGGCTCGCGAATTTCTCGTGCACAAGGACAAGGTGCAGATTTTCGTCGTCTTTCGCGGACGCGAACTGGCCCACGTTGAGGAGGGTCAAAAGCTGATGGAGTTCATGATTGAACAACTGAGCGACGTGGCCAAAATCGAAACGCCGCCCAAGCGGATGGAAAACAAACGCGTGATGTGCACATTGGCACCAAGGTAAACGCATTCCCGTCAGGATTTCAGTATTTCCCATCATTGCGGGGTCAAGGATGGCCAGGTTTGCTCTTGTCACTTTATGTTCGCAGGTCGCAGGTTTTTTCCTGCTTGCGGCGACTGTTGTGTTGTGTGCGGATGACTTACCACAAAATGCCGCACACCGCCGCTTTCGCATTGATAACCGTCTGATCGCCGGTGACAAGGTGACCAAAAGTGTCACTATTTTTTACGATGGCCTGGTTTATGATTGCATCGGCGACTACGGACAGATTACGATTTATGACAAAGCCGCCGGGACGTTGACCCTGCTTGATCCGTCCTGCCGCCTGAAAGCCGTTGTGACGACGGGAATGCTTGCCGAAGATTTTGAACGTTGCAGGGGGGTTTTTCGCAAAAGCGACAATGCTTTCCAGAATTATCTGGCAGATCCGTTTTTCGAGGAAAACGCTTATGAGACGGAGTCGGGCTTGCTGTACTTTCGTTCGCCCTGGGTGGAGTACCGGTTTGAAACGGTCACCCTGGACGATCCGGTCGTGTCCGAAGCCTATTATGACTTTTGCCGGCAGTTCACGTTGCTGAATATCCGAACAAGCGGTTCCCCAACGCCGATGATCCGCAACGAACTGAACCCGGTCCTTGAGCAAAACCAGCGATTCCCCGGAAAGGTCGGTATGACGCTTTATCCGCGTGGCAAGGTGATTATTTCCAGTCGGGCCATTCATGCCGAATCGACGCACACGTTCGTCCGGCGGCTGCAACCGCCCGACGAAGAGAGAGTCGAACAGGCCAATCGCTACCGCCGTCAGTTTCATGAAGTGTCGCTCGACGATTATCTCCGTGAAGGCCGCAAGTGATTCTCATCTTTCACGGAGTTGTCATGCTGAAGAAGAATAAAAAGAATACTCAACTGTCAGGCCGTTGCGATTGGTGCGGGGACGATCCGTTGTACGTCAAATATCACGACGAGGAATGGGGACGTCCCGAGCCCGATGACGACCGCAAAATGTTCGAATTTCTCATTCTTGAAAGCGCACAGGCCAGCTTGAGTTGGATTACGATTTTGCGCAAACGCGAGAATTACCGCAAGGCATTCGCCGGGTTCCGTGCAAACAAGGTGGCCGCCTTCGATGAAAGCGACGTCGAACGGCTGATGGGTGACCCGGGCATCGTGCGCAACAGACTGAAGATCAATGCGGCAATCAACAACGCACGGCTGTTTCTTGAAATCCGGGCCAAACACGGGAGTTTTTGCGATTATCTGCGTTCTTACCTGCCGAACGGTGAACCGATCATTAATCACCCCGGGGCACTCGCTGACATTCCGGCAAGCACCGGGCTGTCCGACACAATCAGCCGGGACATGAAGCGGCTTGGTTTCAAATTCTTTGGCTCAACAATCTGTTACGCCCATTTGCAGGCAACCGGCCTGGTCAACGATCATCTCGAATCGTGCCCGTTCAAGTACGGCAATCCGTTCGCAAAATGAAAGCGTCTGAAAGAATCGGGGCAACAGAGGGGTGAGGCTGTGTTCCCGGTTGCTGTTTTTTGCTAAAAAATCCCGGTTCAAGACACTTTCTATGGGCGCAGGATCACCGGTGCGGTTTTCACAAGTGGGCGTATCGGGAGGAGTTCGATTCCTTCAAAGTCAGGGTCATCCATGGCGCGAATCTCTTCTTCGCCGCAATAGGGCCCGCAGGCATCCACCCAGACCATGATTCGTTTCAGACTTTCCGCGTCCACGTTCACTCCATAGTGATTTCCGTCGGCACAATACTGGACCAGGCGGCTGTTTGCGGAAAGGTATTGTTTCACGGGCAGAGTTGCCAGGGCAATCGGATCATTCATGGTCGGATCCATGGACTCCACCGGGATGACGTCGGCAAATCCGTAGCCCGGTTGCCCTGTGTTTTGAACCGGGTTCCCCCATCCGGCGGAACCCAGCAGGGTCAGGTAGGGTTCCTGGAAAATGTGGTAACCGGGTCTCAATGTCAAATCCATGGCCGCTTTTCCTTCTTCGCCGTCTTTCTGGTGGCATTCACCGCAATACCGGTCGAGAACCGGCTGCACAAAGCGTTCGTAACCGATGCTTTCCGTTCCCCAGGATGGCGGTGTCAACGGCGTCGGCGAACGTTTGACGGCCAACGAAGCACCGCTCAGGTTCGCCGGAACGTTACTGTGCTGCATTTCGTGGCACCCGACGCAACTGCGGTTCTCACCGGGCATCAGGCCGGAAAAGCTGCGCATTGTGTGCAAACAGCGTCCTTCCTCATCAAGAAGCTGAAAATACAGCGAAACGCCCGAAGGTGCCTCGAAAAAGACGGAACCGTCCGGTTCGACCGGCACGACGGACAAAACACGTTTCACCCCTTCCTCCTGAATAATCGACACGGCGGGGCCGCTGTGACGAAAGGTTTTTCGCCAGGTCGAATAGGTCTTGTAATCCAACTGCATCAATCGCAGGAATTTGACTTCGCCGCGTTCAATGCCGTTCAAACCCTGATAGACGTCGGCATTATAAAACGTGCCGCCTTCCTGTTCGCCTGCATTGCGGTCGGAATCGTTTTTCGGCCAGGCCACGCGGTCCACGTGTTCCGGCGGAACCGGACGCGGTTTGATCGGGATCGCGTGCCAGATATTATGAACTCCCTGATAAACCAGTTCGCGGTTTCCATCGACATCCATCAAATACAGGCGAAACTTTCCATCCTCGGCCCGGGCGGAAACGAGGAAGTCCTTTTCTGAAAGCGGATATGGGCTTGAATATCCGGTAAAGACGCCGGAAGAATGATAATTCGGCGATTCGACCGGATCAAGCGGCGGTTGACTGCATTCCGGCCATGCTTTGTCGGCAGTGACTTTGGTCAAGCCGAAAGGAAAATTTCCTCCCTTGTAGGGGTCGATGATCCCGACAGAACCGGACCACCAGTCGTGATGACCGACTCCGACGAACATGATCCGTTCACTTCCGGGAATGGCACGCGGTTGCGATGTGTGATCCGGCCAGACGGACTGATTTCCCCAGAAGCCGGAGGTGTTGGTGCCATCCTGGTTCGTGGTCCACAAACTTTGAACCCGCCAGAGTGGTTTGTCAGAATACTCCCAACGCGAATAAATGACACGGCCGTCGTTCAGCAGCGAGGGCACAAAATCGGGTTCGCCGTTATAACTGATGAGGTAAATATTATCCCCGTCCGCGTCACATTTCGCCAGGATGTAGGAATAGATGAATGGTCCGCAACGAACATACGAGTTGCCGCGTGTCGTGGTAAACATGATTTTTCCATCGGGGAGATAGATGGGATCAATATCGTCATACTCGCTGTCCGTCAGTTGCCGCAACCCAGTGCCGTCAAGCCCGATTTCGTAAAGCTTGAAACTTTTCTCTGTGGCCAGCTTATAGCAAAAAACGGTTTTTTCGGCGTCAAATGAAAGGTCAGGCCGCCAAAAACTCCCGGCAGCACCGAGTCTTCCATTTGCATCGTCCGGGTTCGGTGCAAGCTGGCAAAGACGTCCCCCCGGCGAAAGCCCTTCCAGCACAAGGAGGCGTCCACCCGGTGTTGCCGAAACGCCCATGCGGTGAATCGATTCGTGATTCCCCTCCCGGTGTGTCTGGTACGGCTGGTCGATCATCAAAACGCTGTCAAAGTCGATGACCGGATTTTTGAACATGATATTGCGTTTGACACGTCTGACATCAAAATAGATGCTTTTTGCCATTTCCGCATCGGAACCCCGGGCACTCTGGCGGAGCAAACGGCGTGACAGCTCTTCCAGTCTTGTCAAATCCTCTTCCCATGTAACAGTCGGGAGAGTCTCATTTTCCATCAACCGACGTGCGAGTTCACGAGTCCAGGCGATTTCCGCAAGTGCGCGGTCTCCCCAGGGTTCACCCTGCGCCTGGCGGGTCCAATCGTCGAGCAACACCTGTTCCGCTTCCGCTACGGAGAGATCGCGAAGTGGTGGCGTCTGGGGGTTACGAAACGTTGGGGGGAGATAATATCCCTGGGCAAGTGCCTGCTCCAAAAAAAGCGATTCCTTCATTTCCGGTGAAAAATCGACAAATGTTGCCCAGTCCGGAAAAGGAATACCGGTTCCATTTCGAAGAAGGGAAAAGGAGTTCCAGGTTCCGGCATGACCGGAGACAGGCTGATTTGGACCGGCCAGGAGAACGGTTCGTTTCGTCGGAAGGTCAATCACCATCAAGCCTGCGGAAGCGGCGTCAATCGCAGCGTAATCGTTGGTTTCATCGTGATTCGCTTCAAAATTGACGTAAGTGCCAAGTATCAGATTGTCGATTGGCGTCCTGGAAATATTCGTGATCGTAAAATCGACCTGCACGACGGCACCTTCACCACAGGACGCAACAACGTCCATCCGCAATTTGTCGTCCGCAGTTGATACGGTGCCTGCCAGAGTGTGAGGTTCCATCACAGTGACCGGGTGGATAACTTTGATATTTTCATACGTTTGCCGATCCTCGTAATGGGGAACTCCGGCCTGATACGTTCCATCGGCGTCGGAGCAATTGAGATACCAGGTGAACTGGCTCAATTGCCCTCCCCGGTCGCAGCGAAGAGCCTGGCGGTTTTCGACGTCCCAACGGAAGAAACAGGGACCAAAGAGCGCGAAATCGGTTGTCCCGTTGTTGATCCAGACGGGCTTTTGGTCAGGTGCATCCACGGCGTCTGAACCGTTGAAACTCGGTGGAACAGGTAGATTTTGCGGATTCTTTTTCGCAACATCAAGTACCTGCCGCGCGGTTTCCGAGGAATCGGCATACACGAGAAAAACCGTTTGCAACTTTGATTCGTTTGGGACAATACTCCCAAGCGACCAGTTCAACACGCCATCAACATTGCCGACGGCTTCCGTCGTGGGCAAACCCGGTCCGTTGGCGAAAAGCATTCCCGAACAAAACAACACAAATACCGAAAATGACAGAAAACGAAACATGGTCAATTACCCTCCAACAAGTCCAAATAAGTTGTTCGATGAATCAGAGCCACG
>Ga0099364_10008661_pt1 | contig 14269 bp, 14 predicted proteins | sample TergutTh196P3_FD_73070 | JGI IMG/M metagenome (GOLD analysis project Ga0099364, IMG submission 73070) | Microcerotermes parvus P3 segment gut microbial communities from Pointe-Noire, Republic of the Congo - Th196 P3 | ecosystem: Host-associated > Arthropoda: Insects > Digestive system > Gut ... | reverse complement strand
GTTTCGCGCAAAGAGATCATCGGCGCGTTTCCGTCTGTGGATGTCTGTTCTTGCTCCAATTTTTCGAGTTCACTTCGCAACGCGGCAAGCTCGGATTCCGCCCGCCTCAAATTGGGGTTGTTGGCGCTGGCGAAGGTACGCAGCGAGGATAACTCCACTTCCTTGGCCGCAATATGTGCGCGTAAGCTGGCAATAGATGAAACCATTGCCGCGACTTGAGGTTCTATCGCCACGAGCCCGCTTTCTTCCTGATGTCTTTGAAGTTCGTCTTCCGCTTCGTCTAGTGTTTTACGCGCCTGCAACATCTGATGCTCAAAAAACAGCCGTCTCTGTGCCGCCTCGCCGATAGCCAAGGATTGCATCACATTTTTGAGTTCCTCGACAAAAGCGTTTGCCATTTGCGCGGCACGTACCGGGTCTGCGTCTAAAATCGCGACTGTTACACCTCCGCTTCTTGTGTTTTCAGAGGCTTGCAATATATCGGAGATAACTTTTTCCCTCATTTTCAGGCGATAATCTTGCTCGTATACTTCCATCAGGTTGAATTGGTCTATTATCTTGTCTACGACAGTTTGACCACGCAAAACATCTATAAACATTTCTCCTTTGGTGGAGACGCTGGGCAGACCGGCAATGGCTGCCAAGCCTCCCATTTGAGACAACATTGCCGCTCCCATGCCTCCCGATTGCGAAGGCGGCAAAATACGAGATTCACTCCTGTAAATATTAGGAGCGAGGAGGGCATATAAAAAACCGACAGTGCTTCCCAAAATAGTCAACACAAGTATTGCCAATTTTCTTTTATATAAGATGAGAAGGAAATCATACAACGTCAGTTCTTGATCGTTGTCCATCAAATTTCCCTCCTTCCCATCTTCTTTACCAATAAATCAAAAAGACTCAACGCTTCGTCAATCGTTTTATCCATATCAAGGTATCTATACGAACCCAAACGCCCGCCTATATAAAAGTTGGGCAATGTCACGCTTTCTTCCATATACCGCTCATAAATTTCCGCATTACGTTTGACATCGACGGGATAATACGCCTCATCCAAGTCAGCATATGTACGAGGGTATTCCACACAGACCACCGTTTTCCCCAAAGAAGTCACACGTTCAGGATACAAATGCTTGAACTCATGTACCCTCGTATACGGAACATCTTCATCGGCGTAGTTCATAACGCTTGTTCCCTGCCAATCGTCCACGGGTTCCGTTCTCCATTCAAAACGCAAACTGCGCCACTCCAGTTTCCCAAAACGGTAATCAAACAAGCGGTCTACAGGGCCGCTGTAAAATACGGCGCAGGAATCGGGAACGCTTGCCCGCAGGTCAAAGAAGTCGGTGCTTGGTAAAAACTCAATGTTGGGGTTAGAAATCATATTCTCAAAAAGATGAAAATACCCCTCCGCCGGAAGACCCTGCATATCCCACGGGTCGGCGAAATAATCCATATCGTAATTTGTTCTGACCGGCAAACGCGTGATAATCGAGGCGGGGAGATTTTGGGGATCCGTATTCCATTGTTTGCCGGTATATCCCTTAATAAACGCCTCATACAGCGGACGACCAATGAGAGAAATCGCTTTTTCCTCCAAATTGCGGGGTTCACCCTCCAGCCCTGATTTGCGTATCTCTTCCGCCAAGAAATCCGGCACTTCATAAGGCTTCAGGTTAAGCCCGTACCAAGCGTTGATAGTGGCTAATCCAATCGGCATACTGTAAACCTTGTTTTTGCAGGTTGTTAAGACTTTGTGCCGATAGGGGATGAATTTGCCGAAACGCGTAACGTAATCCCACACCTCGGGTATGCGAGTATGAAAAACGTGAGTACCATGATCATGGCACTCGATTCCCGTCTCGTCATCAATGTGAGAAAAACTGGTTCCGCCAGCGTGCGAGCGTTTATCAATGAGCAGCACTCTTTCGCCCAACACGGAAGCTATCCGCTCCGCGATGGTGCAGCCCCAAAAACCAGCTCCCACAACAAGGTATTTCAATCCCGTCAGGTTCAATGTACCTACACTCGCTTCTTGGCTATTATCAGGCTACCGCAATGGTCGGGGATAGGTATCTTGACAAGAGGTTTATCAAGAATTTCTGCCTCAAAATCTTCGACTGCTTTCTTAACGCCTGTAAAGCACAGGCTGTTATAGTCATGAATCATGATATACCCCCCCCCCACGAGAGAAGGGTAAAAAAATCGTAAGCCCTCTAACGTCGGTTTGTATAAATCAACATCAAGCGAAACCAGACCCCACTTAATTTTTTTGTGTTCCTCGGTAACGGATTCGGGGAAAAAACCTTTACAAATCGTCACATTGTCAGGATTACTCATTTTGTTCAGTACCTCAGACACCGAGGTCGATGCAAAATTGAATTTATTGTGTGTACTCTCTTTGGAAAATCCTGACTGAATGTCGTGCGTTCTGTCATTTTTTTCAAATCCCTCAAATGTGTCGAACAAGTAAATACGCTTGTCTGGAAATTCGTCCTGTATACGTGCGGAAAAATCTCCGCGAAACACTCCCAATTCGGCTATAGCGTATTCTTCAGAAATATCACGTTTGACAATATCCGCCAAAAGCCCAAGTGTGCGATTTCTTACGTAGTCGAGATTGTTCCCGTATTTTTTCGTAATTGCTCCATCATCGGCTTCCAGACAATGGACAGCTACGAGAGATTTCTTAAAAATAATTTTAAGTAATGACATAAAGGGCGCTAGACATTTTTGAAGTAAAGCACCCTTCCAATCTGCATTTAACCTCATAGCGCTTCCTGCCCCCTGATTCCGTCATCTACCTGCGGAAATCCATAAAACTTCCGCTTTAAAAAATTAAAAATCTTCAGCGGCCAGTTTTGATTTTCCATAAACATCACGGGAATTTCCAAAGTTTCGCAGCGGTTCTTATCAAGCCACACATCAAGCAGCCACTCCGAGATATAACCAAATACCCTGGCTTCGACTGCGGAATAAGCCCTTACGTCAATACGTTTTTCCAATTCAAACAAAATGTCAAAAAGCCAGGAACAATATTGATTTAAAATATCTCTGCGCATAATGAACATGTTGAATATATGCGCCCATGTTCGCTTCATCACCTTTTCAAAACTCGGAAGATATTCAGGATATTTTTCCGCTATGATGTTTCTCGTTTCGTCCAGCGGCTCGGATTCGTGAGAATGTTTATAATGGCTCTCGTTGGTTTCGATGTAGTAGCGGCGCTTGTTAGGCAGTATGACCGGAGCTTTAGTCAATAAGGTTTCCAACTGCTTTTGCGTGAGCACACTGTTCCACTTGCCGAACATCCGGCAGGTAAAGAAACCGCGCTGCGTAAAGTGTCTTCTATAATGCGCCAGCCCTACCGCGTCCGCGTCGAGGTTTTTCCACGCCCAATAAAGTCCTGTCAGTTCACAGAAATAGGGATTTTTCTCTGATATATTTTCTCCCGTGTCGTCCCCCAAAATGCCGATGTCCTTCTTCCCTCGCTTTCCTACATGCACAGGCAGATACAACGAATCTGGCGGCATCTTATACTGTTTATGCGTAGCGACGAGAATTTTTATATTCATCTCAACACGTCCCATCCGCCTTGATTAACCTCCAACAAACCCTAAAACAGGACAAACCCTGAATCATAAAAAATTCCTACAAAATTGTGCGAGTATTACAAATACGAATTACCTGTTTGTAGCTAAACCTATTAAATACAGGCAGATATTTATAAAAAATACTGTCTAAATTTGCCAAGGCTGTCTGTATTTTTTTGTTCTTTTTGAAAATGTATTTCCCTAACATGCGCCAAAACAACATTTCAGGGTAAACGACATTAACTGTCTTAAAATGGCGTCTAAGCATCGCAATTTCTGATGCTTGAAAAGGAATCTCTACGCCATCGCCGTGACGTGGGATTCCAAATCTTCCCACCAAATAATTTCGGCACAGCATCAATAATTTATTGGCATCGCTATTTTCCCAAAACAATCCGATTCCTCCTTCTTTTAAAACGCAAGACATCTTGGGAACGAATTCACTAAACGGTTCTATATGGTGCAAAACGTACTTTCCTACTACATAATCGTAAGTATCTTCCAGTTCATCTATTTGCATGGCATCTAATTTTCGGCAATCCAATGAAACTTTATTGAAATCTGCTAAACGTTGCGCACACTGGACAGCGTTTTCAGTGTTATCTATAGCGACGACAGCCGCCCCTTTTTTTGCAAGAAATACACTCATCTCCCCCCTGCCACAGCCGATTTCCAACACTTTTTTTCCAGCTAAATTTTCTGTAATAGGTTTCAGGAAGACAAATTTTTCATCATCTTTTACCTCGTAAGGCTGGAATGATTCAAAAACCCTTTCCCAATACTCTATAGCACATTCTTCTTCTCTTCTCTCCATTACTAGGCAACCTTCTTCCTTCCTAACTATCAAAAGGTAAACCTTTTGATAGTAGCCCTCAGGTACGTTAGGGGGAAGATTATCGATACATGTTCTTGGAATTTTCGATGTTTTGTGCACGTTTTTCCGCTCACTTTACAAAAAACGGCTGTTGCCTAACTACGATAATCCCACCTTTACAAAATTATTTTTTTGGAAATTGGGAAAAAAGGGTCTTGAAGTTGATAGATATGTATGCTATTCTTCTGAAATTCAAATCACTATCAAAAGGTTTACTTTTTGATAGTTTCCCATTTGCCTTTCATCAGCCGCAACTCCCTTAAACGCCTGTAGAACGTGGCTTCTTTCAAGCCTGTGTGCGCCAGAAATTCCTGAATCGGCAATTTTCCGCGCTCCCATAGTTTTACCAATGAAGCGAAATTTTCGGGGGGCTTTTTGATAGGACGCCCGAAGCGGATCCCGCGTTTTTTGGCGGCGGCTATGCCCTCGGCTTGCCGTTTTCGGGTGGTCTCGCGTTCGTTTTGCGCCACAAAAGACAGGATTTGAAGCACGATATCGGAGAGGAAAGTCCCCACCAAATCCTTACCGTTCCGCGTATCGAGCAACGGCATATCAATCACGGCAATATCTACGCGGAGTTCCTTCGTGAGCACGCGCCATTGCTTTTGTATGTCGTTATAATTGCGCCCCAGCCTGTCGATGCTCTTGATGTAAATCAGGTCGCCGGGGCTCAGTTTTTCGGTGAGGGCTTTATACCCCGGGCGCTCAAAACTTTTGCCCGATATTTTGTCCGTGAAGATTTGCGCCGGAGGTATTTTCAACGCGCTCATCGCAAAGACCTGCCTGTCTTCATTCTGATCGGTACTCGACACGCGGACATAGCCGTATGTTGTCATTGTTGATTATCCCCTTTCAAAGTAAAAACGTTTTGATAGTTTGCTGGTTCAGTTGTAATGCCAAGTTGCGGTCAAACGGACGTGAATCTGAAACTCAAATGCCGAACAATACTGTTTCCAGCTATTCTAACTTCAGGCCCTTGATTTCAAATTGGTATGATTGTATGAACTAGTTTGGGGAAAATTGATAGTTTCCGGGGGGTTTTTTTATGATGAGAGAAAATCCAACAATGGTACGGTATTCACACGATGGAGAATATCGTTTTGAAATAATCGACGGAAAAAATGGCGCATTTCAAGTGTGGGGGCAAAAAAAGATATATGATGATTATATGGGCGACTGGTTTGGCTGGACGGATGTATGTGATTATGCCCATATCGCAGATACCATTGAGCGGGCTATTGAAAAGGCAATGAAGCGATAGTAAATCTTACTGGCGGGGGAAGACGCCAACCTTCGTGTCTGGCAAAGTAGTCGACCTCACCAGCGGCGTTCACCCCGCTTTAGCGTATACTTTGTGTTTTTCAGGTTTTAGCGGCCCAGAGCGGCGCGGGGTAGAGGCCGCTTTTGTGTTTTTCCGCTATCGCGGCCATAACTCCGGGCTTATCCTCCCTGTATGTTATGCCGTGCCAGGCGTCGCCGCTTTCGAGCACTTTAACGTCGGCTTCACCGTTTCGGATCAGCTTCCCGATGTAATTGGGCAGCAGGTATTCGCACAAGAGCGGGTTCACCGGCAGGTTTTGGTCGAGAAACTCCGCGAAGTCGCGCTCCGCCAAGGTCAACAGCCCCGGCCCAAACCCCCAGAAGTTCATCGAAACAAGGGTTCCCTTTGGCAGGTACGTCCAGCTCCGGCCGTTATCTTCGGTGAAGCGCGCGCCTTCGTCTGTTTTTTCTACTTTCAGACGCTCCGCCACAGCCGTCAGGTAACCGTCGTCCCCGGCCTCGCAAATTCCGCGCGCCACGCTTCCGGCGTCCGTCACCGTGTTTTCGACGCGGTAGCCCACCATTGCGTAGTGTTGTTTACCGCCATCGCCCGGGTCGGGGAAATTTTTCAAAAATCCGTAAATCGCTTTATAAGCCTCGGGGCCGTAATAATCATCGGCGTTGACTGCGGCGAAGGGAACGTCGCCCAAAACTTCTTTGGCGGATAGCAGGGCATGCATGGTTCCCCATGGCTTCACGCGGCCTTCCGGCGCCGAGTAGCCGTCAGGCAGAGCGTCCAGTTCCTGGTAGGCGTAGGCCGTCTCAACGTGTCTCGTTATGCGGTCTCCGATCACCTCGCGGAAGTCGGCTTCTATTTCGCGCTTGATGATGAATATGACCTTATTGAACCCGGCCTTGACAGCGTCGTATATAGAATAATCAATGATCAGTTCCCCGTGGGCTCCCACGGGGTCGATTTGTTTAAGTCCTCCGTAACGGCTGCCGGCTCCGGCCGCCAGCACCGCCAGCGCCGGATTTTTTATCTGTTTCATTTACCTATCTTGCCTTTCTAGTTTTCAGGAATTGCTTGATACAGGCCACGACGCGTTCGACGTCAGAGTCTTCCATCGATGGATACATCGGGAGGGAGAGCACGTCTTTGTAGAACTTTTCGGCTTCGGGAAAATTGCCTTTTTGGTACCCGAAGCGCTTCCTGTAGTAGGGGTGCAGGTGCACCGGCGGATAGTGTACCTGGGGCTTGATTCCCTGCCCGGTCAAGTGCGTGAACAAAGCGGAACGCATTTCTTCGGAGTCCACTCGGATAGGGAAAAGGTGATAGGCGTGCCCTTCGTGCGGGGGAGGCTGGTATATGCCGGACAGTCCGGCTATTGACATACGATACAGCCCCGCCAGATCACGCCGTCTCTCCACGAACGAATCCAGGCGTTTCAACTGGCTCAGCCCCAACGCGCAGTTGAGGTCGGACAGGCGGTAGTTATAGCCCAACATCTGCATCTCGTTGTGCCACGGGCCGTCCGGCTGTCCTTTGAAATCTTCGGGAGCGCGCGTTATGCCGTGATTGCGGAAAAGGCGCAAATTCCGCGCGAACTCCCATTTGTTGGTCGCCACAGCTCCGCCCTCTCCTGTGGTGATGTGCTTGACGGGATGAAAACTGAACACGGTCATGTCGGCGTCGCAGCCTATTTTGCGCCTGGTGAGGCAGTCTTCCTGGCTGCTTCCACGAAATCCGCCCAGCGCGTGGCAGGCGTCTTCTATCAAAACCGCCCCGTGTTCCTTTGCCATGACCTTAAGCGCTTCGACGTCCACAGGGTATCCGGCAAAGCTGACCGGCATGACCGCCTTGATTTTCTGCGGCAGCTCGTCAAGTTTTTCCCCGGCTTTTTTGATGTTTATACAAAACGTCCGCCAGTCGATATCGGCAAATACAGGCTCCGCCCCGACGTAAAGCGCCGCGTTGGCCGTGGCGGCAAAGGTCATGGGCGTCGTAAGCAGTTTATCGCCGGTTTTCAGCCCCGCGGCGGCAACTGCTCCATGTAAGGCCGCGGTTCCGTTGGCGAACGTCACGACGTGTTTGACCCCTATGTACTTCGCCAGGCTTTGCTCGAACCTGTCAACCGCAGGCCCCTGAGTCAGCCAGTCTCCTTTTAGAACGTTGACGACCTCGGCTATGTCGTCGTCATCGATCCACTGTCGTCCATAAGTCAAAGGCTTCAAACCTAAAACCTCCCCATTTGCTGTGCATTCCTGAATTTAAGATATTTTATCATTAAACTCGGCAGAAAAAGAGCGATACCTACCTGACAACCGCGCGCGCGAGTTGTATAATTAAGCAGCGTATACCGAAGCGAATGGCGGCAAGGATCATACGAAAGGGGGTAATGGAATTATGATAACGATGGCGTTGATCATAATTGGTATTATTTTCCTGTTCGGGCTTGTTCAATGGGCAAGAAGCGGAGCCGTCCTTTGGAATATCCATGAACTCACGAAGTACAGGCATGGTTCGTCATCGGGCGCGGCGGATGTTGAAATGGACAGGCAGGAAAGGGCGCGCAAAAGAGAAACTCTGCAAAAATCCGTCCAGCTTATGGAAATTACCATGGACGAGCTTTTGAAGTCCAGTTTCAAGGTACTGGGCGTGGTGGCGCTGTTCGTGTGGCTTTTTGTGGCGTTCACCGTCTTTGTGGACTTGCTTGGGTTCAACTGGTGGCAGGACAGGCCGGGCTTCTCGAACAACCGCGTAATCGGTAACCCGACGGCGCGCGCGTGGCAAAGAAGCGGAGGCGTAAGCGGAAGCGGCTTCAGAAGCGACACCTTCCGCTCTATGGGATCCGGCTTTCGTTTAAGGTAACGCGCCCTCAGGCGGCGACGATTTTCGAGTATATTTCACGGAGAAATTCCTCCGTCACGGTTTCATTCCATTCTTCGCCAAAGTGGCTGAGCCAGAGTTTCTCCATGCCGAGGGCGGTTTTGGTCATTTTTTCGATGTCAGGTTTGCCGACTCCGTAGTAACGAGCTTTGGGTACGGGAAGTTTCTGCGCGTCAAGATGCCGTAGGGTTTCTTCGTAAACTCCGCCGGAATACAGGTCGGAGAGTCCCAGCATTGAGATAGTTACGGCCACGCTGTGGGGCAGATGGGGACTTGCGTTGCTCAACCCGCAGGAGAGGGCGTGGCTTGCGCCGACGCGGCCTCCTGTTGTGTCGCTTCCGCCGAGAACGGAGGCCTTGGCGGATTTTACGGCGGTCTCCAGTTCGTACTCCGACATGTCGTTTGAAAGAACATCCCTGCACAGGGCCAGCCCGTCCAGCGAGTCAAGGATCGCGTTTTCTTCGCTTGTCTTGCTGACGCTGATTTCGTAGTGGTGGAAATAACAATCCATCATCGCGAAAAATCGGTTGATTTTCTCCGCTCCTTCGGACAGCCGGGGATCTATTATCGCGACACGCGGCGCCGCGTGTCGCGTATTTATCCCGAGTTTTTCCCCGGGTCCGCGCAATACCGCCACAGGGGTGATTTCGGCTCCCGTTCCGCTCAGGGTGGGCACGGTCCAGATGTCTACGCCCTGCTCTATGTCAAGGCTGTGTTTCTGATACTCCGCCGCGGGTTTCGGGTTCTTCAGGCATATGCCGACGGCTTTCGCCAGGTCCATGGTTCCGCCTCCCCCTACGCCCACTATCACGTCGGGATTGAGGGATTTGTCTTTGACGTTTTTTACGACCGAGTCGACGTCGCCGGTTTTCGGCTCGGAATCCGTGGCGTTGAACAAAAACATCATCTCGGAGTCCGTTTTTAAAAATCCTTTGAATTTCTCCTGTTCAGCCAGCGCGCTGTCCAGAATGAAAAAGGGTCTTGCCTTTCTGTCGCCCAACATGCCGAACAGGTCGTCCACGCCGTTTTCGGACAGCACTATTTCGCTTTTGACTTCCGCCCTCCACCACTTTTGAGAGTCCGCGAACCCCTTCAAAATATTTATTCCTCCTGCAATGACAATCTCGCATCCCTGCCGGCAAACTTTTCATATAATACAGTATTATGGAGCGGCACGGAACCGCATGGGTTAAAATGTAAACGGCGTTTGAATTTCAAACAATTCCGGAGGTGTAATTTTTAATGAAGAACTTTACGTGGTGGAACCCTACGATAGTTATTTTTGGCGAGGGCACTATTCCTCAGATAGCCGACCAGTTGGCCGTGTCGGGCGTGAAATCCGTGCTTTTGGTGTACGGCGGCAAGGCTGTTTTCAAAAATGGGGTGTACACTCAGGTGACCGAAGCCCTGACAAAAAAAGGTATAGAGTTTCCCGAACTCGGGGGAGTGAAACCTAATCCGACAATAGATAAAGTGCGCGAAGGCGTGGCGCGGGTCAAGGCGTCCATGGTCGACGCCGTGCTGGCCGTAGGCGGCGGCAGTGTCTTCGATACGGCCAAGGCTATAGCGGCGGGGGCTTTCTACGACGGAGACGCGTGGGATTTCTTCGAGGGAAAGGCGCAGGAGCTGAACCGCGCACTGCCGGTCTTCGGCGTGCTGACGGCCTCGGCCACCGCCAGCGAGGTCAACAACATAACCGTGGTCTCCAACCCGCAGAAAGCGTCGAAGACGTCTTTCGTAAGCCCCTTCCTTTACCCCCGCGTCTCGATAATAGACCCGTCGGCGCAGTTTTCGCTGCCGGAGGATCAAACGGTAAACGGAGGAATCGACGTCATGATCCACATCATGGAGCGCATCTTCGACGGAGCCGCAGACGTTGAGCTGATGGACGAAATGGGATACGCCCTGATTCGAAGCATGATGAAGATAATTCCCGAGCTGCGCGAGAACCCCGAAAACTACGCGGCGCGCGCGCAGTACGCCTGGGCCGCGTCGCTGGGGCACGACGGCTCTCTGTCCTGCGGGCGCGGAGAAAGGGGGGACTTTTCCTCCCACAAGCTGGGGCACTCGCTCAGCCTTTTGTTTAACACGCCGCACGGAGCGTCGCTCTCTGTAATGATGCCGGCGTGGGCGCGGTATCTTTACACGGAACGCCCCGCTCCCTTTGCGCGCTTCGCGGACGCGGTGTTCGGCGTCGGAGCGGGCGGCGAGGAAGACATGGCCATTGAGGGCATCGAACGGCTGGAAGGCTTTTTCCGTTCGGTAGGAGCTCCCACCACCCTCCGGGAACTCGGAGTTAAGGAGGCCGATATAGATAAGCTGGCTCAAAACGCAGCTCAATTCGCTCCTTTCGGCGTATTGAAGTCACTCGACGCCGATGACATAACGGAAATTTACAAATTGGCTTATTGATTCCATAGTTTTTTGTGTTAAAATGCCTCTGAATCGGACTTCTTGAATTAAATTTTCAAGCGGGCCTTTATATTTCCGGAAGGGGTTGTATCAGTAGTGAAAGCAGCAAAAAAAGCGCGGAAATTTGTGGTCTTGGCGTTGTTGGCGGTGATGGTGTGTTCGGCGTTGCCGGCGATGGCGTGGGATCCTGAGAAGCAGGTAAACTTGGGGCAGGATCACGTCAAAATGCAGTGGTACCTTTTGGACTACGGCGTCAGAGATGACGGAACTCCCTTCTCAATAGCTAGGAAATACTATACGAACGAGGGAATCAAGCAGGATACCGTTGACCTTCTGATGTCCAAGTTCGCTTATTCGCCTGAAGTAGCAGGCAGCCTCTACTTCACCGAATATGGGTTTGAGTACTCGAAAGACGGAAAGCAGTTCGCCACGACGTACCTTCGGCACTACGACATGTTGGGCAGGGAGATTCACGGAACCACCTACGACGATTCTGACGAGGCCACCAAGAAAACCTTCGCGGCCCTCGACCCCAACTCCACGCCCGGCAAGGGCTATGCCCGGGCCGTGCCTCCTCCTGCGCCCCAGAGAAGAAGATAACGGAAAATAAAATCCAAAACAAAACTAAAGGCCGAAGAGGGAGTTTCCCCTTCGGCCTTTAGTTTTGGGTAATGGCAAGTTTATTTCTTTTTTCCCTTTTTCAGGCGATTCAGCAAAGCGGCCGCGTTGCCGTTTTTGACTTTCGCCTTGGAACTGTCTTTCAACGATGACGCCAGAAACATTTTCTCGTAGCGGGGCGAGTCGAGTATCGGAAAATCCGTTCCCATCAGAAATTTCTCCGTCACGCCGGCCGCCTCCATCGCGTCCAGCACGCGGGCGTCGTACAGCCAGGGCAGGGCCGCCAGGTCATACATGGCGTTTGACAGGTAAAGCCGCGTCTCCGGCATGAGCTCGTACAGCCACAACCCTCCGCCCAAGTGCGCGAATATTACGCGAGCCTCGGGGTGATTAACGCAAAACGCCGCAGCTTCGCGCGGCCCCACGTTCCCTTTTCCCGCGTAGCCGCGCCCGACGGGCTCCGCCGTGTGCCACAGGATACACAGGCCGGCCTCGTCCGCGGCCCCGGCCAGCCTCCATGTCTGTGAAACGTCCGATATGTCTATCCCCTGTCCCTCGGGAAACAGCTCTCCCACGCCAATCAACCCGGCGCCGGCGCAGCGGAGCACCTCTTCGTCGAACCCACGCGCCAGAGGAGGGACTACGCACATTCCGTCCAGCTTATCGGGATACCGGCTCACGCAGTCTATTATGTAGTCGTTGCACAGCCTGCACAGCGCCAAATCCTGAAAGGCGAAGCCGAAAACAACGGCCCGCTCCACGCCGTCGCGTTCCATTCGAGGCAGCAGGTCTTCCAGCGAGCCCCATTTGTGTACCTTGCCGTTGATCAACGCGTCGAAATACGGCTCGCGTTCCGCTATCCCGGGCGCGTCTTTGACAATTTCCGGCGGGTATAAATGAACGTGAAAATCAATCATGAAGAGCCCTTGAAAAACTCCTCATACAAGGCTTGAACCGCGTTCTTTGTCTCCGGCCCCTGTACCGCGAAAGCCATGCTGACTTCGGAGCAGCCCTGGCTGATCATTTCAATGTTGATTCCGGCGCGCGAGAACGCTCTGGTCGCCCGCGCCGCTGTGCCGACCGTATTGGACATGCGTTCGCCGGTCACCGTAATCATGGCTAAATTGTGCTTGAAAGTTACGGTATCGGCGCCCAGCTCATCATACAACCGCTTCGTTATGGCGGCCTTGGATTCGTCGTCGAGGTGGGTTTGCTTAAAGACCACCGACATCTCGTCGATACCGGTCGGCGTGTGTACGTATGAGATACCGGACTCCTCAAGGATTTGCAGTACTCGCCGCCCAAAGCCGATCTCGTTGTTCATCAGGTACTTGCCGACATAAAGACAGCAGAAATCACCTTCGTTGGCGATGCCGGTCACCAGAGGCCCCTGCCGCTCCCCGCGTCTCTGGACGATTCGCGTGCCCTTGCAAACCGGGTTGTTGGCGTTGCGGATATTGACCGGGATGCCGCGCTTATAGACCGGCAGCAGAGCTTCTTCCTGGTAAACGGCGAAGCCGGAGCCCGAAAGCTCTCGCATCTCGCGATAGGTTATCTCGAGGATGGGAACCGGGTTCGGCACTATTCCGGGGTTGACGCTGTATACATAGTCGACGTCGGTGAAGTTCTCATATACATCCGCGTTCACGGCCGCGGCGAGGATAGCGCCCGTGATGTCGGAGCCGCCGCGCGGAAAGGTCACGACTTCACCATTTTTAGTAGCGCCAAAAAAACCGGGGAAGATGACCAGCCCGCTTAATTCGCTTAAATGCGCCAAAGCCTCATAGGATTCTTCAAGCAGGTGCGCGTTGCCGTATTCGTCGGTCAGCCGCATACCGGCCGCGCCGGGGTTGACATATTGCGCGGCGTGCCCGTTCCGGCTCAGGTACGCCGCGACTATCTTGGCTGTGGTGTCCTCGCCGGCGGCTTTAATGGCATCCATAAAGCGCGTCGGGTGACTCCTGTCAAGTTCCAGCAGGCCGTTCAGGCCGGCGCGCAGCGCCGGCAGCTCTTCAGGGATGCCGAGGCCGTTTACAATTTCGGCGAAACGCGCGATAACTTTCTCCATCTCGCTCTTGCCGTTTTGTCCGGACAAGCGGGCCTGCGCGGCAGCGATCAGCAGGTCAGTGATTTTGGCGTCTGTTTTCTCGCGCTTACCCGGCGCGCTGACCACAATAATCCGCCGCCCCGGGTCGGAGAGGACAACGTCGCAGACTTTTTTGATCCGCGCGGCGTCAGCCAGAGACGAACCGCCGAATTTCGATACTTTCATTGATACAATGGAGAAAAGACGCGCCAGGTTGCGTTGGTTTCAATTTTCGCGCCGCTCATTTTTCCGCGGATTTCGGTTTCCGCCCCCTCCGGCGTGATGAAGCCGAGTTCGCCATTTTCTTCCGCAGCGATTCCGTCCGGGAAAATTTTATGGAGTTTTTCCCGCTCCGACAGCGGCGTCCGCACAAAGAGCTTTCCGGCGTTTTCTTCGACGGAAAGCAGAGGGCGGCTGTCTTCGCGCCACACCGGGTCGTTGTAACGCCCGCTTGTTACGATGTCGATAACGTCTCCGACAATGGAACTCGCCGAAGGGTCCGCGCCCGCGCCGCGTCCGTAAACAAGCAGTTCGCC
>Ga0099364_10008660_pt1 | contig 14269 bp, 8 predicted proteins | sample TergutTh196P3_FD_73070 | JGI IMG/M metagenome (GOLD analysis project Ga0099364, IMG submission 73070) | Microcerotermes parvus P3 segment gut microbial communities from Pointe-Noire, Republic of the Congo - Th196 P3 | ecosystem: Host-associated > Arthropoda: Insects > Digestive system > Gut ... | reverse complement strand
CCCCCCACTCATACTTCGTGGGTGGGGCAAAGAGCAGCTCGGACAAGGTATCAGGACATTGTCCACAAAGGGTCTATGTAGCTCTATATTTTCTGGGACTTCTGACCCGTCTGACATGATGCCTTTTTCTCTAAGCTCTTTAATAGAGCCAATACTAAGTAAATTAGAGCAGTTTGGACAACGCCAGATATTAAGTGGAGTTCCCCAAAACCTATCCCTTGATAAAGCCCAGTCGACATTGTTTTCGAGCCATTCACCAAATCGTTTTTCACCTACAAAACTCGGATACCAGTTAATCTTACTATTGTTTTCAATCATCTTTTGTTTAAACTCACTCGTTTTGATATACCAAGTAGAGCGAGCATAATAAATCAAAGGATTCTTACAACGCCAACAAAAAGGGTAATTATGAGTAATCTGTGTCCTTTTGTAAAGCAGATTTCTATCTTTTAAGTTTCTAATGATACTCTTGTCTGCATCTTTGACAAATAACCCCTTGAAATCGGTGATTGCTTCAACAAATTTCCCTTCGTTATCTACTGGCTGCATAAATGGTAGCTTGTATTTTAAGCCTATATTATAGTCATCTTGTCCAAAGGCAGGGGCTGTATGAACTATCCCTGTGCCATCTGTCATTGTAACATAGTCGGCACAAGCTATATAAAATGCCTCTTCTTCAGGCTTGATAAAGTCAAAAAGTTGCTCGTATTTTGTGTATTCGAGGTCTTTACCGAGAAATTCCTCAATGATTTCATACTCCCCGTCAAGAACAGATAGTCTGTCTTTGGCGAGGATGAGGAATTCAATCTGCCCCCCTCCTGTAGTGCCAGAGCTTGCCTCTGTGCTTATTGGGGGGGCTTTGTGATTTAATTTTACTTTGACATAAGTATCCTTTGGATTTACGACAAGAGCTACATTTGAAATCAGAGTCCAAGGAGTAGTAGTCCAGGCGAGGAAATAAGTGGGTTCATTAGGGGATAGGGGAGAGGTGGTAGGGTGTGCAAGCTTAAATTTGACAAAGACAGATGGGTCTTCTACATCTTGATAGCCTTGTGCGACTTCGTGTGAAGAGAGTGGAGTGCCACAGCTGGGGCAATAGGGAACAATTTTATGTCCTTTATAAATCAATCCTTTTTGAAAAAGCTGTGATAGTATCCACCAAACAGTTTCAATATAATTATTATCGAGTGTAATATAAGGGTTTTCTAAATCTACCCAATATCCCATAGTTTTTGTCATTTCTGACCACTCTTTTTCATAAGAAAAGACAGAGGCTTTGCACTCTTTATTAAAATTATCTATACCATATTTTTCAATATCGTTTTTGTTTTTTAAACCAAGTTTTTTTTCTACTTCAATCTCTACTGGTAAGCCATGTGTATCCCAACCAGCTTTTCTCTTTACTTGAAAGCCTTTCATAGTCTTGTATCTACAGACGGAGTCTTTTATAGCTCTCGAAATGACATGATGAATTCCAGGTTTTCCGTTTGCTGTTGGTGGTCCCTCAAAAAAGACAAACTGCTCAGCACCTTTTCTTTCATCGATGCTTTTGTTTTGGATGTCGTTTTCTTCCCAGTATGTCCTGATTTTCTTTTCAAATTCTGAAGGTTTTTCTTTTAAATCAATTGTTTTATACATTAAATCTCCAATTAGGGGGTAGGGAATAGGGGATAGGGGATAGGGGATAGATAATCCCCTCAAAATCCTCATTCCTTTCCCTCATATCCTCTTTTTTTATTGGTTCTAGGTTTAGAAAGCAGAGTAGAGTATAGGCTGGGATTCCCTATCCTCTATCCCCTATCCCCTATCCCCTATCCCCTATTCAATAATTTCTCATTTTCCTCTAGCAGATGTTTTTCTGACTGTGTTTGTTTTTGCCGCTTTGGTAGCAGGTTTAGGGACATTTGTTTTTTGGTTTTGTCCGGTAGCACTTTTCCTTGTAGTCTTAGATTTTTCAGTAGTTTCTTTTTTTGTTTTTTTGCTTTGAGGCGGGGAATCCTCTGTGTCAATCGGTGTGATTGAATCTGCTTGATTTGACTCTTCAGTTTTGGCTTCTGGTTCAAGAGTATCGTCTGAGGTGGTTTCTTCTGTTTTGTCATCTTCAAATAATTCTTTGAATTGTTCTTTCAAAACCTCGTCTCCAGCGACATATCTTTTCCATTCTTCCATAGCTACTTCAATCTCGACACATTTTTCACAAGGTATTATAGTCTTATCTGTTGTGAAACCTATGAATCCCCTATCATAGCACTTATTACAGGATTTCTTTTTTCTGTTTCTTTGGATAATTTCTTTTGCAACCTGTTGATGTTTTTCATCTAATATCATATTTACCTCTCTTACCAAGCTTCTATTTCCCCTTTGGGAAATGCAAGGTAAATTTTCTTTTTTTTACCAGAAATTTTTTTGAGGTCATTTTGTCAAGTAAAAGTTGAAAAGTAAAAATTACTAATTACTAATTAAAAAAAATGCTTGTCAAAAATGAGTAGTTAAAAAAAATGGTTTCAAAATAAAAAATCCTTTTGGAGGACAAGATGAAAAAAGTTTATATAGTCATCATCGTTTTTATGGTCGTAAGTGTTTTATTTGCAGGCAGCAAAAAGACACCAGCAGTAAACCTTACCCAAAATCTACATGCAGGTGAAAACCTCGTAATCATAGGTTTTCAAGCATTAGATGGCAATAGTCGCAATGTAACGAATATGCTTGAGCGTAGAGACTTAAACGCTGTATTTGGACCTTCTACTTATTTTAATCTCATCATGGGTAGAGATGTTACAAATGCTATGCGAGATTTACGGATAAGCTCAACAATGGAGCGACTTTCTAGTGAAGAAGCAGCTCAAATAGGCGAAAGACTCGATGCTGCAATAATCATCTGGGGAACAGTTGTAAGTATCAACAATACTCAGTTTCGAATGTCTGTAACAGTTCAAAGCTTGCGAACAGGAAATGTCCAATCCTTTAGTTTTACTTTAGAAAGAGGTGGCAATCAAGAGGCAATAAGGACTGGATTGTATGATAGGGCGAGTGAATTTTCTCGTGGAGAAGTAAGTAGGATTTATGATATGGCTCTACAACATTATCACAACAGAAATTTTGAAAGTGCCGAATCTATGTTTCTCAGGGTTACTAGTATCGACAGAGAAAACATAGATGCCTATTATTATCTTGGTTTTATGCAGTTTGAACAGAGCCGTTTTTCTCAAGCGGTAGATTACTACAATCGCGGGTTAGAAATAGACCCAAATAGTGAAACTCTACTTTTATCAGTCGCAAACGCATATAGAAGGCAAGGTATGAGAAACCAAGCAATCGAAGCACTTGAAAAAGTAGCTGAGAATAGAAGTGACATCCATATATACTACAATATAGCCTTACTTTACAGTGAAAGTGCCAACATAGATGATGCAATGGCAGCTCTTGATAGAGCATTAACCATAGACACAGAGTTTGAAGATGCACACAAACTATACTCTGAAATAGCTTATGACAATAGAATTTATGACAAGGCTATAGAGCACTTGTTGATTGTCACAGAATTGAGACCAGAAGATGAAGAATCAGCAAGAAGACTCGCTTTGAGCTATCAAAGGACAGGGCAGCTCGACAGAGCGATTGAAAGGTATCTGGCTATCATTGAAGCAGATGAAACAAATTTTAGAGCTTATTTAAATCTTGCAAATGCTTATAGAGCAATGGCTCTCGAAAATCCAAATGATGCAAATCGCCTGAATAGACAAGCATTGCAAGCTTTTACTGAGGCTTTGAGATTAAATCAAAATAATGCAAGGATTGAGCTTAGCATTTCTGATGTGCATCTTGCTTTAAATGATTTAACAAGTTCTGAAAGGTTTGCAAATCTTGCTTTACAGAGGATGGATGACTTGCATGAAGCTAGTATAATTCTCGGCTCCATTGCACAAAGAAGAGGGATTGAAAGATACAATCAATTTGTAGATTTACAATCTCTTACTGATAGCGGAAATCTCTGGGGACAAGAACTAAATGATACTATTGCAACAAGAGACAGAACAAGAGCAGAAGCTCATGCCCTATTTAATCTCACCAATAGACATTTTAATGACGCCCTACAAAAAGTAGACAATGATAGACTCCGAAATGAGATAAATCAAAGAATTCAAGCAAATCAGCAGTATGTGAATATGACAAGACCTGATTTCTTTCAAGATTAAATCAAAATAAATGAAAAATAAGAATGCAGAATGCAGAAATATTTCTGCATTCTGCTTTTTCATTTCTTATTTATCTAAAAATCGTCTGCTCTCTAAAAGGACCTACAGAAATAATTTTCACTGGAACTAAAAGCAGTTCTTCAATCTTTTTCACATAAGCCTTTGCATTTGAAGGCAACTCATCGTAAGACTTACATTTTGTTATGTCTTCTGTCCAACCAGGCATTTCAAGATATACAGGTTTCACATTATACAAAATTGAGCTGTCAGAGGGAAAGTCGGAGACTATCTGCCCCCCCTTATTTAATTGATAATTGATAATGGATGATGGATAATTATCCATTATCCATTGTCCATTATCAATTAAAAATGGGGGTAGGGGGGGGGCATCTTGTAACTTGAAACTTGTAACTTGTAACTCTTTATCCGATTTGTGATTTGTGATATGTAATTTGTCATTTGTTTCATATCCCACACATATTTTCAAAGTTTCTATCCCAGATAATACATCCAGCAAAGTCAGAGCTATACTATCTATCCCATTTATCATGGTTGTATATCTTGCTGCAACAGCATCAAACCAGCCACATCTGCGTGGTCGACCTGTAGTAGAGCCAAACTCGTGCCCTTGTTTTTGGATTCTTTTACCAATATCATCAAAAAGTTCAGTCGGGAAAGGACCTTCACCTACTCTTGTAAAATAGCTTTTATAGACACCGATTATTTCATCAATCTTTTTTGGTGAGAAACCTACAGAAGCTGCTATGCCACCAGCTATTGTGTGCGATGATGTTACAAAAGGATAAGTGCCAAAATAGACATCGAGTAAAGACCCTTGAGCACCCTCAAACAAGATTTTCTTGTTTTCTTTTATTAATGTGTCAATTTTATAAGGAAGATTGATAAAGCAATTTTTGTATTTCTGCCCAAAATTGTATAATCCATCGACTTGATACATTAGGTTATCAAAGGGAAGTTCTATTTGATGAAATTTGTAGATAAACTCAATTTTATCCTTTAATATGTCTTTATTTTGTAAATCATAGATTTTAATCGCAATCCTACTGACACTATCTGCATAAGCAGGTCCGATGCCTCTTTTGGTCGTTCCTATTTTTTTTGCTTCTGAGAGACTTTCGTTTATAGCATCAAGCTCTTTATGGATAGGTAATACTATCGTTGCACGCTCATCAATAAAGAATCTATCTTCAATTTGAAAAGACTTCTCCAGCAAAGATTGAATTTCAATTTCTAACTGAAAAGGGTCTATTACCACTCCTGCAGCTAAAATACAAATTTGATTTTTGTGAAATATTCCACTTGGTATCAAGTGTAATATAAATTTTTGATTTTCAAATTGGATAGTGTGACCTGCATTGCTGCCACCTTGAAAACGAACTATGACATCCATTTCTGAGGCAAGAACATCAATTATCTTTGCTTTGCCTTCATCTCCATATAGACAGCCGAGAACTGCTTTAATACTCATATATACTCCTTATTTAATAAATAATTACTCAAATAATAGTGTCAAAATATTTTCTTGAGATAAATTTGTCAACAAATTTCAAAAATCAGGAATACAGAGCCTCAACCTCTATCTATTTTTTCTGTGTTTTAAAACAACACTACTCATTTATTCGAGGTAGTACTTCCATCCCCTCCCCCAAAGAGAATGGAAGCTATTTTTACCTCATCGAATAGAATACTGAGTTCCTTTTACAACAATTGTATTAAGAAAATCAATATCCATAAGTGAAAATGCCTGATAAAAGTCTACACTGCAAGATTTTTTGGTTCTGTGTTTTTTTTAATCAATTCAAGCATTACTCTTATCTCGATTTTTTTCCCCATAATTTGTGTTTCTACATTTGCCAATCGTCTGTGACGATCAACTCGCTTGATTTCACCCTCCATACCAAACAAGGCACCAGAGATAACACGAAGTTTATCTCCCTCTAAATAACCTATTGATCCTGTTACACAATACTCTTCATTAAATAGTTTTGTCCAATAGAGTCGCTCTGCTTCTATTAAAACAACTTCATTTTGATTTTTATCATAATGTAGCAGTTTTATTATGTCTTTTAGTCTTATTTTATCCATTAAAATAGGTCTTAAATTAGTTGCTATTTCATTTGGTTCTATTTTAGTTTCGATAAAGACATAGCCAGGAAATAAAAGTTTTTGTTGTTTTGATATGACTCCTCTTCTCCTATATGGTGTTTCTTTTACTGGGATAAAAGGTTTATAATACTCAGAATCCAAGATATTTTTTAATGTATCTACTGTTTTTTTTTCAGTCCCAGTTCGCACATAGACGATTACCCAATTTACCATTTCGCCTCCTCTCACATAGCAATTCCACTGGACACGATTTGGGGAGTTTGGAAGTTCAGATAATATTGGAAATAACAGAAGATTTAAGTGCTGAGAAAAAGAAATAAAAAAACAGATATGATAATGCAGAAATATTTCTGCATTCTTATTTTATAGGTAATTAATGAATTTAAATTGTGTGCAGTGAGATTGCTACAAGGCACAGCTCTGCCCATATAGCTTTTTTGGTGGTAAAAAAGACTTTGAAAACACTTTATATTCCCAGCCAATAGTCAACGTGTGCAAGCCAGCGATTGACATCGAACAGGTGCGATTGTTAATTAGTAATTACTAATTACTAATTACTAATTGTTACTTACTAATTATGGCGCTCCCGAGCCGATTCGAACGGCTGACCTTTTCCTTCGGAGGGACCTATTCTATCCATCTGAACTACGGGAGCGAATTAGACAAGACAATTAAGTAAAAAAGACCAAAAATTTAAAATTAACTAATTTGTCAAGTAAAATTCTGATTTCCAAATTGACCTTATAGATTTTAGTTGACAAAAACCACTAATAAATAATTTTAACTCTCAAGCAGGCAGAATGTCTGAGTTTTAAAAAAAAGCGAGGTATTTATGGGAGCTATGCATTTATCGAGTTTAGTAAATTTGAGCTTAGTATTCTTGAAATCACCTTTAAAGGATTTAAAGGAAATCTATACCTTTTTGGTGAATCAAAAAAACAAGAAATATCCAATTAAAGAAGATGTAGAAGGTCTTGTAGAAAGACTTTTAAACAGAAAACTTGACGAGGGGATTTTATTTCCCTCAGGAGCTGCTATTCCACATCTTCACCTTGATGGTTACAACGACACAGTCTTGTCAGTCTTGATACCAGAAAAGCCAGTCGAAACAGAATATGGGACAATAAAAATCTTTTTTATGGTTTTTACCTGTAAGAGTGACAATGCACTTTATCTACATATTTTACAATCGCTAGTGAAATTGTCAAAAGATACAGAGTTTTTTGATAAACTTTTAAAGGTAAAAACACCTCGTGAATTTCGAAAGACATTAAAAGCAGCTGATTTAGCTGTAAAAAAGGCTATCACAGTTAGCGATATTATGAACACACATAATTTTACTATCACTCCTGATAAATCTTTGAAAGAATTAAGCCAGCTCTTTTATGAACACAATTTTGGCTATTTTCTTGTAGTAGATAAAAAAGATAAGCTGATAGGTGAGATTACAATCAGAGACTATGTGATGTCAGCATTTCCTGCCTATACTCATCATTTAGAAAATTTAAATTTCTTAAAAACACTTGACTCTTTTGAAAGACTACTAAAAGATGAGGATAATTTTTTAGTAAAAGATGTTATGAAACCTATTGAGGTAGCTATAAAGCCTGAAGCCTCAATCATTGAAGCTGTATTTTTGATGAATAAACATAACCGCAGAGATATACCAGTGATACAAAATGAAAAACTTGTCGGAATTATTAGCTTTATGGATGTTTTTAAAAAGGTTATCAAGGGGTAAATGAATGAACGAACAAATGATTTTTGCTCTTATTATCTTCATCATCTGCTATGTCTTAATAGCTTCTGAAAAAATAAACAAAGTTGTCGTTGCTTTGGCAGGTGCAGTATTATTCATCTTTCTTGGTTATGTGTCACAAGATAATGCCTTTACAAACTATATAGACTGGAATGTGATTTTTCTTTTAATAGGAATGATGATAATGGTGGGCGTCATCAAAAATACAGGAATATTTGAATATATAGCCATTTTTCTTGCCAAAAAAGCGAGAGGAAATCCAAAAAAGATTTTAATCATGCTTTTCCTTATCACAGGCGTATTTTCAGCATTTCTGGACAATGTTACCACTGTGATAGTGATAGCTCCAATCTCAATCTTGATAGCTGTAGAGCTTGGCATTTCACCTATTCCCTTTATCATTACTCAGGCTTTAGCCTCAAATATCGGGGGAGCAGCAACACTAATAGGTGACCCACCTAATTTGATGATTGGTAGTGCAGCAGATTTGAGTTTTTTAGACTTTTTACAAAATCTCGGTGTTTTTATAGCCTTTGCAATGATTGTGAGTTCTGGGGTAGTTTTCTTATTTTTTAGAAAACAACTCAAAGTAACAAACGAAAGAAGAGCAAGGATAATGGAATTTAATGAAAAAGAGCTGATACGAGATAAAGGTTTACTCATCTATTCTTTGGTAGTTTTCGGAATCTTTTTAGGGCTACTAGTCCTTTCAGAATTATTAAATATACATGCTGCTACTATAGCTCTCGTAGCAGCTGTTTTACTTCTTTTAAGAGCAAAAAAACTTAATGTCGAACACTTTTTGGGTAATGAAATAGACTGGAGTTCAATTCTCTTTTTTGTCGGTCTATTTGTCATGGTAGGTGCTTTGGAGGAAACAGGATTGATACACTTCTTTTCACAACAAATCATGGCAATCACAAAGGGAAATATGGAGCTTACTGCTGTGAGTGTCTTATGGACATCTGGGGTTGCCTCCGCCTTTCTTGATAATATTCCCTTTGTGGCAGCTATGATACCTATGATCAAAGACATATCCCATGTAATTGGAACAGAGCAAGCAATTCCTTTATGGTGGGCATTGTCGCTTGGAGCTTGTCTCGGAGGCAATGGGACACTGATAGGAGCAAGTGCCAATATCATTTCAGCAGGTATCTGTAAAAAAAGTAATTATCCTATCTCTTTTTGGACTTTTACAAAATATGGAGCTTTGATTACTTTGATAAACCTACTCTTGGCTACTGTTTTTGTGTATGTAAGATATTTTTGATGAACAATAAGAATGCAGAAATATTTCTACATTCTGTTTTCTCTTGTAGAGTCAATCGTCCCGATTGACATAATTAAGGAGTTAAAAATGAAATTTTTCAACACAGCAGGTCCAGTCAGAGAAGAAGACCACTACATGATAGACCCCTTGTCTCGCTGGGACATGGAAGAGATAATGACCCTCATAGAACAAAAGAAGTATTTTGTTCTACATGCACCAAGGCAGACAGGTAAAACAAGCTGTATGTTTGCCCTGCGGGATAGATTGAATAGAGAGGGTAAGTATTTTGCTGTTTACTCGAATGTAGAGACAGCTCAGGCGGCTTTGTATAATGTAAAGGATGGGTTAGGTGCAATAATCAGTCGGTTAGTTTCAAATTTAGAAGATTTACTTGACCCGTCTATTGATGTGAGAAAATACTATAAAGACAATCTCGATAATTTAAATCCCCTGATAGTTTTAAATGAATTTTTGAAATATATCTGTCAAAAGATAGATAAACCTATCGTATTAATGCTTGATGAGATAGATAGCTTGATTGGGGATACTTTGATTTCTGTTTTGAGGCAGCTGCGAGACGGTTACAATGACAGACCCAAAAACTTTCCTTCTAGTATTATTTTATGCGGAATAAGAGATGTTCGTGATTACCGTATCAGGACATCTACCAATGAAATTGTTACTGGTGGTAGTGCTTTCAATATCAAAGCTGAGTCCCTTAGGCTTGGCAATTTTACAAAGGATGATGTGATAAACCTCTATAAACAACATACAGAGGAAATAGGAAGGGTTTTTACAGATGATTGCTACGATATAATCATGAAATACACTGATGGTCAGCCATGGCTTGTAAATGCTCTCGCTTATGAAGTAGTCTGGAAAATCAAAGAAAATAGACCAGCATCAGTCGTAATCACTCCTGAAAAAATAGAACAGGCAAAGGAAAATCTAATCCTTGCTAGACAGACACACCTTGATCAGATAGTGGATAAACTGAGAGAAGAGAGAGTAAAAAGTATCATTTTACCGATGATATTAGGTGAAGAGACAGATTTCAATGACGATGATAGTCAATATTGCATCGATTTAGGCTTGATAAAAAGGGAAGGTAAAGATTATAAAATAGCAAACAGTATATACTCTGAAATTATACAAAGAATTTTATCAAACACAGTTCAAGACAATATGTTAAATATTTTTCCAAAACCTGTCTGGGTTGAAAATGATGGTAGATTGAATATGAAAACGATGTTGACACTATTTAAAGACTTTTGGTGGGAAAATTCAGGAATTGTAACAGAAAAGATGGTCGGTTATCGAGAGGCTACTCCTCAGCTGGTATTACAAGGCTTTTTGCAAAGGATAGTCAATGGTGGCGGATATATCAATAGAGAATATGGACTAGGTCGTAAAAGGGTGGATATGATGATAAAATGGTTTTATCCCCCCCCTACCCTCCCCACTCCGCAAGCTACATGGGGGGGGCAAATTCAAAAAATCGTCCTCGAGCTCAAAGTCATCAGCAAAAGACAAGGCTACGAAAGAGTTAAGAGTGATGGCATAGTCCAGACTGCCGAATATACGAAATACTGTGGTGAAAGTGAGGCACACCTGCTCATTTTTGATAGAGATAATAGTCAAAAATGGACAGCAGATGAAGCGAATGAGATAGTCGAGTTTGATGGTGTCAAAATCGAGATTTGGAAGCTTGGGCGGATGGAAGATGATTGAGTATGGAAAATACATTGTAGTGACTTATTGTATAAGCCTAATATTTTAGATACCTACTGCTTTATTAAGAGGATATAACTATGAAAAATTTTAAGCTATATATTATGATACTGATTGTAATGAGCCTCATCCTACTGAGCTGCTCAAATGAAAAGATAACAGAGCCAAAAGGCGATGTATTTATCCCACCAAATTATGACCTATATGAATATGTCCTTAGTTTTGAATACTGGGAGTTTCATGAGTTTGAGGGATATAACTGGGGATGGTTTTTAAACATAGATTACAACCCTATTGATGATTCTGAGCCTCTCGCATTTTTGTATATCAACAATCGGGAAATCAAGGTATATACTTCTTGGAATGAAATACAAAAAAGATATATCTTGACTGCTAATCCTGGTAATTTTAAATTTCAAGAAGGCGACATTGTATCTATCGAGCTTACAACACCACGAGGGATATCAGATATAGAGTTGAGAATACCACTAAAACCTGTTGTAATACTACCCTATTACATAGACCCTACAAAAAGTCTTACTATCAATTGGAATTTATCAAAAAACGCTGACTATCAAACTCTGTCAGCAGTTCATTGGACAGATTTTACTTATTTTGTGGGATTGAATAACTATGTTCGCTCTTATACTATACCTGCTTTCACTTTACCAGAAGAGTTTCATGGTAGCTATTTTGAAATTAATAACTTTTACTATCGTATTGATGGAAATCATGCTTTTTACATTATGACAAGAGCAGAGCAAGAATTTCGAGAATTTAAATAATCATAATGCTACCTGAATATACATAATCATCAGTTTTTATTTTTTTTTTCTTGAAAATTCTGCATTCTGCATTCTTATTTCTGCTTTTTTATGAAGTCCTACTGTTTATCAGTCTCTGTCCGAGAACTCATAGAATTTGTCTTTTTATCAGGCGATTTAAATATGTCCTTTTCTTCTGGAAATAGGATGCTTCAAGGTGCAGAAGGACATCGAAATGTCCAAAATAAAAGAAAAGACCATTGGCAAAATGAAGTTTATGTAAAGTATGATAAAGTAGTGAGTTATGAGACCCAAGATAAAGAAAACCAATCAGACACTATCGCAGTATTAGTTCATGGTCGCATTGATGGAGTTTTAACCACCGATGATATCATCGTGATAGAGGAAATAAAGACTTTTATCGGCAAGCTTGATACTAAAACTCTTAAACTCAGTGACTACATTGAGGCAGACTACTGGTTTGAGCATAGAGATTTACTTTCTGAGTATCAAAATAAATTTAAAGGTATTTCCTTTTTACATTGGGCACAGGCTTTAATCTACTCTTTTATTTATTTAAAAAACAACAAACTAAAAGAAGTCATGTGCCGTATAAATTATACACAGATTACAAATAGCAAGCCCCCACCACGAAGTATGAGTGGGGGTGTAAACTCCTCCCACATTTATGGGGGGGGAAGGGGGGGGCAAAACAATTCAATACTACACGAGACCCTTTGCACAGAAGACTTTCTCGATGTCTTTTTCAACTACACTTTCAACATCTGGCTGCAGCATCATCGTGAATATAGCGAGTTGAAATTATCTGTCAAAGAGAGCCTTATCGCACTCGAATTTCCCTTTCCTTTTAGGGCAGAACAGAGAAAGATGGCAGTTTCTGTATATCACAATATCTCAAACAGCACAAATCTCTATTCGAGAGCACCTACAGGCACTGGAAAGACCCTTGCCGCTATTTTCCCAGCTTTAAAAGCTATGGGTGAAGAAAAGACAGAAAAAATCTTTTATCTCACTGCAAAAACAGTAGGCAGGACAGTCGCTGAAAATACTATCCAGCTCCTCCAAAAAAAAGGTGCAAACATCAGATACTGTGTCATGACTGCAAAAGAAAAGACTTGTTTTAAAGAGTTTGCTCTCTGTGACCCAGAGTTTTGTGTATACGCAGCTGACTATTACAAAAAACAAAAACACGCTCTTGAATTTGCGATGGGAGTAAAAGTCTGGAATTTTGACCAAATCACCTCTATAGCAAGGAAATTTGAGCTTTGTCCTTTTGAATTTAGTCTCTGTCTCTCACAATATGCTGAAGTAGTCATCTGTGATTACAATTATGCTTTTGAGCCTTTTATCATCATCAGAAGGCTCTTTGACAATCTTGACCATACCTACACTTACTTAATAGATGAAGCACACAACCTCACTGATAGAGCAAGGGAAATGTATTCAAGAGAGATTTCAAGTGAGATTTTAGGTGAATGGATAGATGCCTTTCCTCACAAAGGACTCAAGATTTATAAGAAATTAGTTGAGATGAATGATATACTCAAGACATTTTCACCTCTCGATAAAAACTTTTTTATACTACAAGAATACCCTGATAATATCTTAAAACTTATTGAAATGATTATAGACTTGATTTTAAGGCAAATGGAAAAGAAAAACAAGCCTTTCCTCCGTTTTTACATGCTGAAAATCTATTTCCAGCTCGTTTTTCTACTGACAATTATCAAATCTATTTCTGAAGAACACATTATCTATTTTCAAAGAAACTCAATTGTTACCCCAACCATTGTAGTGGATGAGCTTGCCTCAATCCCAAAAAAGTTTGGGAGGGATTCTCGATCTGCCCCCCCCGTGAAGTATGAGCGGGGGGGGGAGGGGGGGGAAATTAGTAACTCAAAACTCCAAACTCCGAATTCCGAACTCCGAACTCTCAAAATCTACTGCCTCAACCCCCGCAAGATATTCGCTGAATACCTAAAATTTGCCAAATCTGCTGTCTTTTTTTCAGCAACCTTACATCCCTTTGACTATTTTTGTGATATACTTGCAGAAAAAGAAAATGACAATAGACTTTCTCTTCTGTCCCCTTTTGAAAAAGAAAAATTTGGACTATACATTTATACTGGCATTAACACTATGTATAAATATCGCGAGAACTCTTTTTTACCTCTGGCAGATTTGATTTACAATGTTTGTAGTCAAAAAGAGGGAAATTATCTTATTTATTTCCCCTCTTTCTCTTTTATGAATAAAGTGTTTGAAGCTTGTAGTGCCAATTTCCGATTGGCTAATGTGGAGGTCGAAGCGGGGGACTTTCGATCTGCCCCCCCCATGAAGAATGAGTGGGGGGGGGGGGGGGGGGAGTGTTTTCTAAAAAAAATAGTGCAAAACCTTAAAA
>Ga0099364_10008659_pt1 | contig 14269 bp, 16 predicted proteins | sample TergutTh196P3_FD_73070 | JGI IMG/M metagenome (GOLD analysis project Ga0099364, IMG submission 73070) | Microcerotermes parvus P3 segment gut microbial communities from Pointe-Noire, Republic of the Congo - Th196 P3 | ecosystem: Host-associated > Arthropoda: Insects > Digestive system > Gut ... | reverse complement strand
TGACCACTGGTCACTGGTCACTGACCACTCAGATTGCTTGCAATCGCTCAGCGGCCATTGTTTCATATTTGCTGTTTTCACGTCCCCATGCAGAAAAAGGGTGTATGCTTATACCGCCGCGCGGATTGAATTTTCCTTCAACTTCGATGTATTTCGGCGACAAAAGCTCTCTCAAATCTTTTAGTATGATATTAACGCAATCTTCATGAAAATCACCGTTGTTGCGGAAACTGAACAAATACAATTTCAATGATTTGCTTTCGAGCATTTTTTCATGCGGTATATACCGTATTATTATCGTACCGAAATCAGGCTGTTTTGTTAAAGGACAAAGACTGGTAAACTCAGGACAATCGAATTTTACCATGTAATCTATGTCGGGGTGTTTATTTGAAAATATTTCCAATAATTTGGGGTCGTACTCACTGGTATAATCGGTAGTTTTTGCTCCTAAAGATTTTATACCGTCCAATTCTTTATGCGTTCTGCTCACGATAAACTCTCCTTCAATTTTAATATATCATCAAAAACAGGCACATTGCATAGCTCTAATTTTGCCTTACTTTGATAGCCGCAAGCGACAAGTAAACAATCTGCACCAATTTTTTCCGCTACTTCAAAATCATGGATTGTATCGCCAATCATCAATAATTTTTGTGGGTTTACTTCTCTGACCCATTTTATCGCAATATCTGTTTTGCTTGCGGCATAAATATTGTCCAGTCCCAAAACATCATCGAAATAATGGGCAATACCAAGTTTTGTTAACTGTTCAAGCAACATTGACTTTTCGGATGCCGACAAAATAATTTGTGCAAATCCTTTATTTTTAAAAATTTCCAAAACATCAGAAATTCCATCAGATACAGCAGCGTTTTTTGATAACTTTTTATATTCAGAAACCCATTCCAAGGCAGCTTGTTTAAAATTATCCGCTACAAAATCATACCCTAATTTTTTATAAAAATCAATTGTAGGAAAACAAAAATTTTCCTTATAAAAATTAATATCTATTTCGGGTATATTATTGCGTTTTAATATGATATTTATACAATCAACGCATATTTGCGTGTCATTTAAAATTGTACCGTTAAAGTCCCAAAGAATGTGTGAATAAGTTTTCATAAAGGTTTCCTTTCATCTTTATTGCTGCTCGTCTTGCGGCTTGTGCGAAATCTTTTTCGTTGCAGTTTTCGTTTTTGTAGGCGTACATTATGCCTCTTGAATTGTTGATTATTGCGCCTTGTCCTTTATAAAATGCTCCGGCAACGTCTTTTGCTCCGCCGCCTTGAGCGCCGTATCCTGGTACGAGAAAGAATGTGCGGGGTAATTCTTTGCGTAATTGTGCTAATTGTTCCGGGTATGTCGCGCCTACTACCGCACCTACTCCGCTGTAATTTTTTCCCATAACGGATTCGCCCCATTTTTCACACATATGCCCCATTATGTTATAAATTGACTTGCCGTCAATCATTTTGTCTTGCAATTCCCCGGAAGATGGATTTGACGTTTTGGCGAGTACGAATATTCCCTTATCCTGTTCTTTGCATATATCAAGTAAGGGCTGTATACCGTCAGTTCCTAAATATCCATTAACGGTGAGTGCATCCGCTCCGAACGCTTGAATTTTTGTATTGCCTATTGTAGTTTCTCCCAAATGTGCGGCGGCATAAGCTTCCATTGTCGAGCCTATGTCGTTGCGTTTGCCGTCATGGATAACAAACATTCCCTTTTGTTTTGCATATTCCGTGGTTTGGTAAAGAGTACGCATACCTTCAAATCCCAGCATTTCATAATAAGCACATTGAGGTTTTACGGCGGGTACAATATCGTAAAGTGCGTCAATCAGAGCTTTGTTGAAGTTTAAAACAGCTTGCGATGCGGCAAGCAATGTTTCTCCGTGTTCGGCAATCGCTTGTTTTTGTAAAAACTGCGGCAACTTATCAAAAGTTGCATCAAGTCCCACAACACTGGGATTTTCCATCTCATTAATCTTAGTAATAAGTCTATCAAACGACATAATAAAACTTCCTTTCTTTTTTTTGTTTATTTAAATGATTTCTGTTTCCCCTCGCCGACGGCGAGGGGAAACAGAAATCATTTTATATTATCCCAATACTTTTTTGCGGATTGTTCTAATTTATTTTCGCCGTATTCGTAATATACGGCGTTTTCTAATTTTGACGGTAAGTAAGTTTGTTTTACATAATTGTTTGGGTAATTATGCGGATATAAATAATTTTGACCGATTTCTTCGTTACCCTCTCCGTCAAAATGTTTGTTTTGTAATGAACGCGGGAACTCTCCGCCTAAGCCTTTTTCAATATCTGCCGCCGCTTTATCTATGGCGATATATGCAGAGTTTGATTTGGGAGAAGTCGCAAGTAAAACCGCGGCATTGGCGAGCGGAATTCTTGCTTCGGGTAAACCCAGTTGTACCGCGCTGTCAACACAGGCTTTTACTATTGGTATTGCGTTTGGATATGCAAGTCCGATGTCTTCGCAAGCAATTACCAGTAAACGGCGGCATGGCGACAAAATATCCCCTGCCGCTAAAAGCCGTGCAAGATAGTGCAACGCCGCATCAGGGTCAGAACCGCGTATGGATTTTTGCAATGCAGATAGAAGGTCGTAATGTTGGTCGCCGTTACGGTCATAATTCATTGAGCTTTTTTGTGCTAACTGTTGGGCGAGTTCTGTTGTGATAATCTTCCCATTTTTTGTCAAAGGTGCGGATAATACTGTTAGTTCTACTGTATTTAAGGCTTTTCTCACATCACCGCCGCAACTTATTGATATGATTTCGGCGGCTTTATCTTCTAATGTTATTTTTACATTTTGTTCTTGTTCCAAAAATTTATATGCTAAATACAATCTTTTTTCTATATCTTTTGGTAAAACAGGCTTGAATTCAAACACCGTGCTTCGACTTAAAATAGCGTTGTATATATAAAAATAAGGATTTTCTGTAGTAGAGGCAATTAAAGTAATATCACCGTTTTCTATGTATTCCAAAAGACTTTGCTGTTGTTTTTTATTGAGATATTGAATTTCGTCTATATAAAGAATAATGCCGTTTGTACTAAGTAAAGTGCCTATTTCACCCACAACTGATTTTATATCCGCAAGCGACATATTCGTTCCGTTCATTTTATGCAAACGTTTCCCTGCACTGTCAGCGATAATACTTGACAGTGTGGTTTTGCCTGTTCCCGACGGCCCGTAAAAAATAAGATTAGGAATATTACCGCTGTTAATTATGCTCCGCAATGGTTTATTTTCATCAAGAATATGATGCTGTCCGATGACATCATTTAGATTATTAGGTCTAAACCGAGCCGCAAAAGGTTCTGACATGGTACTTTCCCCCCTTAAAAAAGCCATTGAACATTATATTTTTGTATTTCTTCGTCGTATCAAGCAAACATTTCATTCCATATATTCCCTCATTTCTTCAAGAGGAGCATTAAAGTCGTTTGCTATCCAAGTTTTCCCTTTCATGCAACCGAATAATGCTTTTCGTTTTTCAACAATTTCTTCAGGTGTTATGGAATTTGTTTCAGGTTTAAATTCTGTCATAATAATATCTTGCAAGAATACGCTTACTGTTTTTAAAACATTTTCGGGCAGCAATTCAATTTCTTTATGAAGTTGTTGTCTAAGTTCCATAAAATCACTTTCTTTCTATTTATACCAATATCCAATTAAAAAGTTTATAAAAAATCAAGTAAAAATTCTAATATATGATTTTTACGCCGATTTTTTATCAACACTTTTATTGGATATTGGTATTAGTATAACATATAAATAATTATAACATGGAATTATTGTCTATGCAATATAAAAAAATATTTTCGTTGTTGCAAAAACAAATAAAGCATGATACAATATTTATTAGGACAATTTTTGTTGACACTAAATTTTCATGGATACAATAAATTGAATTAAAAGGTGTTAAAAATGAGCATGATCAAAACAATTCTTAACGTAAAAAACCTCTCTAAAAGCTATGGTCAAGTCAAAGCTGTGGACGACTTGAGTTTCGCTGTTCCGAAAGGTAGTTTGTTCGCCTTTTTGGGGCAAAACGGTGCAGGAAAAAGTACCACAATTAACGTTTTGATTGGATTGATTTCCAAAGACGGCGGCGAAATAGTCTACGATGACGGCAAAAGTTACGCCGATTTTAAGAACAAAATCGGCACGGTGTTTCAAGATAACATACTTGATGAAAACCTCACGGTTGCTGAAAATATGCGGCTGTTTGGTGTGTTGTACTTAAAAGACAAAGCCGAAATCGAGCGGCGGTATGACGAAATCGTGTCCCTGCTCACAATGGAAAGTTTTTTGGGACAACGGGTGAAAACATTGTCGGGAGGTCAGCGGCGTAAGGCGGAAATCGCCCGTGCGTTGTGGTGCAAACCGGAGATTCTGTTTCTCGATGAGCCGACGACCGGGCTTGACCCCAAAACTCGTATGCAGGTCTGGGAAGTGGTGAACAATCTTCGTAAAAACACAGGCATGACGGTGTTTTTGACCACTCACTACATGGAAGAAACCGCCGATGCCGATGAGGTTGTTATTATTCACAAGGGCAAAAAAGCGGCGCAGGGAAGCCCTGCGGAGCTTAAAGCGCAGTATTCCTCCGACCGCTTGCTGATTACCCCGAATGAGGGTACGGCGTACACAAAAGAAGTAGCCGACACCAGGGAAGCCATTGATTTTCTGCACCAAAACCGAAGCGATATCCGCTTTTTTGAATCAAAAAAAGGAACAATGGACGATGTTTTTCTAAACGCTGTCGGTGAAAAATTGGAACAATAACATTCTTATACCAATATCCAATTAAAAAGTTTATAAAAAATCAAGTAAAAATTCTGATATGATGATTAATGTGCCGTTCCCTTTCGCAAGGATTGCGGTCGGCACGGATATTTACGCCGATTTTTTATCAACACTTTTATTGGATATTGGTATTACCCCAATTTGAGCAGAAAGGAATTTTTATAAAATGAAACAAATTCTTGAACTCACAAAACGTAATATACGGCTGTTTTTGCGAGATAAGGCGACGGTTTTTTTCTCGTTTTTGTCCTCGATTATATTGGTTGCGTTGTATTTTCTTTTTATCGCAAGCCTTTTCATGCAGGGGTTTGAGCAAAGCAATTCGGGATTGTCGTCATCTGATGTCAACTTTGTTGTGTATTTGCAAATGATGGCAGGAGTGTTGATTCTCAACTCACTGTCGTTATCCCTCGGTGCGTTTATCACTGCGGCAAAAGATTTTGAAACCCGTCGGGTGGACAACTTTTTACTGACCCCATTGACGGCAGGAAAACTGTTGCTTTCATATCTTTTGGGCGGGTTTGCGGTGTCTTTCGCATTGAACGCCTTGACGTGGTGCGGTGCGACATTGTTGATTGGAATTTTAACAGGACATTTCATCACTGCCGCTACGCTGTTTACAGGACTTGGGGTGTTGGCAATAGCTTCGGCAATAAGCGGTGCAATTATGCTGCTCATTACCGCTGTTATACGTTCGAGCGGTGCATTGGGTGTGATTAGCGGCATTGCAGGAACATTTTTCGGCTTTTTATGCGGTATTTATATGCCATATTCCAATTTGGGCGAGGGAACGGCAAAAGTCGGTTCTCTGTTTCCGTATACACATCTTACCATATGGTTCAAACAAGTCGTACTCGGCGACGCGTTCGAGCGGCTGAACATAACAGGAGAATGGCACGAGATTTTACTGGATGAAATTTTTTCGGCGAAGAATTTAGGGCTTGTCGGGCTGGATATAAGCCTGCCGATCATGCTGGTTCTGTGCGGCGTGTTTGGTGTTGGCTGTCTTGCGGCGGCGTTGGTTGTACTGCGGAAACGGATGAGATTTATATAATTATGAATAAAAAAATTACAATTGATATTCATGGAATGACTGTTTTAGAAGCAAAATTAAAATTGGAAAGATTGATTGCCGAAGTTTCTGCAGAAATTACAGAAATTTTAGTAATCCACGGTTACGGCAATCAAGGTTTGCTTTGTAATATGGTGAGAAAAACTTTGAAAAGCAAAAAAATTAAGCAAAAAATTCTTTCATTAAATCCGGGAGAAACAACACTTATTTTATAGATATAGATATGCACCCGCCGTCGGCGGGTGCATATTTGCGAAAAACAACATTACAGTAACTTTAATATATGCTCTTTTTCGTCTATTCCGGGGTAAACTTCTTTTAAAGTTAAACCGTTATCAGTTAATTCGAATACACATCTTTCGGTTACATATAATACTCTTTGACCGCGGGAAAGTGCGTTTTTACCGGAAAAGCTTATTGCGGATATGTTCTTTTTAAATTTAGAAATACTGCCTTCTTGTTTGATTTTTACTATACCGTTTTCTTTTATTGCGATGAGTCCTTTTGTGGTAAAACTCATGCAAAACACAATCGTTTTTGTGGCATGGGTGATGTTTGCAAAACCGCCTATTCCGGCATAACCGCCTGTTAATTTGTGTGCGTTTACATTACCTTGCATATCAGCTTCTAAACCACCCAAAAAGCAAATATCAAGACCGCCGCCGTCATAAAAATCAAATTGTGTCGCCATATCACAAATCATGTCCGCTCCGATAGTAGCGCCGAACGCTATCCCCGGAGCAGGTAATCCGCCGACCCCGCCTGCTTCCACAGTTATTGCTATATCTTTTAAAATACCTTGTTCCGATGCGTGTTTTCCTGCCATTTCGGGAATACCGATACCGATATTTACAATATGCCCGGGTTGTAATTCTTTTGCGGCACGTTCGCCTATAATATCGGCTGTTTGATCTGAGGTGTTTTTTCTTTTGCTTTTTGTGGTGGAAAGTTTGTTGATAAAATAATTCATATGCGTTGCAGGTACATGAATATCACCGGATAGGGTAGGATTGTATTCGCTTGTTATCGCAGGGCTTTCATGTACAACCACGGCATCCACCAAAATTCCCGGGACAATTACGTTTCGCGGACGGGAAAACTCATGACTAACTCTTTCTACTTGTACAATAACAATACCGCCGTTTCGTTTAGCCGCCTGTGCCATAGCCAGTGCATCAACCGTTAAATATTCTTTTTCGAATGAGATATTACCGTTCGGGTCAACAGTCGTCCCTTTAATAAAAGCAATATCAATTTTTGGAGTTTTATAGAGTAAATACTCTTTGCCGTCCATTTTATGCAAAGAAACAAGTTCTTTTTGTGATTTGTCATTTAATGCACAAGTGTCAATACGGGGGTCGGCAAAAATGCCAAGACCAACTTCACTCAGATAAGAATCCCGCCCTGCCGCCGCCGCTCTTATGGTATGTGATAATACCCCTAATGGCAAGCAATATGCTTCAATATCACCGGACAGTGCCATTTTTATTGCAGTGGGCATACTGTTGTAATGTCCCGCGACAATTTCTTGTACTGCTCCAGCTTTGATATAACGGTCAGCACCTCTGTTTTCATCCCACATACCAAAACCCGCCGCACAAAACAACCGCAATCCTCTTGGAGAACCGGTAGTTATAAACCGTTCATATAAAGCGTCATGCAGCGCCTCGGGGTTGCAAAGGGCTAAGAATGAATTTATGGCGATACAATCATTATCTTTAATTAAATTAACAGCCTCGTTTGCAGAAATTATTTTAAACAAAATCATGTCTCCTTTATTTAGGTTTTTTCATAGAAGTAGTTGCATTCGGTATTTTAATAAAATTGAAATATCCCATGCCTGTCTGGTTATTTGCGATTTCATATATAATATGGTCTTTTGAAATACGTGCAGTCGAAACCATGTAATAATCATATGAAGGTGTTGCTCCCTTTTTACTCGGACTGTTCCATGTAAGGTCAATGTGATACCACTTACTGCCGCTTTTTGCCATATTCCACATATGAGGGCCGCTTACTGTTCCGAGTATTCCCTCGCCCGATACAAGAATTGCCGGGATGTTTAATTTTTGACATATAAGTTGAAAAGCGCGAGAGTATGATTCGCAACCGCCTTGTCCTTCTGCCAAAACACCGTATGCGTTGTATGCGTTGTTTTTACGGAAACCGTATATAGTACCCTTTATAATAGCATCGTGGATATATCGTATTTTCCCGTTTCTTCCTTTGATAAAACTCGCGGCATCTGCGATTGTATCAGATTTTTTATCTAATGTTCGTAACATTTTTTCATATTTCTTTTTCGAATAACGGTAATTTATTAATATAGCCGCTGTTTGTACGTTATTTCTTGTGCGGTATTGCACACTGACAATTCGAGGGAATTGCAATAAATGGGGATTATCTATACTTACACGTTCATACACACGGTCTAATCCGGTATCATTGAGATTAACAGGAAGTTCAATGCGATTTGAAAATTTTTCAATACCCTCATAAAGTGCTTTATAAACTCTTTTTTCATTGCGATTGCAAGCTAAATATCCCTGCCGTTTTGCATAAGCGGCGGATATTTTATATTTCGCAGTTCTAATATTGCTTTTAGTCATCCCTTTTTTCAAGGCGATGGCTTTTATTGTTGTGTTTTCACGTATTGTGAAAGCACCTTTATATTTTGTAGATTTTCTCGTAGGATTTTTACCGTTGGTAGTGTAATATATGACGGCGTCTTTTGTAGAAGAAGTTAATCGCACTAAAACCTGCCCTGCATATGTTCCGGATTTCCTATAAAATTTCGGATTCGAAACACGCCTTTTTACCGTAGATGCAGAAGCTTTTATTATTGTATTTTGACTGTTTGTTAATTGAATTTGTTCTTTTGTATTATAATGAATAGATTTATTGTTGTCAATAAATTCATTCGTTGTATTATCTGTTTGCGAAATTATCGGTAAATAAACAACACTTGCCATAACAACAAACGATATGAAAATTAACAATACATTATTAAATTTCTTTTTAATGGTAAATCAATCCTTTCATATTTTAAAATATATAATTTATTGTATCATAAATTAAAATAGAAATGATGTAATTTTTATTAATTTTTAGGTGTTATATCAATATCCAATAAAAATGTTGATTTATTCAATCTCTGTAGGGACGACCGCCCACGGTCGTCCGTTTGCTGGTATAAAATTGCGTTTTTGCATCTGCGGACGGTCGAGGGTGACCGTCCCTACAAAACCATCAACACTATTTACAGCTAACACCTTATTATACAATATTTCATATACTAAAAATAAGGAAGTGCATGGTAAATCATTATTTACCAAACATATTATAAAAAAATAGGAGGTTAACAACATAATGACTGTATTAATTTATAATAATAATACAAACAGAATGGAAACATATTACTTATCGCTAAATGATATAATGCCGTACGCTAACAGCACTTTGAGGGTACGGGAATTTAGAGGCGCATCCTCATCACAGGTTTTATGGACTGACCGACGGACTATGGAAGCATGGGTAAGATTTCGTGCTATGTGGGGAAGTCCAATTTTTGTGCCGTATGCTTTCAAACGTATTGGAGAAGGCGGGCACTCCGACCAAAGTCAACATTATGCGGGAACATCATTTGACGTTGCACAAAACTTAGACAATGCATCACGTGCAAGAATGCGTTCAATGGCGGCATCAAGCGGATTGTGGACATATGTTGAACCTGTTGCAATTTCACCTACCTGGGTGCACTTCGATAAACGGGCAACACCCCCTGCGTGTTCTGCCGGGTATCCTATGTTAAGACAGGGAAGTATAAGTAATTATGTTGCGGTTTTACAAGATGCTTTGGAAACAATAGGTCTTGTGAAAATCGGAATTGACGGCTATTTCGGGCCATTAACTGCAAATACCGTAAGAACATTCCAACAACAGCAAGGGCTCACTGTTGACGGCGTAGTAGGCTGTCAAACATGGGCAAGACTCACCAAACTCGCGAACGGACGTTGGCGTCGCGGACAATTTACAAATAGTGCGGCTCTTGTAGAGACGGTCGCCCTCGACCGTCCGCATATGCAAAAAACTTTCTGTTTGTGCCAGTAAACGGACGACCGAGGGCGGTCGTCCCTACAAAAAATTAGTTAATCAACACTATTTACGATTAACGCCAAATATAAAGCCTTTGTGTATATTGTCAGTCAGTTTGAAATCAAACTAAGAAAAATAATAAAAAACTGCTTTATTATTTTCATAGATGATTTCTAAACTGACTGACAATAACACAAAGGCTTTATATTTATATCTATACTTATGGCAACATCCGAAAACCTCATTCGAGCATCTTAGCGAATAAAAATTTCGCCATGCTTCGTTATTCGTCGTTTAAATAACGCGGTTATTCGCACTCCTCATGCCTTGCCTGACAAAATTTTTATTCGCTAATCTACTCAAAGCAGGTTTCCGGAAGTCGCCATAAATTATTCGCTTTTTTCTTCAACCATTTCAGATTCGGCTTTTTCTTCGTCGATAGAAATTAAGAGTTGATGATACCAAACAAGTGCTTCCACAAAAGCTTTATTAACATCTTCTCCGCTTATATTGTTTTGTATCATTATAATAGAAATATTATTCCAATCTGCGTGTTCATATTTATAAATAAAATCTAATACTTTAAATAAAACGCCCTTTTTTTCTACTAAAGCAGCATATACCATATTATCAACAGCGACTTCTTTTATTGCTTCTTCCATAGGCTTTTTTAAAATTACATCGAGCAAAGAGAAAAGTCCTGCCATAAATAGACTGTGTTGGAAAACACCTTTTTCAAACAAGGGAGCAAGATTTTCTGCAAACCTTGCGCGAACTAACGATAATTTAGTGATTTCTCCGGGGCGGTCGTCTGCCAAAAAGCTTATTGAAATAGCGATTGTTGCCCATCGCCGCACTTCTTTTTGCCCTAAAATAGCAACAGCATTTTTAATTGAAGTTACTTGATGCCCCAAACCGAGAGCCTTTGAATTAATCGAACGAAGAAGTGAAATTGATAAAGCAGGGTCTCTTTCGATTATTTGTGCAATTTCAGTTAATTCGAAATCATCTTCGTTAATTTGTTTCATAAGTCTGAGAGCATTGACTTTGACAGGGACTATTTCATCTGCGTCGTCAGTAATGGGATTATTATAAAATTGTCCTGTGAATAATGTATTTTTTACATTTGAAAATGAATTATATGTTTCAATATCCGGAATATTTGTTACTACAACACAAATTTTACGCATATTCTTTTTTATATCTTCAAATTCTTTTTTAAAGTTATCATCATTATAATTTAAAATTATATAATCGGCATATGTAATTAAGTAGTTGTCGATGCCGTCTTTTGGGTATCCGTTTATTGCTATTTTACTCCCTTGGCTTTTTAAATTGTCCAATTTATCAAGTACAATATCGTTAAATTTCATTCTGCTTGACAATGCCCAAACCAAATTGTTAGGGGCCGGTATTTTTGTTTCAAAAATTCCTGCTAAAAATTGCAATTGATTTATTTCCACAAACAAAGGCATATCCATAGCAAAAGGTTCTACCCCGACTTTTTTTATCAAATCCAATCCGGGCAAATCAAATTCTTCATTCCTATCGCGGAAATCATCTCTCACAATGACAGCCATATCGGCATCTTTATCTTGAAGTTGATACCCTTTTACTGTCATTTCATTATCAAATAAAGGAATTGCTACTATAAATACATTCATTTTCACGACCATGCCTTTCAAATAATAAATAATAAATAATAAATAATAAATTTAATATAACATAAATGAGCGCGTTTGCACAATTTAAATATAATCCTTAATTTTTGTTGTTTTTGTTGTTATGTAAATTTCAATTTATCCATAAAAATCTCGTGTCAACAAAAATTGTCCTAATTCCTAATTCCTAATTCCTAAATCCTAATATAACATATTATTAATAAATATTCAATAGTTTTTTTATATATATTTTATTTTTTTCTAAATATAGTTATTGTGTTTTTTGTAAATCTTTGTTACAATAAGAAAAAGGGGATATATTCCCAAACCCTGCCCGTTTTTGGCAGGCAATAAATCTATAGACTCTACGTAATTAAATTTAAATAAAAAATTACAAATAATAAATAATATATATTTTCATAATTTTTTATTTATTATTTGTAATTTGTTATTTGTTATTTCCGGCTTGTCCGGGAAAAGGGGGACTTTATGCCTATAAAAATACCTGATTCGCTTCCTGCGAGAAAAACTTTAGAAAATGAAAATATTTTTGTAATTGGAGAAGAAAGAGCCTTACATCAGGATATAAGACCGTTGAAAATTCTTATATTAAATCTTATGCCGACAAAAATAGAAACAGAAACGCAAATTTTGCGTATGCTTTCCAACACGCCTTTACAAGTGGAAATTGATTTACTTAAAACAGAAAGTTACCAATCAAAAAATACTGCACCCGAACATCTTTTGAAATATTATAAAACTTTCGATATGATAAAACATGATAAATTTGACGGCTTGATTATCACAGGAGCGCCTATCGAACATCTTGATTATACCCAAGTGGGTTATTGGGATGAACTTTGTTCAATCATGGAATGGAGCAAAACAAACGTCTATTCCACTTTTCATATTTGCTGGGGTGCAATGGCGGGATTGTTTTATCATTACAATATTGATAAAAAACTTTTGGATGAAAAAATGTCCGGGATATATCCGCATATCATAACTTTACCAAATCATCAAATTCTCAGAGGTTTTGATGAAGTTTTTTATGCTCCCCATTCACGGCATACAACAGTTTCAGAACAAGATATAAATAACCATCCTGATTTAATATTATTAGCAAAATCAGACGTAGCAGGGGCATATATAATAGCAGATAAATTCGGTAGAAATATTTTTGTAACAGGACATTCCGAATATGATTTAAATACCTTGAAAAATGAATATCTTCGTGATATAGAAAAAGGAAATGCAAAAATCCCTTATAATTATTTCCCGGACGACGACATAAACAGTGTTCCGATTTTCAACTGGAAAAGCCACGCTTATCTGCTTTATACCAACTGGATAAATTATTTTGTATATCAAAATACACCGTATGATTTGAATGATTTGAATAATAATTAAACGTAATGTTAATATATTATTAAGGATATGTTAAAATTTTGTTCACAATTTTATGTTAACATTTTGGTAACAATATTTTACAAATAAAGAGGACAAGTTATTATTTTAGACAAATTATATCTCAAAACAAGATGACAATTTACAAAATCAAACAAAAAGTTCAAAAAAACGATTGGCAAAATTTTCGCAAAATTTTCCATTATACTCATTTTTTTTAATGTATTATTAAATTATATTAATAATACATTGAACGGAGGTGTGTATCGTGGAAAAAGAAGGAAGTAAAAAAAATATTGGAAGTAAAAAGGAGGATTTTATTATGACTTTTACAAAAAGTGACATGGATTTATTTGTCCCAAAATTGGACAAGCCAATAACAGAAGAAGAATATCTTAAAATGTTAAAGTTTCGCAATGAAGGTTTTGAATATGATGAAGTTTTTAAATATGACCCCGAAAGAGATAAGGAATTGGATATTTCGTTAGAGGAATTAATGGAACCTAAATAAATTGTCAATAAAATAACTGCCTCTATATTGCGTTAGGAGAGATTATTATTTCTAATGAAATCACAAAAGAAAAACCATATGATTCATTTATAAATTTTGCACATATTCTTAAAGAAGCAATGGATGAAACAAAAAGATATTTAAAAAAAGCAAATGTTTATACCGTTGCTTTAGAAAGAACATATCTAACAAATTTTAAAGATGAATTTAACTATTATCAAAAATTAATGGAAGACAAGATGGATTCAAAAGATTTTAATGGGTTGGATTCCCATAAAGTCGCGGCAATAGCTTGTCTATCAATAATTATTTCTTGTCCTTTTTACCATAAATTAAATGGCGATATACATAGTGTTAATGAAATTTGTGCGTTTGTATTAGCAATTAAAATAATCCGTGCACATCAAGCGAAAAGAATTTTTGGAAATGATGTAAGAAAACGCAATAAATTATATGATAAACTTGGAGAATTAGAAACTCCAAATTTAATTTATGACGATCAATATGTAAATGTAAACACAATTATTACATTAAGAAATTTATCTGCCGAATTAAAAAGAGAATCAGTAAATCCAATTAATATTGCCCCAATTTTAGCATCGTTTTTCTTTTATATAGATTCATATAATTATAAATTTGTTGAAGAATTAGCGAAAACGATATAAAAATAAAAAAATCCCA
>Ga0099364_10008658_pt1 | contig 14270 bp, 10 predicted proteins | sample TergutTh196P3_FD_73070 | JGI IMG/M metagenome (GOLD analysis project Ga0099364, IMG submission 73070) | Microcerotermes parvus P3 segment gut microbial communities from Pointe-Noire, Republic of the Congo - Th196 P3 | ecosystem: Host-associated > Arthropoda: Insects > Digestive system > Gut ... | reverse complement strand
TTACAAAAAACAATCATGAATATTATGGTGTAATATGGTATACAATACTACATAAAAGATATAAATATTTATTGGGGCAAAAAATTGTTTCAAAATCAGATGAAGGAAATATAGACTTTAAAATAATACCGGAAGGAACATACTGTAAATCAAAATTTCCTGCAAAATATGATGGAATAAAAGCATGGACGGATTTTTATTCATTGGAAATTCCTCAAACAGGGTATAAACCAAAAGAAATTGATGATATTGCATTTGAATATTATCCAAGTGGAATTGACGGTGAATTTGAATTGTGGTCTTTGGTTGAAAAGGAATAAAGGTTGCCTGAGAGAATGTTGGACAAACAAATTATTCCCACAAAAGAAGAAATAAGAAAATTTATTGGAGAAAAATCAATAGAGAATTGTGAGAACAGCCCCACATCGCCTAACAAACATGCCTGTTTTACAACAATATTTAGTAAACATTATCAGAAATATATTGACAGAATCAAAAAAAATGATAATTATTTACTTATGAAAAGGATATGCATTGTTTTATTTACCTTTTTATTATTCTCTTGTAATAATCAACGGGAAAACCAAGCACACTCATTTCAAAGAATGGAAAACTATAATGGGAATTTTGATTTATCTATAAAAGATAGATTATTAGATACACCTTCTGTTATAATAGATTTCTTAAATCAACTTGATAATGTTAATAATTATTCATCATACGAATTGAATAATCAGGAAAAACAAATATTTATGGATTATTTTGAACTTCTCCCATCAAATTATATAAGCATCATTGCTGAAAAAGTGTACGGAATTTACTTCGTAAATAATTTTCTGGGAGGAGGAATGACATTACCAATATTTGATAATGATGGAAATATGTTTATGGTTTTGTTTTTCAATCCGGGAATAATGCGTCAAAACATATCTGAATGGATAACTTTTAGAGATAATTCGGCTTTTACAATAAATGATAGTAAAATATTTATAAACATAGAAATTAATAGCCAATATTTTGCTTTGATTCATACTTTAGTACATGAAGCAAGCCATATATATGATTATTATAATTATGTAACACCTTATACCGAACCATTTTTAAGAAGCGATAAAACAATATTTCCTACAGAATTTGTTAAGGATATTTGGATAAATTATGATGAGCCAATTCAGGAATATAATTTTATTCTCAGAGAGAATATTTATTCCTATGATTTAGGAGAAAGGACCAGTAAAAATTATGCAATAGACATATATCAAGCATTAAAGAAAACATCTTTTAGTTCCATTTATGGTAGCAAAAATTGGGCAGAGGATTTTGCTGAAGGTTTTACATGGTGGTATCTGTATGAATATTTCAACATAAATTATATAACAAATGTATTTGAAGATAAAAACCTGTTAATTTTATATGATCCTAATGAAAATGAATTAGTAAAGGCACGGTATAAAATATTTGAAGCAATATTGGAATAAAAATGATTTACAAAAAATAAATATTATGGAGTGATACTGTAAATTTTTTGAAAGACCGATTTGAATGTATTAACAAAATAGTGTAAATACTTAAGGAGAATTACTTTATGGATGATAGTTTCAAAAAAATTAATAAAACTCGTTTTGCATATTTGGATAATATACGGTCATTGGTAATTATTCTTGTTATTGCAATGCATTCAGCAGTTACATATAGCGGTATGGGCAGTTGGTATTATGTGGAAGGTTCAACAGAAAAATTAAATATTCCGGAATTAGTCTTTTTTGGTTTTTTTCAATCGTTTTTACAAGCCTGGATGATGGGTATACTTTTCTTTATTTCGGCTTATTTAGCAACAAAGGCATTGGAAAAACGCGGGCCGTTAAATTTTTTCAAGGAAAGGCTGTTTCGCCTTGGTCTGCCATTGTTGATATATGTATTTATTATATCACCATTTATCTTGTTTGTTTTGCTTAAGATTTATTCCGAAAATTCTTTTGTAGAAAATTATATTCATTACATTGTAAGTTTTTGGTGGTTAGACTCAACTGGACCGCTCTGGTTTGTTCAGGTTCTTCTGTTTCTCTGTATTGTTTACACAATTATAAAAAAATATATTTCAAAATCAGTAAAACTGTATAATGTACGCTTAATTAACATAATACTCGCGATTATTACAACAACGATAATTGCATTTTTTGTCAGGATATATATTCCAATAGGGTCAAGTTTTTATAACTTGCAATTTGCGTATTTCCCATCATATATTGTAATGTTTATTGCCGGTCTCTTAATCGGTGAAAACGATTTATTGGAAAATATTACAAATGAGAAAAATATAAAATGGTTCAAATTAACTTTTATAATCGGAATACCAATATGGGTTGCCACAATGTTGCTTGGAGGAGCGCTTGAAGGCAAAGAATATTTTAACGGCGGCGGTTTTTACTGGCAAAATTTCACATTTGCTTTATGGGAATCATTATCTGCGATAGGTTTTTCAATAGGCCTTATTGCACTTTTCAAGAAAAAAGCAAACATTGAAAATAAATTTACAAGGTTAATGCGGGATAATGCATTTGGGATATATTGTTTTCATGCACCAATATTGATAGCTGTATCATTGGTATTGAAAAATTTGGCATTAAATCCAATATTGAAATTTTTAATGGCATTAATACTTGCTTACGTACTTTGTTTTATTTTTTCCCTCTTGGTAAGAAAAATAAAACCCATTGGGATGTTATTTAAATAATTCGTAAGGTGTTAAAATGATCAAAAAATTTTATTTTGATGGTAAAAATGTTTTAGCTTACAACGATTTTGGAAATAAAGATGGTTTTCCAATTTTTGTACAGCACGGCACAATGGCGAGTATTAATGATATTGATTCTTTTGCGGATTTGAGCAAAGTCGCCAGGGTAATCTGTATTGCGAGACCTGGGTATGGAGAATCTTCACCATACGTTCTGAAAAATCTTTTGGAATACGGCGAAATTGTTGCAAAATTGGTTGCGGAATTGGGTATTACCCGATTTGATGTTTTCGGTTCTTCGGCAGGTGCTATTTATTGTTACGCAATAGAAAAAGCGTGTTCCAGTAAAACAAGGAACATTTATGTGTATAGCGGTACGCCTGCGTTATATGATTATGAAGTGCAGAAAAATTGGCCTTTCCCCGTATCAAAGGAGGAGATAACGGTTGAAGATTCCCAAAAAATTGCGTTTGAAGTCTTTTTTGCTCATTTTTCAGAGGAACAAAAAAAACAAACTTGGTTAAAAGACTCCATGGCAAATAATTGTTTTGGGGAAGGGCAAAATCTTCGGCTGCGGTTTAAGGATTGGGAATTTAATCTGTCAGAAATTAAGGCAAAAGTATATATGCAACACAGTAAAAAGGATGAGGTTTTACCATATATTATGGCAGAAAGAACCGCAAAATTATTGTGTGATTGTGAGTTGGAATTATTGGAGGAGGGAGAACATTTCACAGAAGAAGGGTATGTGTCATTCATACAAAATACTGTAATAAAGAATATTGTTAAATAAAAGCAAAAATTACTTCGCCTGACAAACGTTATGTGAGATTGATTTTGAGTTGGCCGGAAATATTGACATTATGCTATGGATTATGTGTATAATTAATTATGGAGGATTTTATGGAAAAGAAAACCAGTATGGGCGGGTATTTTTGGAAAATTACTTCTGCCCACACAATATCGTATTTTATTGCCGGTGCAATCGCTGTTACTTTATTTAATTATCAGGAATGGTGGTCTTCAGAATATATGTCTGCCATTTATCGTGATATTGACTCGCCAATAGTTGCATTAGGCGGCGGTTTTTTGCAAATATTAAGAGGAATAATTGTAGCTCTAATATTATTACCTTTACGAAAAACGTTTTTTGAGGAAAAATACGGCCTGTTAAAATTGGCTTTAACTATATTTGGCTTTTCTGTTGTATCAACTTATGGAGCCGTAATTACATCATTTGAAGGATTAATTTACTTAAAAGTACCATTAATTTATCATGTCAGAGGAATTCCTGAAAGTTTAATATGGCTTTCCTTATTTATTGGAATATTATTTGTTTCAATAAAATATTCACATAAAAAAATAATTACAATATTATCAATAATATTTGTAGTATTAATTATAATTATGTCCGTAATGGGTTATTTTGGTGCGATGGGTTATTTCAATACATAATCAACAACCCCGTCCAAAAATGGCGCCCGCATGGGCGTTAAAGAGGGTCAAAAAGAAGGTAAAACATACAAAAGAGGGCTAACAACCCCGAATTTTAATGAAAATCCCCCAAAAGTTTACAACTCGCGAACTTTACAATATCAATAAAAATGTGTTAGAATATACAAATATTTAATTTATGAATATCCGACTTCGGGGAGGTTATATGTCTTTACCAAACGAAACACACCGGCTCTTTTTGGAGCACAATGTCTTTATTGTCTGGAAACCTGAATTTAATTTGGGTATTCCGATAATTGATGAGCACCACAGGGGAATTGTTTCCATTATTAATTCTTTGCATTTTGGTATGCAGAATAATTTTGATAAAGATATACTTTGCCCGATTGTTGACATGATAAATGATTATTCGTGCATTCATTTCCGGACAGAGGAAGACTTTCTTGAAAAAATTAATTTTCCCAAATTAAAACAACATTGTGAGCTGCACCATGAATTATCAACAAAGTTAAAAAAATTCGGGAGAGACAGTCTTTTGGATAAAGATTCACATAATTTCATGGATTTTTTAAAACAATGGTGGATCAATCATATACGTATTGAAGATCTGGCGTATAAGAATCATATTTTCAATATGCCTAAATAGATAATTTTAGTACCATGACAGGTGTAATTTTTAATATTCAGCGCTTCTCCATTCACGACGGGCCTGGCATACGCACAACTGTTTTTTTCAAGGGATGTGCGGCCCGCTGCGCGTGGTGTCATAACCCCGAATCTTTTTCCATGCAAAGGCAGCTTCAGTATTATAAAGAGCGCTGCATTGACTGCGGTAAATGCGTTAAGCTCTGTCCCAATAAGGCACATTCAGTAAAGGGCGGGGAATCCAGGGCCAAGGCTGCAAGAACGCATTTATTTGACAGAAACCTCTGCAAAGCCTGCGGCATTTGTGCGGCGGAATGTTACAGCAATGCGCTTGTTATTGCAGGCATGGAAGAAAATGTTGAGGAGGTCCTGCGTCAGGTCCTGGCTGACAAGCCGTTTTATGACGAGAGTGACGGCGGTGTAACACTTTCCGGCGGCGAGCCTGTTTTGCAGGAAGATTTCTGCAAGGCGCTTCTTGAACGGTTTAAGGATGGGGGGATTCACACCAATCTGCAGACTGCCGGTTTCTATGCTTTTGAAAAACTTCTGCGCTTACTGCCTTATCTTGATCTTGTAATGTACGATATTAAAGGCGTATCAGAAGATATTTACAAAAAACATATCCAGGCGGATTTTAACGCAGCCCTTGAAAACATAATCCGGCTTGATAAAACCGGCCTGCCGTTTATTGTACGCACGCCCTGTATAAAAGGTGTAAATGATTCAGAAGCGGAGATCAGGGCCATAGCGCAGATGCTTTCAAAACTCAAAAACTTAAAACATTTTTCCCTTTTACCATGCCACAATCTTGCGCGTTTGAAGTATGAAGTTTTGGGCATGGAATATAAAAATTATGAAGCGCCTTCAAAGGAATGTATGGAGATGCTTGAAGGGATAGCCGCTGAATACGTCAAGACCGGCGCGCAAGGCGGGTAACAGGATTATGAATATCGTAATCAGCTTGATAAAAGAAAACATTTCCAGCCAAAAGACAAACTTTGTTTTTCCATCCCAGACCGCAGCAGACCTCTGGGCGCGCAAAACCTGTACCCTGGGGATAAGCCGTTCTGTTGCAGCAGGCCGTTTCCTTGCCTGGGACAGGTTCAAGGAAGGTATTATCGAAGAGAAGCAAAGACAGCCTGTATCCGCTGTTATGCGAAAACTCTTTGCCGAATTCCTTGTACGCAAAAATGCGGAAGCATGCCGGAATGTCAGAAGTTCCAATGCCGGCGGTTCTTTTCCCTTCAATTCAATCATTCCCGCTGAACATTCGGCTAACGGCGGCGTCTTTGCTCCATTTATTGCCCGGCTTCTTCCTGCTCTTGCATCCTGGGAGACTGCGGTTAAAAAAAAGGGATACTGTCTTTCCCCCGAAGATAATGATTATGCCCTGATTAAAAAGGAATTCGGGGCATTTATGGAACGCCATGAACTTTTTGAACCTTCCTGGGAAAAAAATAAAATCAAAAAGAAAATAATTGAAGGCAAAACCAATTATATTATTTTTTTCCCCGAGCTTATCGAAGACTTTACCGAATACGAACCCCTGCTAAAGCCGCCGTGTTTCAAAATAATTACCGGAGACAGAGTTACTGCCAATGCACATAAGCTGACGCTCTTTCAGTCTGCAAGGGATGAGATACGTAGCGCGGTTTTGAAGATGCAGAAAATTCATGCAGACGAAGGCGTTCCTTACGAAGACATGGCTGTGAGCGTGCCGGAACTGGAGGAAATGGAACCCTGTTTATTAAAAGAGTTCAGGCTGCGCCACATTCCTTTTACCCGCAGGGCAGGAAGGCCGCTTGGAGAAACAGGGGCAGGCAGGCTTTTCCGCCTAATAAACGAGTGCGCTGCTTCGGGATTTGCGTTTACCAGCCTTAAGGCCCTGATCCTTAACGATCATATTCCCTGGAAAGACATGGAAAAGAACCAGGCCCTTGTCAGGTTCGGAATAGAGTATAACTGCGTATCCGGTTATCTTCAGAACGGGAAACAGGTTGATATCTGGGAGGAAGCGTTTAAGGAACTCACGGCGCAGGCTTCCAGCGTACCGGCGCATAACGATAAATACCGGGGTTTGCGTTCATATTACGGTGATCTAAAAAAAAGGCTGCTTGCTTTTACAGAAGCAAAAACTTTCAAAGACATACGAAAACATTATTTCGGGTTTAGGGGCGATTCCGGACGCGGCGGTTTTTTGGACATGGAGAATATTTCTGCGGAAGATAACGCAGTTTTGGGCCGCTGCATTGAGGAACTTTCATCTTTGATAGAGCTGGAAGAAAAATTTGACGACCCCGGCCTTGTTCCGTCTTCGCCTTTTGGTTTTTTTATCTCCTGCCTTAATGAAAAAGAGTATGTCATGGCCAATCAAAAACCAGGGGTGAATGTTTTCAAGTGGCGGGTTGCAGCGGCCTCTCCTTTTGACTGCCATTTTGCGCTTAACGCCTCGCAAAGCGCGGCCTCTGTTCTTTACCAGCCCCTTAAGTTTTTGCGCGAGGACAAGCGCAAGGCGCTGGGGATCAATGACATGGATGCCAGCGCCGCGTTTTTTACGTTATGCGGCATCGGCTCCGGCGCAGATGATTGTTCTGCCGGCCTTTATATAAGCGCGTCATCGCAGACCTTTTCCGGCTGGGCTATCCCGCACAGCTTTTTCGCCGGAAGAACCATTAATGCCCTTCCCATTCCGGCCGAGCCGTATCAGGAAGAGCGCAGCTTCTGGAGAACGCTGCAAAGCAATGCAGGGCTTGAAAAAATTTATCCCGTGCAAAAATTATCTTTTGATAACTGGAAAGAGACCCTTAATCTGAAGGAAAACAATTTTTCTTTTTTTACCTCTACTTTGCCCCGGAAGCTGCAGCCGGGAGTTTCCGCTGAAAACCCTGTAATCGAACTGATAAAAAACGCCCTTCCGCAGGAAGACGGTGTTCTTACAGTTACGCCTACCAATGATCTTAATGTTTTTTTTATGTGTCCGGTATTATGGCTTTATAAAAGAATTTTCAAGACGGATAAGTTTTCACTTGACGCGGCGCTTCTTGATGATATTGCGCTGGGGCTGCTTTACCACAGAATTCTTGAAGCGCTTTTTCTCAAAATCAAAAACCATGACAAGTCATTTGATTCCAGCCGTCTTGATACTTATAAAGAATGGGCTTTTGAGGCAAGCTGCGTTGAAATTAAAAAGCAAAGGGTATTCAAGGGACCTTTGGCCATTCCCCTGGTGCTGCCTCTGGCCCGGGGCATATCCAAAAGAATATGCGCCCTGCTGAAAAACGAAGCCAAATTTTTTGACAATTACAAAGTACTCGAACTTGAACTTCCGGTTAATTATTCCGCCGGGGGGCTCCGTGTAAAAGGAATAATTGACCGTGTATCAGTGTCGCCTGAAGGAGAACCGGTTATTATTGATTACAAATCCAGGTATCTGCCGGATCAAACTTCGCCGGAAGATATTGAAGACACTTATCTTTCTGAATTTCAAATGCCTTTGTACATAAAACTTTATGAAGAAAAAATTAAAAATGACGGCGGGGCTCATACTGTGTCAGGCGCTTATTTTTACAGCATAGCAGGCAGGAACATTAAGGCTGTTGTGGGCGAAAAATCAAGGGCCGGTTCCAAAGCCTTAAGCCGCGAGGAATATGCGCCCTTTCTTGAAGCTGCGGAAGAACAGATAAATGAGTTCGGCCAAAAGGCAAAAAGTTATAACTTTGTTCCCCCGGAAATACGATTTTCTGATTGTATTAATTGTATGTATAAAACAGTCTGCCGGACGACTTTTAGTTCTCGACCGGACCGCCAGCCCCAACCCAGTTAGCCCACAAACCATTGTAGTTAAGCACGCGTTCGGGCCATCCAACAATATCAATAAATATAAAATAAACCATTGCTGTTCTTGAACCTCCGCTGCAATGGACAATTATTTTGGCATCCCTGGGGATATTTCTAAACAGGTTTTCATAATAGGCTTTTGGGTAGTGTATGCCGGTATTGATATCAATAAAATCTTCGGGATAATTGAATGTCACGGCGCCTGGAATCCTGCCGGCAGCCTGTTCTCCAGGGGTTCTGACATCTACAATAACCCAATTGGGGTCATTAACGGCAGCCATTACATCCCTGAAATCAGCGCGTACATTGCCTACATTCATACGGGTGACATATTCTCTGGGTTCCCGCGGCGCTGCGGCTCTGTCTGTAACAGGCTTGCCGGCGGCAATCCATGCTCTGGTTCCGCCTTCCAGTATCCTTGCATCTTTGTGTCCGTATGCCATAAGCTGCCACACAAGGCGGGTGCCCCACAGGCTGTTATTGTCACAATATGCGATAACAGTGGTGTCATTGCTGATACCATTCGCGCCCAAAAGAGCTTCATGGACCTCTCTGGTTTCAATTTCCATGGTATTGCCTTCAAACTCACGCATTATTGAACCCCGCGATATCAGTATGGCTCCGGGTATGATTTGGCTGGGGTTTTCTGAAAGATCCACCACCACTACATTGTCTTTGAGCATAAGTTCTTCGAGTTCCGCCACAGAGACCCATCTTTCCGGAAATGACCTTTCACCTGCATCGTGGGGCGGAGCTGCGGAAGGGGCAGCAATGGGGCTTGGGGGTGTTCTTCTACAGCCGATAAACAGGTTTGGCAGGATTATCAAAACAATTATTACAAATACCAGCATTAGTTTTTTCATATCAATAATTATAGACCCTGACCGGGGTATTGTCCAGTAAATAATTCCTGTATATTATAAAAAATAGGGATTAATAAATTATATGAAAAACATCCGAATTGCTACATTGATAAAGATAATAATTCCTGTTTATCTGCTTTGTGTTATTGTCATTTTTATCTGTTTTTTTTCATATAATTCCGCTGTTTACGAAAGGAATGATATTCTTCACAGAACACTTGAAGGATTGGGCGGAGCTTTGGTTTGGCAGGCTACGCCTGCGCTGAATAATGCGGAAGCCAGATCCGATGCCCTGTATGTTTTGCTTGTTTTTGTCATTGGTATCAGCGTGGTCATAACGCTGGCTTCCTTGTTAATAATTACATATAAATTATTGCCCATAAGAAACCTTGTAAACAGGGCCATTGAATTGTCAAAGGAAAACATAGAAGAGAATATTGATAATATTTCCAATGATGAACTGGGTTTTCTTACAAGTGAACTCGCCCGCAAGATAAAAAGCCTTGATACGAATATGAAGCTATTGGAAGAAGCTGTTGAAAAAGCCAATGCCGCAAGCAGGGCAAAAAGCGATTTTTTATCAGCCATGAGCCACGAGATGCGTACACCGATGAACGCTATTATCGGCATGACATCCATTGCCAGGAGAGAGATAGACCCGGAACGTATAAACTATGCCCTTGAAAAGATAGAGACCGCTTCAACACATTTGCTTGGCGTTATAAATGATATTCTGGATATATCTAAAATAGAAGTAAACAAAATGGAATTGTCGTGTATAAATTTTACTTTCAGCGATATGATAAAGAAAATATGCAATGTTGCCTTGCCTAAAATGCAGGAAAAACAGCAGAATTTTTCACTTGAAATAGACCCGGAAATTCCAAAAATATTATTTGGAGATGATCAGCGATTGTCCCAGGTAATTGTTAATATTTTGTCAAACGCCTGCAAATTTACGCCAAAAGAAGGCAATATCTCGTTTATTTCCAAACTAATAAGCGCAAAGAAAGATGAATGTGTTATACAGATGCTGATAAAAGATTCTGGTATAGGGATTCCAAAAGAGGAACAGGATAAATTATTCAGTAAATTTTATCAGGCGGAAGCCGGCATTTCCCGAAAATACGGCGGAACCGGTCTGGGGCTTGCCATTTCAAAAAATATCCTGGAATTAATGGGCGGTGATATTTGGGTAGAATCTGAGCCGGAAAAAGGCTCCTGTTTTTTCTTTACAGTAACACTTGGTGTTGCCGGCCATGTTGACGGAGAAGCAGATATGGAACAGACAGCCGGGCCGCAAAGAAACGATGATATTGATTATTCCGGAAAAATCGTATTGCTGGTAGATGATGTCGATATCAATTTGGAAATTACCTGCGCGCTGCTTGAACCGACGGGAATAATTATAGATACAGCGGCAAGCGGAATTCAAGCGGTTGAGATGTATATTGCCAATCCTAATCGTTATGATCTGATTTTTATGGATATACAAATGCCTGGAATTGACGGGATGGAAACTACCAAAATGATCAGGGCGTTTGATTCACCTAAGTCCGCAGCCATACCCATTATTGCCATGACTGCAAATGTTTTTAGGGAAGATATTGAAAAATGCATGGATGCCGGAATGAACGGTCATTTAGGTAAACCAATAAATATAGATGATGTTATGGGAATATTATCGCGGCACCTGAAAGTATAGTATTTTGAGCCGGATTTTTTAATACAAACAATTTAACAAAAAGGGTGTATTTGCACCCTTTTTTGCCATTACAAATGGGTGTATTTGTATACTTTTACACTTCCAGCAATTCTGCCAATTTAGCTTCTTCTCCTTTGGAAAGAATTCCCGGCAGAATCAGCGGTTCAAAAGCAGAGGGCGGCAGAAGAAAACCCTTTTCCAAAAAATGTTTCCATAAGTCTAACCAGTTTTCTTTGATTTCAGGGTTCCGTGTCAGATAAATGCCCTGGCGTTTCCATTTATCGGTTTTTGAAAGAGCTTTTCCGATTAACTTGTGCTGCGGCCTTGCTCCGTTGTCTCCGGCTGCCGCAAGGTTGTACAGGGCCCGCGCTGCCGGCGCAAGCAGCACAGGAGCTATAAGCTCCCCGGCGGGGAATGCGTCAAGGCTCTTATCCAGTACCAGTACTGCCGGAGCCTGGGGCCAGGGCAGTACCGGAACAAGTATGGGCGCTTTCCCGCTGTCTTTAAGAAAGGGCCTCCAGATGGAAATTGCCGGGCCTTGTGAAACGCCCGGTAATTCCGCGGCTTCGACAGCCCGGCGAAGGGAGCCAAAGTCATTGTAGAGGCGGAATGTCCGGCCCGGGAAAAATGCGCCAAGGGCTTTAATAAAACGCCTTTCCGCCGGATGCGGGAGAGGAATAAAAAGCCCGCGTTCCGCAGCGTTCTTAATCTCGTTTACAACGCGCGGCGGCTTATGTCCCAGAATGGCCCTGCCGCCCATTAACCAAAGGTCAGTAAGCCGCCGGCCGCCATCCAGATAAAGGTGATAATCCCTGGCCCTTAATACAGGAGGAAGGAGGCGTAAAAGTTCTCTGTCTCTTGTATCCATAAAGTATTTTTTCATTTCCGGCTATTCCCTTATTCTTGTAAAATTTTTGCCCTGGTGCAATGCCAAAAAGCGTACTTCGCCTCCGTGTTCAAAAACAGCGCGTACCACAGGGCCTTCGTCACTGTCCCTGATCTCCCTGACTTCGCCGTACCCGTAATTGTCATGGAATATGCCATCGCCTTTTTTCCAGTATGCGTCTGTTACATTGACGCTGGCTTGTGGTGTGCCTGCAATGGCCATAAATCCATAAGGCATTGAACCGCTTATTTTAAGGACATCCCTGTCTATTTCCCGGAGGAATATCGAAGGCTGCATAATCATAGCGCTTCCGTACACGCGGCGCTGGCGGCAGGAACAAAGATAAAGTTCATCCATGGCCCTTGTAGCGCCCACATAAAAAAGACGCCTTTCTTCTTCAAGATCGTCTCCGGTTTTATCATCCCGCGGGAAAACCCCCTGTTCAACTCCGGTCATTATTACTTTGCGGAATTCCAGACCCTTTGTATTGTGAAGCGTTATCAGGGTAACCGCATTATCTGTTTTTCCCTGGTTTTCTTCCATGGCGCGATCCAGTTCAATATTTTCAAGGAATTCCAGTAAGCCGTTCTTTGTCGCGGGATATATGCTTGCGGCATTTGCAAGTTCCTGCAGGTTAGTTATGCGTTGATTGCCGGCGATTTCATCATGGCTTAAATGATACTCCGCCAGGCCGGATTCTTTTGCCAGACACACAATACAGGCTGAAAGTCCATCGCCCGATTTAAGGCTTTCCTTTTTGGATACCTGTTTACGGGAAACAGGTTTTCTTGTTTTACCCGCCGCACCGGATTCGTTGTCGAGCGCGGCCCTGCCCGCCTCAATGGCTTTAAGGAACTTGGCCGCTCCTGCCCCTGCTTTGGGGGAAAGCTTGTCTTCAATAAGGCGCAGGGCCTCGGCCAGATTACCCGCGGCGCTGTCTGCCGCCTCGACAATACGTTCAACCGTTACAGACCCGATTCCGCGGCTTGGTTTGTTTATCATGCGCCGGAAAGCCACTTCGTCTCTGGGATTTACCAGAAAGGCCAGTAAGGCCAGGGCATCCTTGATTTCCTCGCGCTCGTAGAATTTAAGGGAGCCTATTACCTTGTAGGGAATACGCCGCCGCAGGAATTCGGTTTCAAATTCAAGGGACTGCGCGTTTGTGCGGTAGAGTATTGCCCAGTCTGAATAGAGTGAGGCTTCCCTTGTATGTTTTTCAAGTATACCGGAAACAATTCTTAGTTCCACGCCTGCGCTCCCTTTTATTGAGGCTGTTATTTTATCCGCGCAGTATTTTGCTTCTTCATCCTGATTTGGCAGAAAAGCAAGGACAGGCTTTTTCCCCTGGCCGCGTTCGGAAAAAAGGGTTTTTCCAAGACGGTTTTTGTTGTGATCCACCACAGAAGAAGCTGCCTTTAATATGTAAGAAGTGGAACGGTAATTGCGTTCAAGGCGTATGATTTCCGTGCCGGGGAAACGGTCGGGAAACTCAAGAATATTGCGCACTTCCGCGCCCCGGAAACGGTAAATCGACTGGTCATCGTCCCCTACCACGCAGACGTATGTGTCTTTAGAACATAACTCTTTAAGCAGTTCAAACTGGGCAACATTGGCATCCTGATATTCGTCCACAAGGATCACCCTAAAAAAATGTCTTATATGCTGCGCTTCTGTTGGGTTTTGCCTTAGTATTTCCACGGGTTTTTTTATCAGATCGCCAAAATCCACATTTCCGATGCTGTTAAGTTTTTCTTCGTATTCCCTGTAAATTCGCTTAAATGGTTTACGGTGATCAATAAGTTCAAGTTTTGGATCGTCAGGGCCAAGGAAATAATCTTTTGCCCTTGTAATATTGCGCGCCATGGCTTTTACTTCCGCACGGGGCATTCCTTCCATTATGGCAGAAAGAAGCGAAACCGTGTCATCGTCGTCGTAAATAACAAAACCAGGGTCAAGGTCCACAAGCCTGCCGTAACGCCTTAAAAACCAGGCGCCGAATGAATGAAAGGTGCGCAGCATTGATCCTCCGGCCCTGTCGTCAATCAGCCTGGCGCGTTCGGACATTTCCCTTGCGGCTTTGTTGGTAAAAGTTACAGCCAGTATGGAGCGCGGGTCCACGCCCTGTTCCCGTATAAGCCAGGCGAT
>Ga0099364_10008657_pt1 | contig 14270 bp, 10 predicted proteins | sample TergutTh196P3_FD_73070 | JGI IMG/M metagenome (GOLD analysis project Ga0099364, IMG submission 73070) | Microcerotermes parvus P3 segment gut microbial communities from Pointe-Noire, Republic of the Congo - Th196 P3 | ecosystem: Host-associated > Arthropoda: Insects > Digestive system > Gut ... | reverse complement strand
AATTACAGAAAACCTAACCAAAGAGGAGAATCTTATGTCCAGCAAAATGTTAAAATGGGGGGGGGGGGCAAGGTAGGCAATCAAGCCTTCACCCTCGTCGAACTTCTCGTCGTCATCGCCATTATCGGCATGCTCGTTGCCCTGTTGCTACCCGCCGTGCAGGCCGCCCGGGAAGCCGCCCGACGGATGCAGTGTACAAACAACATGAAAAACATTGCCCTTTCCGCTCAAACGTACCACGATTCGAACCTCACTTTTCCGCCGGCGGCCTACCTGCCCAGCCCTTCGCTCTGGCGTTACAACGACGGAGGTCTCCGGTTCGGTCCGCTGACCGCCCTGTTGCCCTTCCTGGAGCAAAGTGCAATGTATAATGCCTGGGAATCTGAGACTGGGGCCGGTCGCGATCCTTGGAATGGACCTTCTTCTAATCTCGTCAACGTTTTCATTTGCCCATCGGAAAGCGGTGCCCTTCAAACAGGACGCGGAAGCACCCGCCGGGCCAATGTTGCCCTTTCCGCAGGCGATGCGACCGATGTCCGGGCACGAGGAGGCAATAATAGAAGTGTCTTTTCGTTGCCCTATAGAACCGATGGCACTACCGGCCTCAGCGACGAAATTATCAAACACGACCTGCAACTCGATAGTGGTAATATGCCCACACCGCAGATTACGGCAGAGATCGCCCATGCTCGCGGGTTAGCCCGAGGGATTGGTGCCGTTCGCGACGGGACCAGTAATACTATCTTTTGCAGCGAAATAGTAACGCCGCCGAGTCCCACCGGCGGACAAGGCGAACTCGATGTCAAAGGGGGTGTATTTCTGGGCCAAGGCGTGATTGATACCGACCTGAACGGCGTTTCACGGCGTACGAATGTGACGACGTGTGTCAATCGGGCATTTTCCACGACCAATCGGCGTCGCCTCGCGGCGGGTAGTGAATCGGCGTATCGCGGAATGCGGCCTTTTGACCGGCGGCATGTTTATATTTACTTCAGTACGATTATCCCGCCCAACGGGCCGGCATGCACTCAAGGCGACGGCGGGGAAAGCAATTGGGGCATTTTGCCTCCGCAGAGTCGTCATCCCGGCGGGGTGAGTGTCGGCTTTTTTGACGCCAGCGTTCGTTTTGTCAATGATTCGGTGGACACGAACGGCTTGAACGGAACGGCAGGCGGCGGTGAGCCGCAGCATACCGGGCAAAGTGTGTTCGGCGTTTGGGGTGCTATGGGGTCGATCAACGGCAACGAGACGGCTACGTTACCGTAGGATATAAGGGGAGCGATTTATTTAAGGGGCGCATAGTCAACGCGTATATTTGTACGCATATATTTGGCGTATATTTGTTAGCCGCCCCGACCTCCGGGGCGTCGTTCGCATTGACAGGTTAGCCGCACCGCGGGGCGGGGGCCAACGCTAAATACTGCGTGTTGCCGGACAACACGGCTAACGGTGTTGCCGACTTGCGATAGAATAACGAACGCAAGGCCGCTACAATTCAAGAAACGCTCTGTACTGTACTTTTTGCGGCAACAAACGTATTTTGCAACAGCATCGTAACCGTCAACGGCCCGACGCCGCCGGGGACGGGACTTATCGCACCGGCAATCTCTTTGACGGCATCAAAATCCACGTCGCCGCAAAGCGTTCCATCCGGCAGCCGGTTGATGCCGACATCGACAACGACCGCTCCCGGCTTAACCATTGAAGCCGTAATAAACTTCGCCATGCCGATTGCGACAATCAAAATATCCGCCTGTCGTGTCAAGTCGGCCAGATTTTTCGTTCTGCTATGAACAATCGTAATCGTTGCGTCGGCTCCGTCTGCTTTCTGCACCATCATCAACCCCATCGGCTTGCCGACAATATCGCTGCGGCCGACAATCACGACGTGCCGGCCAGCCGTTTGAATGCCGTTACGAACCAGTAATTGTTGAATGCCGTGAGGCGTGCAGGGAAGGAACCGAGGCCGGCCTTGAGACAGCAAACCGACGTTATGCGGATGAAACGCATCGACATCTTTTTGAGGTTCAATCGCATCGAGAATCTGCTGGGTATCGCAACTTTTAGGTAACGGTAACTGCACAAGAATACCGTGAACCGAAGTGTCGGCATTTAACTGAGAGATTTGCTGTAGAAGTTCGGCTGTTGCCGTTGTATCGGGCAGGCGGACGATTCGGCTTTCGATGCCGACTTGGGCGCAGGCTTTCTCTTTGTTGTTGATATAGACCCGGCTTGCCGGATCGTCGCCGACGAGCAGGGCAGCAAGGCAAGGCGTTATTGCCCGGCCGGCCTTGAGTTGGGCTATGTTTTCTGCGATTTCTCGCCTGATTTCCTCGGCGATTGCGGTGCCGTGTAAAATTTGCATAAAGACTTGGGCGGTATGGTTAGGGACAGTATGGTTGTTAGGGACAGTATGGTTAAGGGCGGTATTGTCAGGGAACGGCAACGTGCTTGGTAAAAGACTTGTGAGAAAAACAACCCCCGTTTTCAGGGAAAATTTCAGGTTTCAGGGAAAAACGATGGTCTCACCGAGGATGAATTTTAACCGAGGCGCACAACTTGTCAAGAACGGCTTTGTCCCTTGCCGCACGTTCGCCGACTCTATCTTGGGATCACTTTCCATTTTTCCAGAACGCATTTTTCCAGAACATGAGTACGTTTCCGGCAGTTGGTCTCCGTCTGATTAAGAAGTCTCTTTGCCGTAGTCTCTTTGTCGTATTGTATTTCGGGCAATTTTTGTTTTTGCTCTTGTCGGCAACAGGGAAAATCCTTACTATCCTTTGTCAAATCAACCGACACAAGGAGATTTCATGCTCAAAACAATGGATGTCAGTACAAGCGGATTGATCGCTCAGCGAATCCGTATGACCGCTATTGCAAGCAATTTGGCAAATATCACGTCAACGAGAAATGAAAACGGCGAACTCAAGCCTTACGATCCTCGGTTTGTCCGTTTTCAAGAAGATAATACCATTGGAACCAACGGTTCTGCCGGTGTCGTTGTTCGGGAAATCGCCAGGGATGAGTTGCCGCCGATTCGGAAGTATTCGCCGTACCATCCCGACGCCGATGAGCAAGGGTTTATCAACTTACCCAGAATCAACCTTGTGACGGAATTTACCGACGCCATTGAATCAGGCCGTTCTTATGAAGCGAACCTTGGTGCGATGGATATCACAAAGTCCATGGCCAACCAGTCTTTGAGGATTATTACTTAAGACTTTCGGCATTGGGCAATACGGGAATGCCCCATAATACCTGTTTAACTTTTCCCAGACATGAATTTAATCAGCGGACTATACAGCGGGATCGGCACCGGCGGGAACAAGATCGGCGAACTCGAAGCCCTCCAGGCAACGGGTCGATTAAGCCATAAGATGGATAATCCCGACCGCATGATGAGTGCCCGAGAGATTAAAAATACAACGTTCAAAGATTTGATCTTGGGCGGCGTCGGCGAAGTAAACATGTTGCAAAAGAATGCGGATAACGCCGTAGAGAAATTGATGTGCGGCGGCGAAATCGGAATGGCCGAAGTCCTTACGGCTGTGCAGAAAGCCGACATTGCCTTCAAGATGATGATGCAAATACGAAACAAACTCGTTGCTGCTTATCAAGAGATACAAAATATGAGAGTGTAGTCCAATGATACTAATACAAGAGAGCCGACTTCGTGTTTTTGCTATCTCTTGGCCCTTGGTCTTTTTTACAAACAAACTATGGCCCAACTAAAAACATTTCTACTACAACATTACGCCAAGTTACAAGACCTGTACTTAAGCATGACGCTTGGTAACAGGATTGTATCCGCATTGTTAGCGGTAATACTTTTCGTATCGCTCGGCCATCTTATTGTCGGCGGTGTACAGAAAGCCGATACACGGACGCAGACGGTTTATGTTTTCAACGGATACATGTTCGACCGCGTTCAAGCCCGGGCAGCGGATTCGGCATTGGCGAGTGCCGGCTTACGCGGACATCATTGGGTCGGCGACCGCTTGCAGGTTCCCCGCGATCGCGAGCATCTATTTCTTGCCGTTCTCGCTGCCGCCGATGTGACCGTTCAATCAACGACTCCTCGTCAAGATACAGCCGACAGCCTCAATCCTTGGCATAATGCCAAAATTATGGATCAGAAAATGAATGCGGCATCGGAAAAAACGCTGGTTGCCGCAATCAAAACGCTGCCCGGAATCGCCGAAGTTACGGTGATCAGTCATAAACGTCCTGTTTGGGAGCGTAACATTTGGGCCCGTACTCAACAGTTTTCCGTGAGCGTCACATTGGAAGCCATCGACAACAAACCGTTGCCCTTGGAAACGATTACGGCGATCGGCAATATCGTCGCCCCGGCATTCGGTATCGTTGATATGAAAGAAATTCGGATTGTCGATGCAAGGAATAACCGTTCCTATGACGGAATCGGTGAAGAACTCGGCGGTTCTCAAGGTACCTACCAACGGCATCAGGCACGCTATCAAGATGAATGGAACCGCCGGCTTTACGAACACTTGCCAAACATCGAAGGTTTAAGTATCGAATCAACTGTTCGGCTTACACAATACCGTACGGAAGAGTATTTCGATGTTCAACACGGTAAACCGACGGTTTTGACGGAACATCAGATGGGGTACGAATTTGATCGGGAAGGATATAACCGTTTTTTCCGGCCTGGTCAAGTTGCCCAATGGGGATCGCCTCTCATCGATCCGACGGGAAATGTTTCTCCGACAGACGTCACTCGGGAACGTCGCGGTGAATCCGAGATAACGAATGCTTTGCAAGGCCGAGAGACTAAAACAACCGCTTTGCCTTTCATTCCGCAACAGGTTACAATTTCGATTCGGGTGCCGCAAGATTATATTATCACCATTCTTCGGGAACGTAACCGGCAACTTGGACTCGATAGCAACGTGATGCCGAGTGGTGAAGAAATCGAGGCCGAAAAGCAACGGTTTGCACAGGATACACGGCAAGATGTTGCCAAGTTAATCGAGTCCTACCGTGTCTCTAACCGTCAAGACCCGATGGATCTCGTGAATATCGTATTCTATACTCGTGTTTTGCCGCAAGAAATCGAACTGACCGCTTGGGAACAGTTTTTGCTGTTTTTGCAACAGAATTGGCAAACGCTCAGTTTAATGAGTTTAGTATTCAGCGGCTTGGCGGTATTATGGTTCATATCGAAACCGCAGAAGCCGGAACCTATCGTCATCTACGAAGGCCTCGAAACACCGATTGAAGCAATCGATGCGAGGCTGGAAGAGAAACGCCGATTGGAAGAGGAAGCCCGGCGTTTGGCCGAGATGCAAGAAGAGGAAGAGCGGGAATTTGAGAACTCTCTGGGCGAACTTGGCGATTTGCGTTCTCTCCGGGACGAGATCGCCGAATTGATCGCCAAAAATCCAGAAGCCGCCGCAGCGGTTATCAGGCAATGGATAGGTAATGCTGTTTTGGTGGAAGCGAAGACGTAAGATGAACAAGAAAAATCATGACGAGAGCGGGTTTTCGAGCACGAGACTCTCTCCCTTACCCTAATGTTTGGACGCAAGAAAAAGAAAAAGCCGAAACCTGTAGAGCCGGATTATAGTAAGAAGCCGGTCTTGCCGAACAAACTCGCCGAGTTTGTGCAGGCGAAGTACGGACTGACGCCGGATGAGTTGCATAAACTCTTCGCTTCGGTTGCCCGGGTCGATGAGACGATTCTTGTTGCCCGGCGTCGCAAAGTTTCGGGTAAGGCATATTCCCGGCGTGTCGGCGAACTTATGGAAGTTGCCGACGCCGCCGAATATGAAAAAGAGCGTGCCGACCAGCGGTTAGAGAAGAATGAAAAGATCAGCGAACTTCTCGAAGAGGTTGATTTCGATGCCTTGATGGTTCGTTTGGAAGTTAATGATTCGATTTATCCCCAACGGCTTGCTCCCGTCGATATTGCTATCAGCATCGATTCGGCTGGGGACAAGTTGGATGAGTTGGATCGTCTGCGTGCCAGTCCCCGCAAGATATATTCGCCTCGCGAAGAAACGCTCTTGGATGTGATTACGTTGATCAAGAAGGAAGAACCCTTGCGTGTTGCCCGGCGAATCGCTGACCGGCAGCGAGCATACATCTTGGGACACTCAATGGAGTTTCTCGAGGCGGAATATGCCGAATGGCTCCGCGAACTTCGGGGCGATCCGACGCCGGAAGAGTTGATGGCCCGACTGGCCGCCGAAGAAGAAGAACGATTGGAAGAAGAACGGCTTGCCGCCGAAGCCGCTTTGCGTAACTTTGACGACTTGCCCGAACTGCACACATTGCTAGACGACGTTGCTACCTTGATACGGGACAACCCCGAAGCCGCCGCAGCGATTGTTAGACAGTGGATCGGCAACGCCGTGTTGTTAGACCCGAAGACTTAAGAGAAGCGAAGTCTTAAGAGCAACCGCTCCTTGGACTAAAGACTAATCCCCGGCCTTTCCCCCAAAAAAAATTATACCCTCCAACTTTGTAATAGACGATGAACGGACTAAAGAAAGCAGCCTTGTTTTTGAGCAGTTTAGAGTACGTAGAAGCGGATCAACTATTGAGTCGTCTTGACGGAGCATCCGCCAAGTTAATTCGGCGGGAAATTATGTCTCTTCGGCATGATTCGTTGCCGCCGGAAGAATCGCACCGTCTGGATGAAGAATTTCTCTGCGCTGCCGGTTGGCAACCAGCAACGTCCCGGCAAGAACACCAGTTTGCTTCCTACACGAGTCCGCAACGGCCTTCAAGCCGCTCTCTTTCCGCGTCAGGAACTAGCGAAAACAAATCGAGTCTGGACGCTCTTGCTTATAAACGGCCCGTAGCGGCTCCGGTAAAATACACTGCGGCGGCGTGTGTGCCGCCTGTCCGATCCTTTGATTTTATGCGGGCTTGGTCGCCGCATGATATTGTAACAGCCGTGATCGATGAACACCCGCAAGCGATTGCCGTGGTCTTGGCCCATCTGCCGCAATCAAAAATGCAGTTAGTTCTTGCCGCATTGCCTCCTGATTTACAACATGAAATCCAAGAACGATTGAATCATTACGAAATGCCGGACGAGCAAATTGTGCAAGAAATTGAGTCTGCGTTGAAAGTTCGGTATCGGCATCAACATCAGCCTGTCCGTTCATCGGCCAGACTGCAATCGTTTGACGAAGTCGAAACGTTGAGTGATTCGGAACTTGCAACCCTGTTCCGTTCGATTGATTTAACGAAGGCGATGTTGGCCTTGATCGGGGCGGAGCCGACGCTCATTGCGAGAGTTACCCGACATTTTTCACCGACGGAAGAGCATGAAATGCGAACGCGTCTGCAACGGTTCGGCCATATCGACGAAGATCACATCACACAAGCCCGGCGGGACATTTTGATGCAATACAACGCAACAGCGTAACAATGCAACAGCATCGAGGCGGTTGCGATGAAGTCGGGAGTCTTGTTAGCCGCCCTGCCCTGCGGGGCGTTACTACGCAAGATACTGCAGCGAAATACTGCGTGTTGCCGGGCAACACGGCTAACGGGGCTCCGACTGTCTCCAACACGCGAGGAATAACGCACGCAGGCCGCTCCAATTCAGGAAACGCTCTAAATCGCTTATTCCCTAAATCGCTCTTGTCACAATACCCGAAAATCGTTAACCTTGCGGCCATGTCGGCGGTATTTCGAAATTGCACTGTTTTTGCATTTTTGGCGGTGTCTTTGTTTTCAGGGAATCTGCTCTCCCCGGCTTTGTTTGCGCAAACTTCCGGCGCCGTTTTGTATAGTTCTTCCGTCGGGTCTCTCGCCCCTGACGAAGGAGCACGTATTTTTCTGACAACCCAAAATCCCGGCACGCCCGTTCTTGTTGCTCAAAGTACAAGCCCCGCTCCCATATCATCTTCGGCTATTCTGCCTGCCGGTTCGCCGTCGATTACGCCGGTCGCAAGCCCGGCGGTGTTGCCTCCATTCGATCCATACGTTGTAAACGCACCGCCGCCGGGACTTGGGTCGCTTTTTCCCGTAAGCAATGCGCCGCTCACGCAAGGGCAATCGGTCTATTCCAACGTCTATTCCGGCAATTTTGACAAATTCATTCCAGAAACCTACGAAGCCGTCAGGCGGTTCCGAGAGGCGACATCTTTTGAATATACGCATCTGCCGCGACGTGGTGGAGACAATGGATTCGGTATGGATGAAATTGATATCCGAATGCAACTAGCCTTTCCATGCCGATTCGTTCCGAATAACGGCCTGCCCGGTTTTTTCTATGTCGCACCGGCAATGAGCCTTGTTTGGTGGAACGGGCCCGTTTCTGATCCCAATAGTCCCGGCATGCCGCCTAATGTGTTTGGAGCCTTTTTGGATTTCGGACTGCAACCGCAATTTAATGAACAATTTAGTCTGAATGCTTGGGGACGTGTCGGTGTTTTTTCCGATTTCGAAAAGGTAACATCGGATGCAGTTCGCTACCAAGGCCGACTTGAAGGGATCTACAGTGTTTCGCGTCAGTTGGACATTCATGCCGGCGTGATCTACTACGGCAGGGCTAATATCAAACTATTACCCACGGCGGGCATCGTATTCGCACCCGACGAAAATTGGTTATTGCGGTTGGTGTTCCCTGATTTCAAAATTCAACGCCGCATTTGGAAAAGTGCGCAAGCCGATTGGTGGGGATATGTCCGTTTGGATTATTCCGGCGGCAGTTGGAGTATTAGCAGTTATCCTGGTCTGACGGACTACAATGATATTCGGCTTGGAGCAGGCATTGAATTTGCGTCTCCCCGCCGGATTGGCGGGTATGTTGAATTTGGCGGCAGTTTTGACCGCGAACTCTACTACGGCGGTCAACGGCAAGCGGACTTGCCGTCGGTTATCTACTTGAAAACAGGGGTACTTTTTTAACCCTACGGCATTCCACGTATTTTTTATGAACAAAAAACGTCCCCTGCGCAGGGCGGGGCGGGGCGAATGTTTATTAGCAGCAGCACTTAGCAGTCGCACCCAGTGCAGCGCAATAAAAACAGCCGTTCTTGCCGCCCGGCCGCCATCCGCTAGAATCGTCTCCAATCATTCCCCAATTTCCAAAAACGAATCGAATTGCTGATTAACATATCATAGACGAAGCAGAGCCGCTAAATGATGTTCTAGAGTGCGAGTGATGGTCAGGTTGGTTTTAATTTTATGAGAGGGACAAAGAGAAAAATGAGAGCGAAAACTATTGCGGCGGCAACTATTGCAGTGACGTTACGCCCTGCGTTTTGGGATACAAAAAGGTATGTGCTGAGGTCCGTCGGGATTGTGATACTTTTGATTGCTCTGTTTTTGATGAGGAGAAAACGTTGTGCAAAAAATATGTAGTTTTATTTTTGCGAGTGTCCTTATTGTTTTCCAATTCCGGGATATAAAAACTCTCGCCTTCAGGCGATTACTTCAGTTCAACACTCTCCTTTTTTATGTAGTTTCCTTGCTCAACGTTGTGACAATCCCTTCGATTTTTTCGATTTGACTGCTGACATTTTTGCTTGTTTGAGCCAATTGTTCTGCCGTGTGGCCGCTCTGTTGTACCGCCACTGTGAATTGTTTGACTCCAGCGTTAATATCAGCGATCTCTCCATGCTGTTCTTTGGAGGCTTCGGCAATTTCCCTCGTCATCGCCACACTTTCGTTAATACCGACCACAATATCGTTAAACGAAGTAGCCGCTTCTTCGGCGATCTTTTCGCCCATATCCGCCTTTTTCATAGAATCAGCAATCAAATCGCTCGTGTTTTGAGCCGCCGCAGCCGAACGGCCAGCCAAAGAACGAACTTCTTCCGCCACTACAGCAAATCCCTTGCCGTGTGTTCCCGCCCGGGCAGCCTCTACAGCAGCATTCAACGCCAAAAGATTCGTCTGAAAGGCGATGTTGTCTATCAGTTTTATCACATCGCCAATCGCATGACTCGACGAACTTATATCCTTGACAGCCTGCATCATATTCGCCATCTGAACCGACCCCTTTTCAGCATTCGTCTTTATCGTATTGGCCAAATTCATCGCCTTGTCAGCAACCGCTACGTTTTTGTCCGTCTTTTCAGAGAGAGAAATCATCGAGTTGGCAATGTTGCCGATAGTTGCAGTCTGCTCCGTCGTTGCAGACGATAGAGAGTGACTTTCATTTTCTATGTCCCGGGCATCAGAAACGAAATTGTGAGTGATGGTACTCAACTCATCAACCAACGAATGTTGCGTCTGTTGGAGTTTCTTGGTTGAAGTAATTTCACGAACAAATTCAACATGGCCGGTCTTGCGTCCCCTGCTGTCGGTAATGTACGACGAGTCTACCTGGAAACTCATCCCTGCCATATCAAAAAATGTCTGCGGCTTGTCTTTTCTCAAACAGGCAACTCCGCATTGATCGGTATTGCATATCGGTGCTCCCCAGTTGCTGCAATGTTTACCCATCACAGCCTTCCTGGTTGTGTTGAGAAATTGTTCAACAGGCCGGTTGACAAAAGTCCAACGCATATTCATATCCGTAACGGATAACGGGAAAGGGATCGAGTCCAAAAGCATTTCATAGAATTGCTTTTTTTGATAGACTATTTGGAGAACAATTCCCGCAAGAATTAACGCCAACACCGGCACGAATATAGAAAACAAAAACGCAACCCGATTGTTTATGGACAACGCTAAATCGGCTTCGGCAGACAACTGGGATGTCCGCTGGTCCAAATGTTCGAAAAAAGCCTGAACTCTTTCGGCAATCTGGGCTTCAAAGTTTTGATAACTTGTATCGTAGAGGATTCGCTGAGCGAAATTTTCTAACGTTTCCCCTTCATTAGGGCTTACCGGCATGACAAACCCGTTGATCGTCACACCCTTGGGAATAATGTCCCCTCGTCTAAGACTGTCCAGGGCTTGAACTTCGTATGCCGCAAGTTCATCGGACAGGTCAAGTGCTCTCGACAATATGGCGAATTCATCTTCGGATATCCCCAATTCTCTCATTATGTCGAGTTGGGGACTCTGTAGGCCCGGAAACAGCATTGCGTCTGCCGGTCTCGGTATTTCTCCGGCTTGCCAGGCTAATATGGCATTATATTCATCCAGATAATTTTTATCCCGAGTCGCACTGTAGGCTCGGGCAAATTTGGTCAAATTGGCCGATGCCAGACGAAATTCTTCGGCAATTTGATAGGATCGATAACGGTTTTGGGCAATTTGCGATTTGTTGTCAACCAGGCCATACCCCCGCCAGGTATAATAGACCTGCATTGCGAAGGCTGTTACCAAAAAAAATGCAACGACAAATAATACTATTCTGTTACCCATAGCACTGCCCTCACCTTTAATTAGAGTTGTCAACTACAATTCCATTCGTCGTTTATACCACAACGCAGACGGCGTGTCGAGTAGGTCGGGTGTGATGCCGGCACGAGGACACGTGTGAGTAATACCATTCAAAATGACAGGCTTGAAGCAACCGGCTTGAAAAATAAACAATCGTCCGGTAGAATGACCTCCGGTTGCGGCAACGGAAAAACAGTAAGATGCTTGATATTTCAACTCCCCAAAAACGGGAACGCGTGCTGGTGATCATCACAGGTATTGTCCTGTGTGTTGCCGTAGCGACCATTTTGCCGGCACAATGGAAATCTATCGACGAACTCAAAAAAAAACGCAATGAAATACAAGAGCAGATTGAAGACCATGAACGGCTGGTGCGAAACCAAGACGAAATCCGAAATCAACTAACCGCATTCGAACATCAGTCTCTTGCCGCTGAGCGGACAGCATCGGGCGATCAATCCCTATCCGACTACCAAAATTGGTTACTGACTCTGGCAACCAGTACGGGTTTGCGAAACATCGTAAGCCGTGCCCCCGGCACGGCGGGCCGAATTGCCGGCCCGACTGGGTACACAAAACATACACTCATCATAACGGCAGAGGGAAGGTTAGAACAAAGTGCCGAATTCCTGCGGCAATTTGAACGTTCGGAATACCTGCATGCCATCCAAAGCGTCCAGTATCAGCCGATACAGAACCAGTCCGGTCAATTTAGAATCACATTCCGTATAGAAGTCTTGTCGTTACCGCAAGTTCGCCTGGTGAATACGCCGGGTTCCGAACGGTTTTCCGAAACTGCGGAGGAAAATCAAATGCTTGCGATGATACGTGATCGATCAATTCTTTCGGAATACCGGCCGCAGCCGCCCATACGGCCAGAGGGACCATCGTCCCCCCCGATTCCTCCAACGCCGCCATTTGACCACGTTCCGTATCATTTCGTCAACGGCATTGCGCAAGAAGATGCGACACGCTATACCTGGATCAATAACAGAACAATGGGACGGAGTTACAAACTTGCCGAAGGGGAATTTTTTATGCTTGGTAATCTGCAATGCTTTGTCCGTGTTATCGATATAGAAAATGATCGTATTCAAATCGAAGTCGGCGAGGGACTCTATACTATTAGGGTCGGGAAAAATTTCGACGAATATGAAGACTTTCAAACCATAACACAAAACCAAGCAGATTGAGGTTGTGTCGGGGAAGCGAGTCAGCGGTCGCAAACTGTCCTATAAAATATGGTATTTTTGGCTGCAAAGCGACCTGGCTGCAAAGCAACATTGTGCAACACTACCAACTTTCCTGTTTTAACCGCCGAAACGATCGCCTTGTTTTATGGAATATCCCCGCAAGAAATCCTGGGCAGTCATCATCTTTTTTCCAGCAGGTTGAATCTCAAAAATCCGCAAAGCCCCCGCTCCCGATGCAATAATCAACATTCCCCCTTCGGCCTTGATCACCGTACCCGGTTGCCACCAAACAGGCCGATGAACAGTTTGGTCGGTATGCCGATCCGAAAAGACCTTCGGCGTTGTGCGCAACTGAGCCAAGTTGTCCATCTTGGCATCCGTCAAATCCAAAACATCAAAGCGCACTGCATCCTTCTCTTGATGATCTAATTCGTGCAAAGAGTCATCTAACAACGTCATTTTTCCGATTAACAACCGGACGGTCTGGCCATCAGGCCGATGCCAGTCGGTAAACGTTTTTGGCCAATGAACCATTGCCCGATACCGGTTAAAAATTTCCGCGGCCGGGCGATTCCAGTCAATCATACCGTCTTCTTTTTTTAATCTCGGTGCTTTGGAAACTTTACTGTGTAATTGTTCGATGATCCGTATCGTTTCATTTGCTGCCATGTTGTGAACGACATCATCGACCAACTTGGCCCCATAGTTTGCAAGGCGTGCTTCGAGTTCGACGGCATTTTCCGTTGGTCCAATAGGGATCGGCTGACTTTGCGCAATGACGGGGCCAGCGTCAACTTTCGGGGTCATGTGAATAACACTGACGCCGGTATAGAGTTCGCCGGTCATAATCGCCCAATGAACCGGAGCGGCCCCGCGAAACTTCGGCAACAGCGAGCCGTGTAGGTTGATACCGCCTAGAATGGATCCCAACAGGGTTTGTTTTGAGAGAATCTGGCCGAAATCGCAGACAAAGATCAAGTCGGGCCGCACAAGATAGAGAAATTCAAAAAACTCGGTGGAATTGACATCTTTTTGGCCGGAAATCGGCAACCCGTAGAATTCAGCAACTTTTCTGGCTGGCGTCAAAATAGGATTTCCCGACCTATCGCATTGCAAGGGTTTTGTAACCAGGCAGACAATTTCGAACAGTTCAGATTCGCAAAGTGCCTGCATAGACGGAACCGCAAACTCCCCAGTCGCCATGATGACGATTTGGAACCGCCGTCGGGATGCCGTAGATGAAATAGAGAGCGTGTTGCTTTCGAAGATACCTGAATCCTTTTCCTTATAACCTGTGTTTTTAACTTTGCACGATGGCCGTTATTATATTGGAGGCGTCATTATATCGGAAAGAAAAGAGTTATTCAATATGCCGGGAGATTCAATATGTTGGGAGTGTGGCATGAGGACGTTTCAGAGCGTTTTTGAATTGTCGTAGTCTTGCGTTCTGGCCTTGCGTGCGTTATTCTATCGCAAGATGGCACACCGTTCGCCGTGTTGTCCGGCAACACGCAGTATTTCGCGTAGGAACGCCCCGCCCGGCGGGGCGTTCTGTCAGCGAGAAATACTACCCCCCCCGCTGGTCGGGGCGGGTTAACGGATGTCGACACGCAATGGAATAACGAACGCAAGACAGCGACAATTCAAGAATTGCTCTAGAGCGTGTTTACTTTTGTTCTAGACAAGAAAGTGTTCATATTGTATTATGTAAGATAAAGGGATCTATTTTCCTGTAAGAACTTATGCCTAATGCCT
>Ga0099364_10008656_pt1 | contig 14273 bp, 12 predicted proteins | sample TergutTh196P3_FD_73070 | JGI IMG/M metagenome (GOLD analysis project Ga0099364, IMG submission 73070) | Microcerotermes parvus P3 segment gut microbial communities from Pointe-Noire, Republic of the Congo - Th196 P3 | ecosystem: Host-associated > Arthropoda: Insects > Digestive system > Gut ... | reverse complement strand
AATATAATCAACGGAGCCATCATCTCCTCAAGCGATATCCCTCCATGCTGGAACGTATTTTTATAAAAGTTCACAAAATGATTATAATTTTTGGGATATATCATATAATCATTGTTTGAGGCAAATATATAGGACGTGGTTAAATTGATTTTTGGAAGTCGGATACTGTGGGGATCCTTTATTTCAAAAATATTTTTCGAATCGTGGTTAAGTTGTTTACCTTGCTTGTAGCGCAGGTTCGACGAACTTTCGCGGTCGCCGATTACTTTTACGGGATTCGACACGTTGATTGAACCGTGGTCGGTTGTTATCACCAATTTAACTTTTTCTGCGGATAAATGCTTGATTATGTCGTGTATAGACGAATGTTCTATCCATGAGTGCGTTATAGAACGGTAGCCCGATTCTGACGATGCAAGGTCGCGTATCACATCGGTATTGGTGCGGGCGTGCGACAGCGTGTCGATGAAATTGTACACAAACACCATCATATCGCTGTTCAGGTAGTTACTGATGTTTTCTGCTACGCGTTTTCCGTTCTTTTCGTTTGTAATTTTTTCATACGAAATAGAGTGATGCAGACCTAAACGTTGCAACTGTTTGCGCAGTAACTCCTGTTCGTGCAGGTTGTGGCTGTCGTCTTCTTCGTTTTCGTCTAACCACAGTTCGGGAAACAGATTTGAAATATCTAACGGCATCAGTCCCGAAAATAGCGCATTTCTGGCATATTGGGTCACTGTGGGAAGAATGGCGCAATAAAGCGATTCCTTGTCGGGCTTGTAGTATTGGCATATTATGGGCGCTATGGCATACCACTGGTCTAAACGCAGATTGTCGATAAGTATAAGCGCAGTTTTGCTATGCTGAAGCATCGGAAACACCTCCTGACGCATCACATTAGGCGACATCAGCGGCTTACGGTCGCTTTGCCTGCCAAACCACGATATGTAGTTGTTGCGGATAAAACGCGCAAAATTATTATTGGCTTCAATTTTCTGCAATTTCAATATTTCGTGCATTCCCTTGTCTTCGAGTTTTTCGAGTTCGATGTCCCAGTATACTAACTGACGGTATATCAACACCCAATCCTCGAAAGTGCCTGCCATATTAATATCCATACCCAACTGGGCGAACTTCGACTGATACAGCGATGTTGTTTGCTCGGTAACCAATCGCAACGATTCGGTATTTTTCTTTATCGTAAGCAGTATCTGATTGGGATTGACCGGTTTTATCAGGTAATCGGCAATTTTGGAGCCGATAGCCTGTTCCATAATATTCTCTTCCTCGCTTTTGGTAATCATCACCACGGGAACTACCGAATTTATTGCCTTCATTTCGGTTAATGTCTCCAATCCTGTCATTCCGGGCATGTTTTCGTCGAGGAACACAAGGTCTACGCTGGTGTTTTGAAGCGTCTCTACTCCATCATACCCGTTTGAGGCTGTTATAACCTGATAGCCCTTGTTTTCAAGAAAAAGAATGTGCGGACGCAATAAATCTATTTCATCGTCCACCCAAAGAATTGTTATTCGCTTATTCATACTCATTTTTAAAAAATTCTATATATTCGTCAATATTCGATTCGGTATCCATAATGGTAAAATTGCTTTCCGAAATCAGAAAAACAGCATATTCATATCTTGCGTTCTTTTGAAATTCGGGTTCCGCCAGAAATTTGAGGTAGAACGCCTGCGCATGATGAAAATCGGTAAATCCCTTCTTCATCAACAGTATGGTTCGGGCGTCTAAATCAACGCGTTCGAGAAACAATCTGTCATTGATGAAATGTTCTGTGTAAAAGAGCGTTAAATCATACCAAAGCTGATTGATACTTTCTCTGGAATCCACCTTCCATGCAAAGTAATGTACATCTTCTTCATTATATGTATACAATGCTTTTGCGCGTTCTATCTGTTCAATCTGTTTGAGTTCAGGCTCTTCGTCGTCAATAAGGTCAATCAGATTCTGTGCCGCAATTGCAATTTCTGTCCTTGGATATTGATTTGTTATTCGTCTCATTTCATCGCGCATCGCCTCGTTAGTATCTGCCTGTCTGCCAATAGATAAGGCTTTCAAATAATCGAACCGCGATTTAAGTACATCATTCGGAAAACGCTCCATAGCATCGGTTGCAATGTTGATTACCGCTTGAAACTCGCCGCTATTGAAATGGTTGTATGCACGTTCATAAAGTTCTTCCGTTTCGCTTGTCTGCAACGCCAACTTTTCGAGATAGTCGGGGTCGAGAAGGATTTTTGCAAAAATGCTTTCAGGAAAACGCGTAAGCAACAATTCCTTATTCCTCTCCGAATCAACAGATCTGCCTAACTTGCTATACAATTGATACAGATAATAATACGACGCTACAACGTAATCGCTTTGCGGATAACGACGTATCAGGCTTTCATACAGTTCCGCCGAAAGCGCATATTCCTGAAAATCATTATTGTATATATATCCGGCAGCATACAGGCTTTCTTCGACCATTCGCAGCGAAGCGACCATCATCGAATCGGTTAGCGGTACGTCCTGTAAGTAGTATTCAGGCGTATAAATGTCCTGTATTCTTGTTGCAGCCTGCGTATCTTCTTCTGTATCATCGGTTGCCATAAGCATTTCATTTGTACCTCTGTTCATGCGTCGCCAGTTGTCTTCGAGGTCGCGTCTGCCCCATCGCGTCTCGAACTCGTTGATACCTTGCGTTACCATTACGGGATTGTAGAAATACCACATCGACCTTGCCGTAGGGTCGGGCAGGTTGCTTCTGCGACCGATATTGGAGTAATATTGCTGCTGGCGTATAGCATCGGCTTCCCGTTCTCTCTGTTCTTTCAGGCGCAACTCGGCAATGATGCCGCTTATAAGTCTGTTTCGCTCGGCTTCCGACATTTTGGCTATGCGCTGCACGCTGTCCTGAAAATGCACTGTATTAAGGTTATGCACAAGTGCGTCAAGGTTTTTGGCTCGCGACGAAATTTGAATATAACCCGGATAATCAGGCTGCATATTAATCATTGCGCTGTCATAGTACGCTTGCGCGGGAATGTATTCGCGTCTGTCGTAGAACAGGTTGCCGAGCGTCAGATACGATTTTGTTTTTTGAGGTATGTTCATCGTTGAAGCCTGCGCCGATTTTTGAAAATATTCGATAGCCTTTTCAGTATTGCCTTCGTGGAGTTCAATTTCGGCTAACGAATAGTATATCTGATCCTGAAACTCGATATTTTTGCTGTCGCGCAACATTCTGTTCAATTGCTTTTTTACTTCTGCAACGTCCGAGCCGCCGCTTTTCGACGCCGTAGCAAGGCTTATGGTAGCGTTGAACGCCATTTCATAGGGCGGATTCATGCGAATAATCCTCCGAAACATTGCCGAAGCCTGCGCATAATCGCCCTGTTCTAAATAGAGTTGCGCCAAAACATAACGATAGCGCAATACCGTCCTTTTATGACGCGTAAATTCTATTGCAAGTGTAAGATAGTTAATGGCTTCGGCATAATTATTCTGTTTGATATTCCAGTCGGCTATTGTAGCATACAGTTCCGCCCGTAACGCTTTATCTTTCGGAAAATCAGGCTCTTCCAGCAATTCGTTGAGCAGCCGTCCCGCTTCGGGCAAATTTTTATCTAAGATATGCGCTTTCGCTCTCCAAATGCGGGCTTCATAAAGACTTTTTTCTTCGGGAAATTCATTCTCCATGAAGCTAAATGTCTGCAATGCAAGAAAATAGTCGGTAGTATAGACGTATGATTTGCCGATAAGCAGGTAACACTCGTCCATATGTTTGTTGAACTCGCGTTTGTTGTAGAATTTTCTTTGAGCGGGCGACATTCCCGATCTTCCTACTTTAGGTTTTGCCTTAATGGAGTGAAAATTAATTGCTTTGGTCGCTTTTGTCGCAGCAGTTTCCATATCGCCCGTAATCAGCATGGCTACGGCATTGTCGCCGTAGAGAAAAAGCGGCAACAACTGCATATAGTCATAGCGTATGTTTTGTTCGGCGCGTCTTATACCGTTTTTGAAACTTTCGCGTGCATTGAACAAAACATTGTAACGTGTCGTAACATTGTGATATGCACGGGTTATACCGCTATTTTTTTCGGTGCTGCATCCCATAACAAACATCACGCCCATCAATACAATATACAAAAAACCTTTCTTTATGACAATCTTCATGGTTATTGCAAAAAATGGGTAAGCTGGCTATATCGCACCGCTACAAACCATTTACCTTTGCTACATTCCTGTCCTGGAGGATTCAATGGGAGCTGGTCGCATAGAACTTACCCGGGTGCAAAGATATATATAATTTTTGAATTGACAAAAAAAATGTATTTTTTTTTGTATAACAAAGATTTTTTTATTTTTTTATGTTTTCTGTTTTGTCTTTCATTCTTGAAACGACGGGTCGTGAAAAATCATCTAAAAACACGTCTAAATATTTTGCAATATCATATGGAACGCCGCCATAAAATGCTTCGGCAATACCACCGGCAATTGCCGCCATAGTGTCGGCGTCGCCGCCCAAAAATATAGCGTTACGGATACAGGATTCATAATTCGTTGATTCTAAAAAACATTGTATGCTTTCAGGAACGCTTCCTTGACAACTGCTATCAAATGAATAGTTTTTCCTGATTTTGTCTAATCCAATATTAAGCGGATAATAGTTCTCGCTTATGTATTCGCCTATTTCCGTCTTTGTTTTTCCGTTAAGAGCAAGAAATACAGCAATTGCTACTGCTTCAGCGCCTTTTATGCCTTCGGGGTGGTTATGGGTTACTTTGGCTGTTTGCATTGCTAATGTTCGACATTCATCAATGTTTCGTGCAAAATACGCAACCGGACTGACACGCATCGCCGAACCGTTTCCGTAACTGTTGTATGGCGCTTGTATACCATACAGGGACGATTCGGTTAGCCAGTTCTTAAACGACGAACCGAAGCCGCATTTGGGGTACTTTTCGCCCCAGCGTACATATTCTTCCGCCGCAGTTATTGCAAGCTCTTGATAATCGCCATTGCAACGCTCAAGTGCACAAAACACAGCCATAGTCATTACACTGTCGTCTGTAAAACGGTTACTTATCGGCTTTGGGCGCGTGCTGTCATGCCTAATTTCCCGCTCTTTCAAAAAAGTAACCCTGCCGCGTTGCCCCCATACTTTTGCCTTACCCGTAAACAACGGAAAATCATACCCCTGCGTAGGAATAAATTCATACACCGAACCAATAATATCTCCTAAAATTGCGCCAATCATAGTATTTTACAGGCTGGTTTTTCTACTATAGATCGTCAGGAAGGGGTAAACTTGCCGCCTTACAAACCACCGAGAAAATTTTTATTTCTTCTTCGTGCGCCTCACCGTCCGCTATAATCATTCCAAGCATCATCGCTACAAGCGCTTCCTTTTCGGTAGCCTGCAAATCATTCAAAATTGATAAACAGCCTGTAACGCTCAAATACATTGCTTCTTCTATCTCTGCATTTGATATTCCTAAAACATTCTGCAACTTTTGGAAATAATCTCTTTCTCCGACAGTAACTTTATCATCTGCGTGTATAATGTCAAGCAATACTTTTACAATTGCCTTTTTTTCTAATGGTCTTAAATTCAACAACATGACTTTAACTTTATGGTTATTAATTTATTATACGATATTCACGATTAAAGTGACGATGCAAAATTACAATACTTTTTTTTATTTCAAAAATTTTATGCATTTTTTTTTACGGATCGTCGGCTCTCAAAAAAAATATAAAAAGGATAAAAGTTAATAGAGTTATATATAAAACACAGAGTTTCACAGAGAAAAAACTCTGCGAAACTCTATGTAATCTACCTTTTAAGCGTTTTTACTTAATGGGTATTATCACTTCATTCCATTCGTCTACGGTAATCGTTTCGGGGTCCATGTCTCCTTCGGGAAGGGTAATAAGATGGTCTCCGGGAAATATGCCATAGCCTACGTTAATGAAGTGGGTATTAACGTTATCGATGGTTTGCGTCACAGTTAAATTTGTTACGTCAAACTCTTCGCGCGGGTGCAATTCATTGTTTGTAAGCAAAAAATCTAAAACAATGTGTTGCTCTTTCGTTTTGCCGAAGATATTGAATGTACGGGTTGTTGTGCCGTCGTTGCCGTCATATACACGTCCGTTGAGAATGAATGCCTGCACAGCCGGCTTGGTCATTCTTTTACCCGTAGCCAGATAAACTCCTGAATTTATTCCGTCTATTGTGCCTGTTGCCTGTTTCGCACTCTTCAGGTTTGTAACGAAAGCGGTTATTACGACGCGTTCGAAGCGCGGCGTTGGCTTAGCAACGGTCAGGTCAGATACGACGTCTTTCGGGTCTGTCTTGTGCCTTGTCAAAGGTCTTGTACGTTCTATCATTTCGGGCGTTACTTCAAATCGGTCGAGGCTCCATGCTGCTATTGCGTCGGGGCTGCCTATCAGCGGTAAATCGTTCGAGCGTTCATAAAATCCGATTGAGGATTGTGGAACATTCACCGCTGCAAAGGTTTCGTAACCTTTCGTTCCTGTAAAGGCAAGTGAGTTCCAGTCGGTTGGGTCTATCGTTTCGTTAAAAATTAACGCTGAATACACGCCAACGGGTACGGCTATTTCACGATATGTGACGTCGCTTTCGAGACGATATTCGAGCGGCGTTCCGCCTTCTTGCGGGAAGAGCCACACCGATGCGCGGTGTATTTCCTCAACCGCTACGCCCGAAACAGACCAGTCTATACGTACCGGAATGAGCGCATATTCCATGTAATCGTCTTCCAAAATGCGCAACTCGCAGGCGCTGAATACTAACGCTACAATTAACGCTATCGACACTTGATTTTTGATTTTTGATTTTTGATTTTTGATTATACTCTTCATTTTCTTAAGTTTTAAAAGATTTTACAATGATGGTTTGTATGAGTTGCGATGCAGCAACCAAACCAAAGAAATTTTTAACCTTGTAGGTCCAATCCAACTATAACTGCCGCTTCTTTGGCGAATCAGATGCCATAGTTCATCGCTTCCGAAAAAGGGTTCATACGCGCTATAGTTGGTTTTGAAATATCCGCCACCCAGCGAGTATTCCATTCGGAAGTTTCCTTTTTTACCGAGCGTATGCGCATAACCGGCAGTTAATCCGGCTGTCATGAACGATTCGCCCTGATATCCCTTGCTACCCCATTCAACGTCAAAATATCCGCCACCGGCATACAGTCCGGTAAAAAATCCGGTCAGTTGCGGTCGAACGTTGCGGTCGCCAAACCAGTAACGCATTTCAAAGTTGATATTGAGAGCCTGAAAAGCGTACTGTTTGTCTTCTATCAACCACCATGGCGTAACAAGCTCTGCAAGAAAAGAGCCGCGTTTGCCCATTGGAATTTCCAATTCCAGATTCACAGCGGTTGCCAAATCGAATAACAGGTTTGTTTTCAGCGCAAAGAGCGGTTTCCTGAAACTGTCTTTTTTATCTATATCAATCGTTTCAACGGGTTCCTTGATAACAATCGTATCGGCAGGATTGTTGATAACAATCGTATCTCCGGGCTGCTTTATTATTAATGTATCCACAATTATTCTGTCGGAAGCGCGGTAGAACATGATACCGGTGGCATTACGCAGCGAAGCGGCATAATATTGCGTTATATGGTTAATCACAGCACCTCCTCCGACGTCTTTCAGAAGCGCAAGTTTGTCAAGGTCGGAATAACCTTTCGCAGCCAATGCTGCTCTTGCTTCATTTCGGAATGGTACCGAAAGGTCGTTTTCCAGTATATCGCTGACTGCCTGCAAGTCTACCAGCCGACCGATTGCAAAAACCTTGCCGGAACTTACATGTGGAAAATTCTGTGCAATGTACTCTTTCACTGCACGCGCGCGCTCAAAAGACAGGCGCGAATTGTGAAGTATGGAACCTTCGGGAGATGCGTAACCGCTGATGATTATCGAGTCTATATCGTAATAAAAACTCTGGTCGTTCATCAACTTGTCCAATAGCATCAAAGAATGTGCATTTCCGGAATAATCTCTTAAAAGACGTGATTGATTCACAGGGAAATGAATCGCTATCTCGCCGGATAAGTTTTTCGACCCATCGGGGTTCGTCCCTCCGGAAATTTGGAGCGCTTTCGCAGGCAAAAAATTTAAGACTGTCGCTCCAAAAACGATTAAGAATATTTTCAAACTACTACTCATTTTGATTATATTTTAAAATGTTTTTGTACATTATCGTACTTTTTTCATATATATATACGATACATTTATGAAAAGGTTACATTTTTTTGAAATAAATCAAAAAAATTAGTCAAAAAAAATCATAAAAAATGTTAAGAAAGATAAGAAAGATTTATTTTTTCCTTGCGAATGTTGTAATATTTGCTTGGGCAGTCGGCATAATCAGCATATCGTTGATGTTTACGTGGGCGGGTCTTGAAACGGCAAACCATACTGCTTCTGCTACATCGTTGGCGTTTAGCGGCGTTATACCTTCGTATACTTTTTCGGCGCGCGCTTTGTCGCCTTTGAACCTGACTAACGAAAATTCGGTTTCAACGGCTCCGGGTGAAATGGCGGTAACTTTGATACCGTGCTTCATCAAGTCTATTCGCATACCTTTTGTGAGGGCGTCTACGGCGTGTTTGGTGGCACAGTATACATTACCTTTTTCGTACACTTCCTGTGCGGCTATTGAACTGATATTGACAATATGTCCGCTACCTCTTTTTACCATCAATGGCGCTATTTTGCGGGTTATAAAAAGCAATCCCTTTATGTTAGTATCAATCATCTGCTCCCAATCGTCGACCGAACCTTCCTGAATGGGCGCTAAACCCGCTGCTAATCCGGCATTGTTGATAAGAATGTCAATACTTAACCATTTCTTTGGTAAATTATCAATTACGTCCTCTGTTTGTTTACGGTCGCGGATATCGAAGTTTAAAGCAAGTACATCGCTTTTATACTTAATGCCCAATTCGTTTTTGAACTGCTCTAACTGTTCTTTTCGGCGACCTGTAATTATCAGGTTATAACCGTTTTCGGCTAAAATTTCTGCGGTTGCCTTTCCTATTCCGGCTGTCGCTCCTGTTACTAATGCTATTTTTCGCATAAATATTTTTGAATTATGTTAAAAAACTCGTCAAATACAGCGTCATTTGCTGACACTATTTCTTTTCCAAAGATATAATTGTCACTGCCTGAAAAGTCGCTTGACTTTCCGCCGGCTTGTTGCAAGATAAACGTCCCAGCTGCAACATCCCACGGATTCAGCCCATACTCGTAGAACGCCTCAAAACGTCCGCACGCCGTATATGCCAGATCTACCGCTGCCGAACCCAAACGACGCACCCCATGCGTGTTACGAAGTAAATGTTCCAAACAATCAATGTAGGGACGCATCAAATGATAATCGTAGTAGGGAAATCCAGTGGCAATAAGCGAATCATGCAAGCTATTCCTGCTTGAAACACGTATTTCGTTCCCGTTAAGGAATGCCCGACTGTCTTTCCACGCATAAAAACATTCATCAAGCGTAATTTCATACACAACGCCCAAAACGGGAAGGTTGTTTTCGAGCAGACCAATGCTTACCGAATAAGGTGGCAAACCGTGAATGAAATTCGTTGTTCCGTCGAGAGGGTCGATTACCCAGTCGAATCGTTTGCCACGATTGGTATTAGTGCCTTCTTCTGCTATAAAACCAGCTTCCGGAAGAAGTTTCTGCAAACGGCTGATAATCATCTCTTCTGCCTTCGTATCAACATAAGACACGAAATTATGAAGACCCTTAACTTCAACGCTTTTTGCCGAAAAATCGACGGCTTCATTGCGAATAAATCCGCCCGCATGTTTTGCTACATCGCACACTTGCATACAAAGATGCTTATATTCCATCATATTATCATATTTTGATATGAAAAAGAAAACGCAAAAATAAAAAGAAATTTTTAAGTACAAAATGTTTTTTGCAAAAAATACAAAAAATAGTAAAAAAAAAACATGCAAATAGGAAAATATTCATTTGGAATTGGCGCCCGATTTGCGCATCAAGGCGAGAAGCGAAATATTTACCGAGGCGCCCGAAAGTTCACCAAATACAGTTTTTCAGTAGCCCGCGTAATTGCCGTATACAGCCAGCGCAGATATTCAACGTTCAGCATATCTTCGTTTAGCCAGCCTTGGTCAAGGAATACGCATTGCCATTGTCCGCCTTGAGCCTTGTGGCAAGTAACGGCGTAGGCGAATTTTACCTGCAAAGCGTTGAAAAACGGATCTTCTCTTATTGCCATGTAACGCTCTTTCTTTGTGGACAAATGCGCATAATCTTCGGCGACTGACCTGTACAAATGTTGATTTTGCTCTTCGGTGATTGATGCTGTTTCGCTGCATAAAGCATCAAGCATGATGATAGCCGAAAATTCGTAGTGGTCGTAATCGGGCAGGCAAAGGTCTACTTTGGCGAAACGAAAATCGTAGCGTTCGATAAACTGTCGTATGCGAATCAGGCGCACTATGTCGCCGTTTGCAATGAAACTGATGTTTTCATCGTCTTTTATCCAATGATAATTGTTGCGCGCAACCATCAAAAAATCGCCCGACGTAAGTTCCTCCTCGCGATAAAGTATGCGATTGCGTATACCCTGATTGTAGCGATTAGCTTGCTTGTTTGAGCGGCAAATTACTATTGTTTCGTCTATTCCGTATCTGTCGTAAGCGTCGGTAATGGTTTCGATAAGGTCTTCGCCGGCTATTTTTTCTACATCCGAAAATTTTTCCGTTTCCAATGCGGGAAATCCTGTTTGCCGCTCTGTAATCAGGTTGCGCACGATTGTTGCGTTATGCAGTATTCCCGATTCCTGCGATTGACGGACAACTTCGGTCAGTTCACATTCAAAAACTTCCAATCCGAAACGCTCTAAACGTTTTTTGTCCAACGCCGGGCTTTCTTCCTGTCCCACAGGCGGCAACTGCGCCGTATCGCCAAGAAGTATCAATCGGCAATGACGGTCGTTGTATACAAATTCAATCAAATCGTCGAGCAGATTGCCTGTTCCGAAGACGCTTCGGTCGGAACTGTAATGCGAAATCATCGATGCTTCGTCTACAATGAAAAACGTATTACTGTTTGTATTAAAGTTTAGTACGAATGTGCCAAAAACGTCGTTGGACGATTTTTGTCGATAGATTTTTTTGTGAATTGTGTAAGCCTGTTCGCCCGAATAGGCGCTCAACACCTTTGCAGCCCTGCCTGTCGGCGCCATCAGCATCGAACGCATTTTGAAATCGTTCAAAGTGCGAACAAACGCCGAAATCACCGACGTTTTTCCGGTACCTGCATAACCCTTCACAAGCATCAATTGTGCGCTGTTTGACGAACACATCATTTCTGCAAGATAATCAACCATTTGCGTCTGTCCTTCAGTAGGTTCGAACTTCAAATGACGAAGCAAAATTTCCTTAATATGATTTTTTAACATAGAAAAAATAAAAAAAAATGCTAAAATAAGTTTTTTTATCAAAAAAATGTATATTTTTGCGAAGAAATTTTTTAAGTAAAAAACAATGAAAAAAGTAATTCTTCATGTAATCTTAATCGCCGCAATATGTGTGGTGACTTATCTTATATTCGAAAGCGTTCAGGAACCGTTACGGTTTAACGCAGAGAAGGAGCGTCGTTATGATGCAACGATTCAACGTTTGAAAGATATTCGTACGGCTCAAGTTGCGTTCAGGTCTGAATACAAAAGGTATACAGGGAGTTTTGATACGCTGATAACTTTTTTGAAGACCGATTCTTTCAGGGTTGTAAGGATTGTCGGCGACGTTGACGATTCGGCTTCGGTTGCTGCCGGTAATATTATCAGAGAAACGATACTTGTGCCGGTTATGGACTCTCTCTTCAGAAGAGGCTATCCTGTTGATTCGCTTAAATTTGTCCCCTTCACTTCGGGGATAGAGTTTGAGATGGGCATCAACAACATCAGCGCCGGAAACGTGATTGTAAACGTTTTTGAAGCAAAAGTTGATAACAACGTGTTACTGCACGGGTTAGACCCTCAACTTCTGTTTAACTTCAATACCGACAGGCAGACAAAAACAGGATATGCCGGCTTGAAAGTAGGTTCGTTGACTGAAACAACCAATAATGCCGGTAATTGGGAATAAGATAAAAAAGGCGGCGGATATTGATATGATTGACGAAACGTTTGACGTCTCGCAATCAGAAAATTATCATCTGTCAATACAGATTGAGCAAGACAATGTATCGTTTTGTGTACTTAATACTGTTATCAAAAAATACATTGTCTTGCGAAATTATCCGCTTCCAGACATTGACCATTTATCCATTCTTGATTACAAATCGTTTCTAAAAGAGTGTAAGTCGATTTTTGAGAACGACGATATGCTTCGGCTAAAATACAAAAGCAGCAGCAATTTGTGGATATCGTCGCGTTGTACTCTTGTGCCTGAATACCTGTTTGACGACGAAGAAGCAGGCTCGTACATGGCGTTCAACAATGGAGCCGTTGCAGATGAACAGGTTATGCAAAATCGTATCAGAGCAGCAAGGCTGTATAACGTATTTTCGTATCCCACAGCATTGACTGCTTGGCTAAAAGAATACCAGCCAAATATCAGGTTTTTTCATCATGCAACGCCGTTTATAAAATCTGTTGTTTCAGACATGTCTGCATCGGGAAAGGCTGTTTTGGCAGTATATTCCTATGCCGGCAACATGGATGTCATGGTTGTACAAAACGGTAAATTGATGTTCTACAACACATTCCAGACAAGCAACGTCAATGATATGATATACTATCTTACGTTAGTATCCAATACGTTGAAAATAGACATGTTATCAACAAAATTGATATTTTTTGGAAACGATAAACGCATAGCGGCAAAACTCGAAAAGTATGTAAACCGCGTTGTAGAGTGCGGACCCACTAATGTGGTTACATACAGTCATTATATTTCGGATACATTCCGAAAAGACTTTATCAACCTGTTTAATCTGTACGGGTGCGAATAATAGGAGGCGAGTACGGAGGTAAGCAAATCGTCTTTGACAGTAAACTGAAACTCCGTCCAACAACAGATTTTGCGAAAGAAGGATTGTTCAATATTCTTTCCAATAGTTATGATATGGCATTGTTTGAGGTGTTAGACCTTTTTTCGGGTACGGGCAGCATAAGTTATGAGTTTGTTTCGCGTGGTTGCAACGCTGTTCACGCCGTAGAGATAGACCAGAGACACGTTGCATTTATACGCTCCACCGCCGGCAAACTCGGATTCAACCAAATAAGGGTAATACGCGACGACGCCTTTCATTTCCTCACCATTTGCAAGATGCAGTATGACATTGTTTTTGCCGACCCGCCTTATGAAATGCAAAATATAGAAAAGATTCCTGCTTCGGTATTCGAAAACGATATATTGAAACCCGATGGCATTTTGATACTTGAACATTCCGCCCGCAGCGATTTTTCCGAACACGAACTTTTGTTCGACCACAGGCGTTACGGTAATGTACATTTCAGTTTTTTCAAGCGCGAAAAATGAGAAGAACCAAAACAGAAAGCATAGCCCAACTCATAACCGAAGTACTTGGCGAATACAAACTCGACGGGAAACTTCGGGAAAAGCGCCTCATTGCAGCATGGCATGAAGTACTGGGACCGCTTTCAAAGCCCGACGACAGTTTATACATTAATAATAAGGTATTATTTGCAAGGCTATCGTCATCGGTAGTACGCAACGAACTCTATATGATGCGCTCTACGCTTATACAGCGTCTTAATGAAAAGGCTGGAGCAGAGGTGATTACCGAAATTGTGTTTCGGTGAAATGTTAAAAATTCTTAAAAAACACATCTTCACGCAACGTTTTGGGTACTTTTTGCATCTATATATAAGAAGCCGATAATGGTTTGTTGTAAAAATGTAAATATAAAAAGTATCAACATGAAGAAAGTATTCTTATATGCAGTAATAGCGGGCATAGTATGCAGTAACCATGCTTGCAAAAAGGAAGTTGTAGACGACGTGAAGCCTTTCGAGCCAATCGAATTGTCCGTAAAGCAGGCTGAAAAAGCGGCAGTCGACAATCGTTTTTCGTTCAAGATGTTCAGAGAAGTTTCTGAAATGAACGGGGCAAACACGTTTTTTTCGCCATTGAGCCTGAATATGGCTCTGGGAATGTTATATAACGGCGCTTCGGGCGAAACCCGCGCCGAAATGGCTGAAGTACTTGGTATGGCT
>Ga0099364_10008655_pt1 | contig 14276 bp, 8 predicted proteins | sample TergutTh196P3_FD_73070 | JGI IMG/M metagenome (GOLD analysis project Ga0099364, IMG submission 73070) | Microcerotermes parvus P3 segment gut microbial communities from Pointe-Noire, Republic of the Congo - Th196 P3 | ecosystem: Host-associated > Arthropoda: Insects > Digestive system > Gut ... | reverse complement strand
ACGGTCCCTGCTCTAAGAAATACGTTTTCCTGCTGGCCCGACATCGCAAAAAGTCCGCCAAACAGGCATAGTTCCGAAAAAACAATGAACATCAGCGCTATTATGTTTTCCGTGGCATCCCTGTCGATACCAGTCAGGAAAAACACTGCCACCGTCAGCAGGATGACGATTGCGCCTATACTCATTATTGCTATTCTGCTTCTGCTATGCATCCTCGTCAGTCCCTTCCGCAATATTCTTTCCGCACTCAAAGCAAAACTTTTGCGCACCGTTCAGCGCAACGCCACAATGCGGGCATTTTCCGGTTCCGGCAGACGACGCTCCGCATTCCCCGCAGAACTTAGCCTTTTCTGGAAGCCCCGCCCCGCACTCCGGGCACGGCTCGGGGGTATCCACGCCACATTCCGGACACAACTCCATGCCTGTTTGGGTGTCTTTCCCACATTTTGCGCACGGGTTATATGCATCCCCGCATTTCGGGCAGAACTTGTACGACCGGCTGTACTGCCCGCCGCATTCGCCACATACGACCATGCTCTCCCCGGGGCTGCCTTCTGTTGACTGCCGAATCCTCGCGTCATGGCCGCATACGTGACAAAACGCGGCTGCTGACGACATTTCTGAGTTGCATTTGTCGCAGTTTTTACTTTGCTGGAGATTCATGTTCTGTGCCATTCCCCCAAACGCTCCGCCGAATGCGCCGCCAACGCCGACGCCCATGCCAAGCCCCATTCCGGCGCCCATCATGCCAGCCGAACCCGAACCCGGGTTTGTAGCCGCGCCCTCAAGAGCGTCAAACGAACGCTGCTGCTGGTAACTATAACCGAGTATATCCATTTCAGCACGCTTTGCCAGGGCCGCCTTGAGCTGCATGACTGCCGGGTCGTCCTCAGGCACGTTTACGTCGCTGACGTAAAAGTTGATAAGGCTTATTCCGTATTCCGCAAGCTTCGGGCCAATGGTTTCTTTCAGGTGATTGGAAAGCTCAAGGAGATATGCGTTTATCTCAAGTGCGCTTACGCCTTTATTTATCAGGTACTGTGAAATAGAATCCCTTACGCGGGTTAGATAGATGCCTTTGAAAAACTCTGAAAGCGTGTTTTTATCAAAAGCGTGCATCGTTCCTACCAGCTGTGTCAGAAATGCTTTTGATTCCGATATCTGTATCCCGAACTGCCCATGCGCCCTTACAGGGAGGAAAACGTTGTGTTTGGGGTCTTGAAGCTGCACAGGTGCGGGCGTCCCCCATTTTATGTCGAGTGAATGTATCTTGTTTATATACCAGATCTCTGCCGCGAACGGTGAACGCCCGCCAAAAGGCAGGTTGATAACTTTGTTCAAAAGCGGAATGTTTGCGGTGGAGAGCGTATGCCTGCCGGCGGCAAATACATCAAGCGCCTGTCCGCCTTTGAACAGGACGGCTTCCTGTGATTCGCTGACAACGAGTTGCGTCCATGTGCCGAGGTTTTCGTTAGGGTACTTCCATGCAAACACATCCGGGCTGCCATCATATTTGACCACTTTAACAACTGACATGTCATAACTCCTTATACTCTCCGAAACCCTGTTTCGGTTTGTCGTTTGTCCCGTTCACTGGGAAAAAGAGGCCCCCTGCCGGACTCGAACCAGCGCCTGAGCATATATGCTCGACAAAGAACGGAGGACTTGTTCTTGTTAAGCGCGGAATAAGGGAAACAACTAAAACCCATCTTCCTGCTTAGGCCGCACCTGCGGGGGCATGCCCTGCGGAATCCACGCTTCCGCAGTATGGGGTAAGCCATGGCATCTGTAGAAACACGGATGTGCCCGGAAACGGCTTTTTGGCTCAGGGAAGGATATCCAATCGCCCCTCAAGCTCTGCCTGTACCCATTTGCAAAGCTTTTTTGGATCCAGACCCGCCCTCAGAACATCCCTGCACATATCATTAAGACGTTCTACCTCACCGGCTGAAACTTCAAGCTTGCCGTACAGATGCGCAAACTCCATTGTTCGCACCGGCGTAACGCCGCTGTCCTCATATCTACAAAGTTTCTCCTCAACAGCTTCAAGGGTGACGCCGGGTAGGACTTTACCTGTCCTGCTGTCCGTTAGCCTGTCCGCCGGTGCAGATGCATTTCCATGCTTATGCATCCATTCGGAGTACAGGCGCATTCCGCCGCTGATTACCGCTTCTTCGGCAATCTCCTGTATTATATCCAGCTTGCTCTCCACGACCGAAAGCTTGCCCAAAACAGCCTCAATATGCCCGCTATCCCCGCCACCGCAGTTGCAGGAGGTAGAGCCCCTTTCCTTGGGGGCAGGTGCGTCATATAGGCTGAGTACATGCCCTACAAACTGAATCAGTGTGGTCATCTCGAACGAGTACATCCTGCCACCGCAGTTATTGCAGACGCTGGCTTCTATATCCCTGAGCGTAAGTACGTGCCCACCACACATGTAATCCTGATCAACTTTCCTGTTTTCCATTACTTCGCCGCAGTTATAGCAGGCAAATGGCATATTGTATTGTTGCATAAAAACACTTTCCTTCACAAAAATCTTCTTATATTTACTAAGACTCCAACTGCTAAAGCCGTTGAGTTCTTAGGTACTTAACGCCTTCTTGCAGCGCTTCCGCTGAACAGCCGCTGCAAACTGGCCATGTTTCCCTAAGACTTTCGCTGCCCAACTCCCCATTGGGAGCATTGACGGCAGCCTTTCGCCCCTTGGCACGCCGCCCGTCTCAAGACGGCGCTTTTGGTCTGGTTGTTCCGGTGCTTTGCGGGGTGGTTGTTATTGCCGGGTTTCGTCATTGCTGGGATTGCGCTGTGTTGTTATATTGCCATGCTGCTTAGGTTTTTCCTCCCCGTGAGCCTCTGCACCTCCAAATCGTGCAGCCCGACAAAGTTCTCAAAACGGTCTTCGCATTTCTGCTGATTAAATGTCTTTAGGCCTTCGCCCGAGTCTATGTTTTCTGCAAACCTGTGCTGAGTGGGCTTTACGTCTTTATGGAAGTCCTGCTCAGAAAGCCTGTGCATGGTTCTTAGCCCTTTAAGGACGGCTTTGAGTTCCGCTTCCTCTGATTTGAGCTGTATGAGGGTTTTGCCTTCGGCTGTCTGCATTGCTGCTTTTACTTCAAAGAGCTTGCTGCGGGTCTCCCTGTAGAGTTTTGTTCTAGCCATCTCCCCGTACCTGCGCATTGTTATGTTTATCATGGCGTTGTATATTTGGCGGGCTATCTCGAAACGCTTGTCAATGATGTGCTGTTGCCAGAGTTCGGGGGTTAACGGGAATGTAATTGTAAAACGCGGGCCATCGCTTCTTTTTATTGTGAACGCCTCCCCTGAAAGCTATAATCTACTTCTTTTCGTTATTGCTTCCCCACCCCTGAAGGGGTGGGCCATATATTTTAGTATGTCAGAAATGAGCCCGGTTATTAATGCCCCTGCAAAATATTTATATTTTTTTTTTGCAGAAAAGCATTAAGGGAAAAGCGTGGAAAACCCACGCTTTTCCTTTTCTCTGCCTAATTGGTGTTAATAACGCCTCTTCCTTGTGATGCGGATTCCATGAATTGCCGTTATCAGACCTGCCGTGCCGAACAGGGATACCCCTATCCACAATGCGGCATAGGATTCCCTACCCGTCTGTGGGACATGCGACGGATCGTAAACCTCCATTGATTCAGTCCTTGCATGTACCGGCGGAATATCTGCGCTGCTTATGACCTCCGAATGCTGCTCTTGAGGCTCCTGAGAAGCATGATTTTCTAAATCCGCCATGCTTTGCGGCTCCTGCATCTGAGGCTGCTCATACTGAACCTCTTGCTGAGCTTCCTGCTGAGCTTCCTGCTGAACTTCCTGCTGAACCTGCGGCTCCTGTATAGCGGGCTGTTGCTCCTGCGGTGTTTGAGTTAGTTGAGTCTCCTGTGGCTCCTGATGGCCCTGTGAAAGCGGCGGCTCCGCCTGCCTCCACTGTGCGGTGTATACCGTGTCTTCCGTCACCGTACTGCTTATCTCCGGAAGCCAGCCGTCAAACACATACCCTTCAAATCCAGTCGGTTCCCCTGCAAACTGGGGTCTCGCACTCCCATACTCAGCCTGATATTCCTGAACTTCAAACGAACCCATCGTTCCGGGGTCGTATATGACCGAATACATACCCATATAACTGTCGTCCTGCACCCACATCGCCACATACTCTGCGTCCCTTGTTACCGTTGGGGTTACTTCCGGATACCAGCCGTCAAACCTCCAGCCGTTTCTGACGGGGATATCCCTGTCAAATATCGGGGTTTCGGAATCTTCCGTAACTATAAGCATGCGCGGGTGGAACGTCCCGTATACGCCTGAAAGGTACGTTATTTTATATTCCCTTAACGGCCTCCACTGGGCAGTATATTCCACTGTGCCGCCTTCCGAGGGTTCCGACGAATACATCCATCCGTCAAGCTTCCACCCCGCGCTGCCCTCTGCATCTCCGTCAAACGGCGGTGCATCATGGCCTAGCACTACAGTGTGCGGCTGCGGCTCAAACAGGCCGTGTATACCGGGCATGTATACGACTTCATACGTCGGCACTGCCCTCCACTGAGCAGTATATTCAATATCTTCCGTCACTGACGCTCTTACTTCAGGATGCCATCCGTCGAATTCCCATCCGACGCCGCCAGCAGCTTCGCCAGAAAATTCAGGCGTTGGAAAACCTATTATCACCGTATGCGACTGAGGCTCAAACAAGCCGTGTTCCCCCGGCATATAAACAGCTTCGTGCCTTGGCAGGGGTTTCCACTGCGCAACATACTCGATTTCAGAAGTCACTGACGGTTTTACTTCAGGATGCCATCTGTCAAACTCCCAGCCTTCGGCGCCGGGCGCATTGCCAACAAACTCTGGCATTGGCAAGCCTTCCATTACCGTGTGCGACTGCGGTTCAAATAAGCCGTGCGCACCGGGTAGATAGGATACTTCGTACTCGGGGAGCCTTTCCCACTGGGCAACGTAAGTTACATTCGCCACTGCTGCCCCGCTTATCTCAGGCAGCCATCCAACGAACCTATATTCCATACGCCCAGGAACAGCGTCCTCAAATTGCGGGGTCGGGCTTCCGTCAGCCACCTGATACTGCCGCGGGTCAAACACGCCTTCTTCCCCGGGGTCATAGCGGATCGTAAACAGCTCTCTCCATTGGGCTGTATAGGTCTGGTCGCTTCTAACGGTTCCGCTTATTGCAGGATGCCAACCATCAAATTCCCATCCGGCTGCCCCTGAGGTCCAACCGGTAAACGCAGGTGTCTCAAACCCCGTTATTACCGTGCTTGACTGCGGCAGAAACAAGCCATGTTCGCCCGGAAGATAGGTCACTTCGTATCTGGGGAGGGCTTTCCACTGTGCTGTGTACACTCTGTTTTCCGTTACCGTCCCGCTTATTTCCGGAAGCCAACCATCAAACTCCCAACCGACTGCGCCTTCCGTCCTGCCTGCAAACCCCGGCGTGGGAAGCCCAACAATGACCGTATCGCGCTGGGGTTCAAACGTCCCATGAGCGCCAGGCATGTACGCAACTTCATACCTCGGGAGTTCCACCCACTGTGCCGTGTACTGAACATCTTCCGTCACGGTGCTGCTGACTGCGGGGCTCCACCCGCTAAACCCCCATCCAACTTCGCCGTTGGTCGCGCCATCAAACTCCGGCGTCGGCAGGCCCGTCATTACCGTGTGCATCTGAGGCAGGAACGTTCCATGCTCCCCGGGCAGGTAAATCACATCATACCTTGGCAGAGGTTTCCACTGAGCGACATAAACAACGTCGCCTACCACAGTCTGGCTGATAGCCGGCTGCCATCCTATAAACTCATAATTGGGACGCCCTGTTATTGCGCCTGCAAACAAGGGCGTAGGATCCCCATCAAGGATCTGATGCTGCTGCGCACCAAACAGCCCTTCGCCTCCGGGCTCGTACTGCACCGTGTAAATCTGTTTCCACTGTGCGGTGTACGTCTGATCGTTTTCCACAAAATCCCTGACTTCGGGATACCACCCACCGAACTCAAAGCCTTCCCTTCCTTCGGGTTTCCCGTTGAACTTAGGCGTCGGGTCTCCCCCTTCCAGCATATGCTGCTGGGGGCTGAAAAGACCATATTCGCCCGGCAGGTATGAAACTTCATATTTCGGCAAATGCTTCCACTGTGCCACATATTCAATATCCTCGGTTACAATGGTGCTGATTTCCGGAAGCCAGCCGTCAAACTCCCAGTCTTCGGCACTGGTGAGTTTGCCTGAAAACGCAGGCGTCCGAGCCCCTGCTAATACGCTGTGCGGCTGTGGCTCAAACAATCCGCGCTCACCGGGCAGATATGCAACCTCAAACCTCGGAAGCGGCCTCCACTGAGCAGTGTACGTTGTGTCCCCCGTTACGGACTCACCTACTTCCGGCAGCCATCCGGTAAACTCATGCTCGGGTTGCCCGCTTACCTTGCCTTCAAACGGGGGTATCGACGCCCCGTAAACGACACTATACTTCTGGGCATCGAATGTTCCTGCGGTTCCGGGCTCGTAGCGTACCGTAAACGCCTGCCTCCACTGGGCGGTGTATGCGCGGTCTTCGGTAACGATGCCGCTGGGTTCTGGGAGCCAACCATCAAATTTCCAGTCATCGGGGCCTGAAACCTCACCGGCAAATGCAGGAACAGCCGCTCCCTCCTCGGTTACTACATATGTCTGCTGTGTAAACAGGCCATGATCGCCTGGCATGTATGCAATTTCATATTTAACAAGGGGTTTCCACTGAGCTACATATTCCGTATTGTTTATCGTCTGCGGGCTTAATTCGGGAAGCCATCCGGTAAACTCCCATCCGCTTACACCTGAGATTTCGCCTACAAATACCGGTGTCAGCGCACCAATCACGGCTTCGTAAACTTGCGGCTCAAACAGACCCTGATCTCCGGGGCTGTAGCTTATATTTATGATGTTGTCCACTTCCGAATCAAAAGCAGGTATTATGTGCCACTGCGCATGCAGCCGGTATACTTCCGTTACATTCTCTATTACGTCGCCGGCTTCATACCAAGCCCCAGATCCGTTCTTCTCCGCGTTCCACCCTATAAACACCGGAGTTCCATTAGTACCAGCGCCTGTATACGACGGTTTCGCATGTTCGGGTATTTCAAGCGTCCCTTCCATGCGCACGACAACGGATGTCGGCACGGGGGTAAAGTCTTCGGGTTCAAAGTCTGTGCCTGCAATATTGTTTGTGTAGTCAAGGTTGAGGTCGAATATCAGCCCGTGCAGCATATCATAATTGACGTGAACCATTTCCGCAGCATAGGCAAATATATCCCTTGTGTATTTCCGGTTCAGCACGTTATGGGAGCTGATCACCCTCGGGTCGCTTCCCGTATTATGCCAATAGAGAAGCCTTGCGGCCCCCTCCTCGTCCCATGGATCCAGATTATACACGTCGCGTGCGTAATTCCACATCTCTATCATGGTCAGTATATTGTGCTCCGCATTAAACAGGTCACGGCTTCTATGGTCGTCCGTCAACCTGTAGGGTCTCAACGGTTCTGCCCTCAGCCAGTAGGTGGTGATCTGTGCGAGCCCGAGCCATTGCCCGCTGTTGTTAGCGCGTGGGTGGAAATCGGACTCAAGAACGATCATCCCGTAGAACAGCTTTTCGGGGTAGTCATGCTCCTCCGTTAAGTCTCGAAGAAACCATTGCAACGAAGCCGGTACGCTGATGCGCGTGCCTGATTTATAGACCTCGTAAATTGGCTCATTCCTGTCCGCTGCTATTATAACGGGTTCGTCGGATGCTACCGCATGAGTGTCGGGCTGCGTATCCTGAACAGCTATAAGAGGTTCAACCTGCATGGCCGACATGGGTTGCTCCCCCTGTTCCGCCTCAACTTCCATTCTGTTTCCCGGAACTGTTGAATGGCGTACGGAAGCACTGTCCGCTATCTGACCCGCGCAGCTGCTGACAACGGAAAACGCGCATATGAGGATAAGCAGCGCTGCCGCCGAGTGTATTGAGAAATACCTATTTTTTGATATAAGCGAGTAAGGCGCTTCCCTCCTGTGCGGAAGACTTTTGATTTTACCCGTTAGCCGTGCGTAGCCGTGCCTGACAGATGCTGCCGCTTTGTCTCCCAACTTTTTAATTATATTTTTTAACATATAAAATGGCCTCCTGTTTCGATTTTTAAAAAGAAACATTGTGTTTGTTCTTCTTTGCTCTTAAGGGTTTTACGATAGAGCTATAAAATCAGTATGTAAGAATTGACACAAAAAAAATGCACTTTGCCGAATTTTGCATCAAAACCCATTTCCGCAACGGCAGATTTCCTCTTTTTTCACGGCGAAAGCGGGCTGATTATTCCAAGCTGCGCAGATAACCCAAAAACCCCTCCGACTGTTCCGACAGTGTTAGCTTAGGCTTGTGTTTCAGCCTGTATGCCAAACTACTCATGGACCTGTCTACGTCTTCCATTTGCCCGGGAATTCCGATTGCCAGCCTTTTTAGTTTCGCATAGCTTCCAACATCGCCCTCTGCTTCAGCCTTCTGCATGGCGTAGTGTATGTACATAAGCAACTCATCATAGCTTTCTCCGTGCAGCCGCGATAATGCGAGGGACTCCTGTTTCATCCTCACGGCATTCAGCCAGTCCCCCTCACTGGCATAAACCCTTGCTTTGACGTCGTATGCACCGTAAACAAACTTGTTGTTTTCAAGTATGCGACCTGCCCATCTGTAAGCTTCTTCCGGATTATTTTCCAGTGCGACAACCCTCTCCATAGCTTCCGTGTATAACGGGTATGCCGTTGCAGCGACTTTGTTCAGTCCAGCAAATGACATCAGCGAAGCGGTTCCAAGCCATGCAAAAGCCACTACAGCAATGCAGCATGATGCCGCTGCCGCCGTCAAACGCTTTCCACTGAGATATATTTTGACTGTGCGTGTCCCCGGAATAAGCAGTACAAGCACAAACATGACGGCCAAAAACGCCATATTGAAATCAATCAGGCTATGCCCCAGTATCAGAATCAACAAAAGCTTTTCCCTTAACTTGCTTTTTTTATGGAAAAACGCAGCTGCCGCCGCAGCAATCAGGAAAGCGACAGGCAATATACCAATATCAAGCGCCACCTGCAAAGGCCAGCTATGAATAAGCCGCACGTTATACACGGCTGTCTGGGTCGCAGGCTGCACATACCACCAACCAGAATGCCCCATGCCAAATGGGTACTGCGCGATAAGCCTTATCCCGTCCTGATAATATGCAAGGCGCGTAAGCCATTCACCGGACTCAAATGAGACGTTTGCCGACCTCTGAACAGTGACGGCAATGCCGAGTGCCCATGACAGCGCAACAGCAACTGGTATACCGCAGGCCATTGCCAATACAGCCTTCCTATTTACAAATAGAAGAACCGCCGCCGTTGCAAGGGCAAGTACCAACAAGCTGCGGCTTCCGGTAAGGAATATACCGGCAAACGAGACGCAACACAGTACGCAGTCCGTCTTTTCCAGGTCTTTTTTGGTGCCGATAATAACCGCAGAAACAAGCAGATATAGCCCGTATGAGTTTGCATACTGAAACGTGCCGCTAAACCTGCCGCCCGGATACAGGATTCCATTAAAAACCGGGAAAAGTCCTAGAAGCAGGCATGCCGCAGCTGACAGGCCACCTGCATACGCAAACGCCTGCAACAATTTTTCCCTGTTAATGCCGGCAGTCGCAATCAAAACCATAAACAGCGGCACAGGCAGATATTTGAAAAAGCCAAGCAATGCCATACCCCTATCCGCTGCCCAGAAAACACTCAGCAGGTAAAAGAGCACGGCGACGGCAATAATCACGGCAGGCAGCGTGGTTGGTAGAACTATTGCTTTTCTGGCTTTTGCCGCACGGCATAGGGCAACGGCCAGAAAAAGGCCCGCCAGCAACGCTGCCCAGTAATGATAAAGTCCAAACAGCAAGACGGACGCCAAAGCAAATGCCGCCATTGTTGTTTCCGTAGAAACTGCTGAAAGGGCGGAAAGCCGCCCTTTCGTATTCCCTTTTTGGTCTGCTATACAGAACCGCATTGTTAAAATATCTCCATGAACTGATTTAGAATTAAGGCCATTTCAGCACGGCTTACAGCGGTTTTCGGGTTAAACTGCCCGTTATCGGCGAAGATACCATTAAAGACTCCATGCTGACTCATGACCGACACCGGAAGCCTTGCATACTCGCTTACAGCCTGACTATCAGCATATCCGCTATCTGTTGCCGACTCAGGAAGCGGATGTCCGAGTACATACATAAACCTATAGAGGACGGCTGCAAGCTGTTCCCTGGAAACTGCATTGCCAGGCCTAAATTCCCCATTTCCGCTTCCGGACATAACGCCGGTTGTCTCAGCCCACAGAATAGCATCCGCATACAGGCCGCCCTGCGCCACATCGGAAAAACTTGAGGCACCGGGCATATTGGGTTCGCCCATAATGCGGTACAGTTCCGTTGCGAGCAACCCTCTTGTCAGCCCGTCCGCAGACGGATTCTGGTTTTGAGCGGCTGACTGATTTACAGCAGCGGATTGGCTTGTAGTAGGCTGGTTTACGGAATCCGGCACATATCCGGCGACATTGCCACCATTTCCGCTTCCACTATTTTCACCACTGCCGTTGCTGTCGGTGGCGGAACTGCTGTTGACACCGTTATTATTGCTAACAAAGCTAACCGAACCGCCAGTACCGGCTGTGTTGCTTGTGTTATTTGTGCTGCTGTTGTCGGCGGCATTGCTGTTGCTGCTGTTTGTTGAGGGATTGATAGAATTATCAACATAATTAACCGTTACGTTGCTAGTGCCTATAATGCCGTTGGAGGGGGATGTATTGTTATAATCCGAAGCGCTGCCGGAAGCCGATATGCTGCTGGAGCTTGTTGTATTGTTGTAAAGCATAATTCCGCCAGAGCCGGCAGTGTTGCCGAAAGCGGGCGTCCCAGCCGAAGCCGGAGAAAAAGTATTGCTGGAAACAGCGGTTCCAGTTTGACTGCCAGAGCTGCTAAAAGTAAAAGTTCTGCCCGATCCTGTGGTAGTGTTTGTGGCTGAGTTGTTTTCCGTATAGTAGTTGTTGCTAGTTGAAAAGCCCCCAACATTGCCGGCATCACTACCGATTATCGGGTTTTCAACAGAGCCAGCCGCATTGCTTATAACCGGGTTTGAATTTGAATTCGTAAAACTGCTTATTACGGTGGTTCCGCTAGAGCCATAGATATTTTCCGGATTGTTGCCATATGCGGAATATCCGCCTTGTCCAGAAAAGCTAACAGACACACGACTTGAACCGGTTGCATTGTTTGGTGTGGATGTGCTGCTGAATGCAGGGGTTCCGCTGGAGCCGACTATACTGCCGGTAGTATATGTTCCGTTAAAAGCGGATGTTTCATTCTGATCCCAGTATTGCACTGATACGCTGCTTGAGCTGACTGGATTGCTGAAAGAAGAGCTAGCACTCTCATCCCATCGAGTGTACATGTTGCCATGCATACTGTTTTGCGCGCTGTTTTGCGTATTACTTTGCATGCCGTTTTGGTCTATCCGTCCATACATGCTAATACTCTGACCGGTTTGCATTAAAACAAGTATGGCGGTACTTAGAATTAGTGTAAGTATAAAATATATGGCTGTTTTGCCAACTTTCTTAAACAATCTATGCATATCCTTATCTCCTCGTGTTATTTTTGGAATATGCACTCAGTATGTCAGAAATGCTTTTATTATTTTTAGCTCGTGATATGCGTTGAGTCTGCCCGACATGGAAAACAGCTCAACGACCTTGTTTTCGAGTCTTGGAAAGGGTTTGTAAATAGCAGACTTATCAGAGGGTGCCCTATTGAGCCTTTAGATTCGGTGCGTTTGGTGTGCCTGTGGTTCAATTCCGGGTATTCCGCTATAAATACCATACATCGCGACAGGAGCGAAAAATGCTGCTGTCAACACATGGATAAAGGCTTTTTACGCTTATCGAAGTTAGCGAGAATCCCCGCCTCTAAGCCCGCAAGGGCGTAGGCGGCGGGAGCATGTCACCCGTGGATAGTTCGGCCAGTCAATACGGATAAAGGCTGGTGAACCCCACCCAAGTCGCTCCGCAGCTATGGACGTGGAGGGTTCACAAAATGAAGAGCCCAAACCACCGACACAAACAGACATACTAATCCCAAAGGCTCATTAAGGCACCCTCTGATAAATCTGCTATTTGCAAACCCTTTCCAAGACTCGAAAACAAGGTCGTTGAGCTGTTTCTAAGGCGGGCAAATCCAACGCACGCATCCGTAGGTATAACGGGAGATACCAAAACCCATATAATGCCAAGAAGCTTTCCTTCCACCCAGATGCGCCCTTTGTGCGGGAGGAACAAACCGCACCTCTGAGCAAGCGTGACTATGACTGCGCTCATTGCGGATATCACCATGATTCGAGGGACGTCAAATCCGCATGCATGAACCTGGCGAAAGCGCTGGGCATAGAAGCCGAAAAAGAACTGCCGGCTGCCATCAAAATCAACTAAAAACCAACCAGGTGTGCGGGGCGCACATCACAGGGTCCTGTGGAGGCCATAACCACTGCCGAACCCACGTACTGGTATGTTCCCGCCATCCCCCGTCTTGAAGCAGGAAACCCCAAGTGCTTAAGCCTTGGGTAGCTCATAGTTCTTTGCATACGAAAAATCGCTGTCTAGTCATCTGCAATTGTAAGGTGCTGCCCTCCGCTGTTGCGCACTAAAAGTAAAGGACTTTGGTTTTGGTTAATCCATCAAACGGGGGACAGCTATTTTTCTGCTAACTTCCAGCATTTTCTTTATTTGAAAATTTGCTGAAATGCCACGCTGTCATGTCCGTAGAAACCTATAACTGCCTTTGACTTCCGATGTCAGGCCTATTTAAACGTTTTAAAAGTATTAGAGATTTTGACACCCCTCAAACCCTACTGCCACAATGTGTTAAAAACCGAGTTGCAGTCTGAATAGTAGGCTATTGCAGTCTAAATAGTAGGCTATTGCAGTCCGAATGGTAGGCTATTTTTGTGCTAAAATCGGAAATTTTGCAGTCCAAATAGTAGGCTATTTCCCCAAATACAGACAAAAAGCTAACTATATAAATGACAACTTCTAAACCATCAGTATGCGGGTGATTTGCAGTCTGAATAGTAAGCTATTTATTGCTTTGAAATGGAAATTTTGCAGTCCAAATAGTAAGCTATTTGCAGTCCGAATAGTAGGCTATTTTTTCTCAATACGACGAGTAAGCTACTATCCTGACAACAACCACCAACCTTCCAGTAGGTAAGCTACTAGCAGTCCGAATGGTAGGCTATTTGCAGTCTGAATAGTAGGCTATTTCTCAGAAACCAAGGCAGAATTATAGTCGCTTCGCATCAAGATAAAAGTGGCTCTTTGTATGCATACTGAACAAACAACTTCAAGTAATCCGTAAATTTAAGGCTGTTTATATCTTTTTTTGATATCGGATTCCTTTCCGGGGTTAAATACTCCCATACAATAAATTGAAGGTCGTTAAGTGCATCTTCAAATGGCTTTCTGATTCTGTCTTTTGTGCATCTGTCACTGCTCATAACCGTTTCATAACTTGGGATTGTCTGTTTGCATTCTGTCAAAAGCGCTTTAACGCTAATTACATGCGCACAGCTTTTCCCTTGTTTCCCGCTGTTTATGTTATGGTATAGAGCAAGTTTTTGCCCAAGTATAAAAGAACTTGGGTTTCGTTCGTTGACGCAAAGTAGCTCTTTCGGAAACTGCATGACGTATGAGCCTATGAGGTACTTTGCGAACTTATGTGAAAATTCAAACTCAATGACATTATTTTTAAGTCCCTTTGACTGAATGAGCCTAATATCCCTAAAATCGCTTGTTTTCTTACCTTTCTTTTCTTTCCAGCTTAGGCAGCATGAAAAGAGGGTTTCCAAGTCCTCTTTAACACGCTGCCTTGTTTTGTCTTTTGATGGTTTTGTAATCGGGATGCCACAATCTTTCATAAAATCTTCCAAATGTATAAACACTTCTTGCTTTATATTGTTGGAATCCCTGTATTTATTGTTTTTAGTCAGCGCTATAATTGCCGCATTAAGCAGTTTGTGTGTGCTTGTTCGTATGCACTTTGATGAGTCGTATCCTTCAATCTTCATTTCCCAGCTTTCATCAAGGATTACTACTGCCGCACCTGTTGCGGTGTTTGTCTCTGGTAGCATTGATCGGGTATTTACTTGCGTAAACTTGTTGCTCCCTG
>Ga0099364_10008654_pt1 | contig 14276 bp, 10 predicted proteins | sample TergutTh196P3_FD_73070 | JGI IMG/M metagenome (GOLD analysis project Ga0099364, IMG submission 73070) | Microcerotermes parvus P3 segment gut microbial communities from Pointe-Noire, Republic of the Congo - Th196 P3 | ecosystem: Host-associated > Arthropoda: Insects > Digestive system > Gut ... | reverse complement strand
CCCCCGGGGGGCGAGCGAAAGCGCCCGCCTCTAAAGCCGCCTTCGGCGTCTACTATGCGCGGCTTACGCCGCTTGATTGCGCGTCTGGCGACGCGATGTACCCGCAGGGAAAACGATAATCTACCGCGCTTCGCTCACGCGGGATTGTACCCGTTCGAGTTGCTTCTTCTCGCGTGTTCCGTCCAAAAACATATCCACATTCTGCCGCGCCATCTTCAACGCGATAACATCGTCGCGTTGTTTTTTGAAGCCGTTATAAAGCCTGCGCTTTTCTTTTTCCAGTATGGCGTATTCTTCTTTGAGGGATTGTATCGTCGGAATCTTTTTACCCTTGCCGTAACCTTGCTCGTCAAAATAATTTTTCGCCGCTTGGCAGAGGGTGATGTCGGCGCGGTTGGTTTCGTAATAAACATCAGCGGGATGAGGGGTTTTTCTAAATTTTTCCCACTTCGTCGGCTGATGTTTTTTCTGCCGCCGCCATTCATTGAAAGTATCTTTGGTTTTGTTATAAGTTCCGATATTTCGTTGCAGTTCCGAAATTTCTTTTTGCCGGGTTTCGATTTCTTTTATGCGCGTTGACTTGCCATCATGCTCGTTATCCATCGTCCTAATTTTTGCGTTGAGTTCATCATAAGTTCCTATGCCGCTGTCCCGCAGAAAGATGAGCGTCCGCGCCATCTCTTTGAGATTGTAAATTCGGGCGTAATGTTCAAAGCCGGGGCTGTATGATTTTTGTATTTTTGCTTCGATGTCGATTAACAATTTAGGTACACGGATGGTTGGAACTGACACGACAACCGCCGCGACTTTTTTCCGAGGCTCAACTATCCGTTTGCCCGCAAGCCGTTCCCGAATCGCTTCCTCAGAATAATTTTCACCGAGCGAATCCTGCCGGAAAAATCTCTTTGCGCCGGGTGGTTTGAACGATAATTGTTTGCCGCTTTTTATCTCGACCCCTGCACGTTTCAGGGCGGTAAAGTATTCCGTCAGCGTTCTGCCGACAATAATATTATCATCAATAATCGCGCACAGTTTTTCTCTGCCTGTGGGTTCTTTTTTATCACCCTGCCATTTTCCGTAATTCTTTCCTTTCGACTTTGCAGGAGTTTCGATTACAGACAACCCTCGCTCCGCACAAAGATGGTCGCTAATCTGCCGCACGATTTTCATTGAGCGCATCGGATTTCTAAACTTGCGGTCACAGTCTAAATTCACCGCGCTGAATATGCAATGACAATGAATATGATGTTTTGAAATGCACATCTTTCAGGCCGGAGAACATGGTATGTCCGTTTGCAATGACTTATTCGACCCAAGCGGGGAGAGAATCGACAAGAGCGTTGCCATGTGGGTGCCTTTGTGTACGCTGTGGCTGAAAGGGATTTTTGCAAAGAAATAATTCCGTAACATTATTATGGGGGATTATAGTATACCGTTTCTGATAATTCCTTAATGTGTGGCGATTTTAGACAACTTACCAAGGATTATGGGCGACGCCATTCATTAGAATCGGCGTCGCCCATACCTATAACTCTCCTTTTTTGAGGGTACAATTATTGTTATTCTACACCTGTTCCCTCAACTTGTAGTTCGCCTTCATTTTCTTTCCTCGTCATTTTTTTGTATCTGAGGAATCCAAAGACAGCGGTTCCGACAATCAGCAAACCAATCACAGCATCAATACCGTACACTACCAACATCCAAGGTTGCGAGCCAATTTCATCAGCATACCGAGCTAAAGATCCCATATCAACCGCACGGCCGCCAACTTCTTGGAGAAGCTGATTGCGCTGGTCAACTGTATACATGGCGTTGCTGTTGGCTACTGTGTATAGAATATTTTTGCTTGCAATTCTCATGTGGTTTATACCGGTAGCACTTTGCTGGCTTAAATCAGGAGACGCACCCCAAAGCCCCAAAGTAGAAAGCATTAAGTCATTCCCGTTGGCAATTGCTTGGTCGGCATACATATAACCATAGTTACCAAAGTAATCCGTGATAACCATGCCGCGAAATCCCCACTCATCACGCAACACCGTGTTTTGCAGCTCATGAGAGCCACCCGCCCATACAGGCCCAATGTAGTTAAAAGCAGACATCATGGCTGTAGCTCCGCCTTCTTTCACAGCCATCTCAAAGGGCTTTAAGTAAATTTCACGAAGGGCCTGTTCATTTGTCCATGTTATGAGCCTAGAGTTGCGATTTCTTTCTTGGTCATTTAGGGTAAAGTGCTTAACGTAGCAATATAACCCCAATTCTTCGGCGCCCTTAACTTCTGCCGCACCTATTTTGCCCGAAAGGAAAGCATCTTCCGAATAGTATTCAAAATTGCGTCCGGCAAATGAACTTCTATGAAGATTTATGCCTGGAGCATACCATCCGTTGATTCCCAATTCCAGCGCTTCCGTACCAACCATTCTGCCACGAGCTTCCGCCAATTCCACATTCCAAGTAGAGGCAATCACAATAGCGGTAGGATAAGCTCCAGACCTCGCCCAAGCGCCCATGAAGGCACTAAGCCCTTGGGGGCCGTCAATATCAAGCGTACCCGGCTTGTCGATAGAGGATACAGGTCCGGTATTGTATCCGCCAAAAATAATTAGATTAGCCATTTCCTCTACGGTTAATTGGTCAAGCAGCGATTCCCACTGAGGGTCATCATAGTCCTTCCCAACCATATCTAAAAGACGCAGCCCATTTCTTGCCCCTGTCGTCGGCATAATATCCGATTCGTTAACGATCCAATCAACCGCAACAGCCGCTTCTTCCTGTGGAGTCATAGACCTATCAACAGCCGATGCCAGCGCAACATTTGCATTTTCAAAATTGTTCGACCTCGAAAGATATGTGACAGAACCTTCCGCGAAATCAAACTGATTGGTCGCCGCAACCATATCAGAGGGCCTTTTGTTGTTTTCCCTATAAATAATGGTGCTGCCGACTACATATTCCTTTGAGTCAATCAGCTCGTGCGCGTTTCTCATAAGTTTCAGTTCATAAGTACCCTGCTCTAAAACATAGGCCCTTGCCGTCCGGTGATCATAAGACGCCAGCTCCTCAATGTTCAAGGTCAAGGTGCGTGTTTCTGATTCGCCCGGTGCCAGAATACTTGTTTTATCAAACGCAACTAAAACCACATGAGATTTTTCTATGCCGCCTTCGTAATACGGAGGCGTACTGTAGAGCTGAACTGTTTCTTTTCCGGGGAGGCTTCCGGTATTGGTTACTGTGACGTCAACCGATATGGTATCCCCCTGTACCCTCAATTCGCCCATTCTTTGCTGGAAACTTGTATAACTCAAACCGTACCCAAAAGGATACATCACTGTAGAATTATAACTTTCTTCATTATCTAAAAAAAATGTTTCAAAAAACCGGTAGCCCATATAAATACCTTCTGCATAGTTTAAGAATTGGTATCCCTGCGTTGTAGCAGGGTCGCCACTCCAAGAAATGGGAAAATATTCTCCGGCGCTTACATTTTCGGAACCTATATAGTGATAATGACCGAAGTTCCCAAAAGTAGGCTCTTGTTTCAAATCCTTTAGCCATGTATTAACAGTACGGCCAGACGGATTTACTGCTCCGGTGAGCATCTTGCCTACGGCCTTAAAGCCCGATTCCCCCGGACCGCCAATCCACGCAACGGAATCCACACTATAAGTATCTACCCAATCAAGTTCAAAAACATTACCGGTATTCAGCAGTACAATGACATTTGAAAATTCAGATGTGACACGTTGCATCAAAGCGTGTTCACGGTTGCTTAATTCCAAGTAATGTTTATTGGGGTCACGGTCGTCTTCATAGTCAGAGCCGTGGAAACCAACAGGTACCGTCCTTCCGTCAGGCAGGTCTTGCAGTTCAATATTACTGACGCCCATGATGCTTGTTGCCAAGTCTGCGCCCTCGCCGCCAGAACGGGCGATATACACAATAGCGGTATCAGAGAAAGCGCGGGCATTTTCAAATATTCCCGCTGCATCGTAATCCTGTAAGGATGGTTGAGGAACTGTCCAGTCTTGAGCACGGATTGCAATGACCGGCCTGTTGCTTCTATAGGATGTATAGAAATCCACAATCTCTTGATTATATTCGATGCCTGCCCCCGTTAAGCCAGCGAAAAAATCAGTTGCAAAGGTTGTATCCACGGCTCCAGAGCCTGTTCCTCCATACACGGGGTTCGTGGAAGACCAGCCGAACACGTTTACCCGCCTAGAATCCTCTGCCAGAGGAAGTACATTTCTCTCATTTCTAAGGAGAATAATTCCCTCGGATTGAATTTCCTCAGTCAAATCAACAACGGCTTGGGTGACGTTGTCACTTCTTGATACAACAGGACGGAAGTAGTTGGTCAATACCATTTGCATGGTGCCGAATAGTAGGATATTAACCACCAATGTCAATGAAAGTACAATTGCTAATGCAGATGAAAGTCTCGCAATGAACTTAGTGGACTGTTTTTTCTTTCTGACGATGACTATTGTTGCAATAGCGGCAATCAGAATCAAGATGAAAACAATGATGGGTGGCATGTTGGCTGACAAAATGGATAATATTTCACTCGACATAAAAACTTCTCCTCATTTTCCTATATTATTTTTATTAATGTAACGCTGAAAGCAAGTGATGCCGTTCGGAATTTATACTAATGCTATCAGTTATCATCTCCGTTCAATGTTTTATGCAAAGTGCCGACAGCTACGGTCTTTCATTGTGGTGATGATACTCAGCAAAAGAAAATTTGTCAATGTAAAAATAGATAATCTGTCAGTTTTGATTGATAGATTGCGTGAGCAGCAATATGTAAAAAATGAAATTTGTACAATGTTCACAAAAACCGCTTTTGTTTTTTGAAAGCAAAATAAGCTGTGATTCAGACGGCCTCCCACTCGGCTGCATTCTATTTAATCAGTATAACTTAACGCCACTTCGCTCAAAACATTTTGCTTATGTGTGGTTAGCTGTTGGGATAAAAATAGTTCTCGCACAGAAAAGCAACAACCAATTTTGTGCATATCTTACAAACAGCATAGACATGATGAAGTGCGCCATGACAGTTTATCTCGGAAAATCAACAGCTTATCAATGTAGGTATTTACAATAAAGTTGGTCTACGCTAATATTCCATTATCAAATTAGGGAAGTGCTAGGCAAGTTGCATAAAAAGCATATATCTTATATTTCCTCGTCGCAGACATCCTTAACGATTGACTGCAATTCTAAGAGATGTTCTAAAGAAGTGGGGTAAAGGCCAATGAAATATCACAAGTTAATCTGCCAAATGACGTTGGAAGAAAAATGCTCACTCTTATCTGGAAAAGGTAATTTCAACACAAAAGAAGTTTCCCGTCTAGGTATACCTTCCATGTTTCTTTCAGACGGGCCTCATGGGATTCGGAAGCAGATGGGAGCCACGGATCAATTGGGGCTGAATCCAAGCATTCCCGCAACATGTTATCCCACCTCGGCCACGGTTGCAAACTCATGGGATACGGAATTAGGGGAAGAACTAGGTCAATATCTCGGGCAGGAATCAGTTGCGCTAGGGGTTAGCATAGTGTTGGGGCCGGGGCTTAATATGAAACGCTCCCCACTATGCGGGCGCAACTTTGAGTATTTTTCCGAAGACCCTTACCTTGCGGGGAAAATGGCCGCCGCTTATATTCGTGGAATCCAATCTAAGGGTGTTGCAGCTTGCCCAAAGCACTATGCCGTCAACAATCAGGAGCTCTTGCGTATGCACAACGATTCCATTGTTGATGAGCGGACACTACGGGAGATTTATCTTACCGCATTTGAAATCGCAGTCAAAGAAGCTGAACCATTAAGCCTCATGTCGGCCTATAACAAGGTCAACGGCATATATGCCAATGAATGCAAGCATTTGCTGAGTGATATTCTGGTGGACGAATGGGGGTTTAGCGGCCTCATAGTCACGGATTGGGGCGGATGTAATGACCGTGTTGCCGGACTGGAAGCAGGGAATCAGCTTGAAATGCCATCATCAGGCGGAACCAGCGACCTGGAAATTGTTGCCGCTGTAAAATCTGGACGTATTTCTGAAGCATTGGTGGACAAACGGCTTGATGAATACCTAAATGTCCTCTTTGCCACCGTTATCCCGAAAAATTCACCGGATTTTAATACTGACGCAAACCATGCATTTGCCCGAAAAGCGGCGCAGTCCGGCATTGTTCTACTTAAAAATGAAGGCGGAATACTCCCCTTGAAGCCCGGTACTAAGACAGCGGTTATTGGGAATTTTGCGGAAACACCACGCTATCAAGGTTTTGGCTCAAGTGTTGTTAACCCAACAAAGGTGGACTCTCCATTTGAATGCCTCAAATCCAGTTGTCTTGATGTAATTGGTTATTCCACCGGGTTCCGGCGTCATGGCGGCGAGGATGAGGGGATGCGGAATGCGGCGGTCAAAATGGCACAGGACGCTGAAGTCGTACTATTATATTTGGGCTTAGACGAATTTAGCGAAACAGAAGGAATGGATCGCAGTCACATGCAAATAAATCAAAATCAGATAGACCTGCTAAGCGCGGTAGCCGATGTTAATCCCAACATTGTAGTGGTGCTCTCTGGTGGTTCCCCTGTTGAAACACCTTGGATTGGCAAATGCAAAGCACTTATCAATGGCTATCTAGGCGGTCAGGCAGGCGCGGGGGCAATGGCAGACGCCCTCTCAGGCAAGATAAACCCATCAGGTAAACTTGCCGAAAGCTGGCCTATTACCTATGAAGACACACCCGCATACAATTATTATCCGGGACGCGAAAAAACGTCGGAATACCGGGAAGGCTTATTTATCGGCTACAGGTATTACAATACAATCGGCAAGCCTGTCCGTTTCCCATTTGGCTATGGACTGAACTACACGACGTTTGAATACTCGGATTTACGCGTTGAAGGCAATCAGATATCCTTTTCCATAGCGAATACAGGCTTAGTCGCGGGTTCGGAAATCGCACAAGTTTATGTCGGAATGAAAGACAGTAAAATATTCCGCCCCGCCCGAGAGTTAAAAGGGTTTACAAAGGTTCATCTGGGGCCGGGTGAAAGCAAAACAGTCACGGTATCATTGGATGACAAAGCGTTCCGTTACTTCAATGCAGCCACTCATCGGTTCGAGATTGAGACGGGAACATATTTTGTGGAGGTTGGAGCCTCGATTGAGGATATTCGGCTGACCTCGGAGATTTTCGTTACAGGGACGGAAGCTGTCAGACCTTATACGCAAAGCGAGCTGCCCCAATATTATTCCGGCGAAATTTCCGATATAAGCGATTCAGAATTTGAAAAACTATTAGGTCGGCCAATTCCAGAATCTCGTTGGGATCGGACAAAGCCTTTGGGACGTAACGAAACTTTCTCCCAACTATTCTACGCTAAAGGCTGGGTTGGGAGGCTTGTGTATCAAATTAATGCCATGCAGATGAAAAGAGCAATAAAAAAAGGCAAACCGGATCTGGACTTGCTTTTCAGAACAAACATGACCTTCCGTGCGGTGGCAAAGATGATGGGAGGAATGGTGGACATGGCAATGGCAGACGCAATGGTAGAAATCTTTAATGGGCACTTCTTCAAAGGATTGGGACATTTGATTAAAGCATGGCGCAAAAAGGACAGAGCCGTGAAGGAAACTTCCCGGATGCTAAATAGTGCGGGAAAGCCTGTATGCAGTAAGGAGATAGCCGATGAACAAACTTGAAAACAAAAATGCTATCCGGGCATGGAAACGCTTCAAAATCGCGCACCCAACGATTGCTCAATTCCTAGTGTTCTTTATCCTGTCGAATGGCGTCACAATCCTGCAAATGATACTTATGCCGATTCTCAGAAACGCCTTTTCCGCGACATCCTTGGTTTCAACCTCCTTTCAGGTGTTTCCAATAGGTCAAAATCTCGACGGTTCACAATATTACATCTTTAATTACGCTGCGGGGGCGATTGCCGCAGACGGCACCGGCGGCGGCCTTGCCTATTTCTTAGCGGTACAGATATCTTTGGCTGTTGCCCAAGTCATAAACTTTTTCGCGCAGCGAAACATAACCTTTAAGTCTAACAGTTCCATTGGCAAGGCCGCTTTTTGGTACACAGTCGCTTATATCGTCATCACCCTTTTTGCCGGCGCACTGCAAGGGCTCTATAAAGCGCCTATTTATGCCTTGTTAATGGATTCAATGGGCGGAACCGGTGAGACGCTTGCCGACTTTGCAACCATGATAATCAACGCGGCGATATCCTTCTGGGTGTTCTTTCCAATCTTCAAGATTATATTCAGAAATAAGCCGGAAAACTGATAAGGCGGAAACAATAACGCAATATAATGTAAAAATTTGTAAAAAGGCGGTTATGCGCTGTTCCTTTTAACAAGAATATTTTCCAAAAAATGTATTTTTATCATCGACAACGCAGCTGCAACCAATAATATATACTTCTTATTTATCCGGTTGTTTGTTATACTAATAGGTATTCAAGCTATCTCTTTAGTGTCCATCCGTTGGAGGGATAATATGTATCGAATTGCGATTGTGGAAGATGATAAAAATTCACAAGAAAAATTACAGCGATATCTTGATAGCTACGCAAAGGAGTACAACGAGGTCTTTGAGACAACGGTATTTTCTGATGGCAAAGATATTGTCCGTAACTATACGCCATACTACGACATGATTCTGTTAGACGTTCATATGAAGAACATGGACGGTTTTTCGGCTGCCAAGCATATCCGTGCAAAAGATGAAAACGTCATTTTAATCTTCATCACAAACATGGCGCAATACGCTATAAAGGGATACGAAGTAAACGCCACCAGCTATTTGCTAAAGCCGGTTCAATATTTTGCTTTCTCCCAAGAGCTAAAGCGTTCATTTCAGCGAGTGCGGAAAAGTGAAAAAAAGTATTTGCTGCTGCCTATAGAGCATGGCGTTACCCGTGTAGATATTGACAAAATTCTATTTATTGAAAGCGAAAAGAATCGTGTGCTTATCTATACTGAGAACCAAATCTATTCTATTGTCAGCACCATAAAAGGCATCGAGGAGAAACTAAGCGACCGCATGTTCTTTAGATGCAACAGTGGTTATCTGGTCAATCTTTCCTGCGTCACGGATGTTCAGGGCAGCAATGCTTCGGTTGGTAATTTTAAGGTGCCAATCAGCAGGCCAAAGAAAAAAGCATTTATGATGGCTTTGACGGATTATTTGGGGGGAACTCGTCGGTGAGTGAATTTGTACTAATGAATGCGCTTCCTGACATCCCAAGGCTTTATACGGCTATTGCGGAATGGGCGGCCTGCCTTATCTATATCCTGTTGGTAAAGAAACGCTATCAGGGTAAACCACTTGTCGGAATCGTATCGTTAGGTTTTTTCGTGCTATGCGCCATACAAATCACCGCCGGAATTATGCCATTGGCCATGTGGGTGCCGGGCATGATTACCGCTGTCTGTGGAATGTTCGGATTTATTTTCCTATGCTGTGACAGTTCAGCGAGGGACGCCGGTTATTTATGTGCAAGGGCTTTTATATTAGCAGAATTTGCGGCATCCTTAAACTGGCAGCTTTATTGTTATTTCTTTACGGTGCAAAATAGTCAAATCAATGCTGCCGGTATTCTGTTTTGTTTGATTGTCTATGCCTTGGTGTTTACACTCATGTATTTCTTTGAACGCCGCCACATGGAAAAGGACGCTCGGATAGGAGTAACTTCACGACAGCTCTGGTCGGTGGCCGCCATTACCATATCAATCTTTATTGTCGGTAATATCAGCTTTGTCGGTATCAATACCCCCTTTAGCAGCCGACTGATCCCGGAATTGTTTTACATTCGTACACTAGTGAATTTTTGTGGCCTGCTGATATTGTACGTCCATCAGGAACAGCGTCGGGAAATGCAGCTTCAACGCGAACTGGAAGCGATGCAAAGTGTTCTTCAACGGCAATTTGAGCAATATCGGCTATCAAAGGAAAGTATTGAACTAATCAATCTAAAATATCATGACGTCAAGCATCATATCGCTATCATCCGGGCGGAAACCAATTCGGAAAGACAAGCGTCCTATTTGGATGAAATGGAGGAGATCATCAGAACATACGAAGCGCAAAATAAGACTGGAAATGATGTTTTGGATACAGTCCTGACCTCTAAGAGCTTGCAGTGCCAGAAAAATAACATCACGCTCACCTGTGTTGCGGACGGAACACTGCTTGATTTCATGGAAGTGATAGATATTTGCTCAATCTTTGGTAATGCTTTGGACAATGCCATTGAAAACGTCATAAAAGTCGGAGATATTGATAAACGCCTGATACGGGTGGGGCTGTATGCGCAAAACAGCTTTCTTATCATGAGATTTGAGAATTACTATGAAGGCGAACTCCGAATAAATGAGAATGGTCTGCCCCTTACCACCAAAGAGGATATCGGATACCACGGGTTCGGACTCAAGAGCATCCAGCATACTGTGGAAAAGTACGGGGGCTCCATGACTGTAAACACGGAAGACAATTGGTTTTATTTGCGTGTTCTTTTGCGCTCTCCGCACCTAAACTGATTATTTTGCGATGGAGGTCAAATATGAAACTGTTGTCTATTATTGTACCGTGCTATAACTCCCAAGAATATATGCGGCATTGTATTGATTCATTGCTTCCCGGTGGCGAGGATGTGGAGATTGTTATAGTCAACGACGGTTCTTCGGATGACACCGCCGACATTGCTGAGGGATACGGCAAAAAATATCCGAATGTTATAAAAGTGATTCACCAAAAAAACGCCGGACATGGCGGCGCTATCAATACGGGATTGCAAATTTCAACCGGGTTCTTTATCAAGGTAGTTGACAGTGACGATTGGGTGGATACAGAGGCATATTCCAAGGTGCTGGATACGTTAAAGCAGTTCCCCGTGGAGAATCACCCCGATGTTTTCTTCAGTAATTATGTATATGAGAAGGAAGGCAAACGCAGAAAAACGATTGTGCGGTATGGCAGCGTTCTTCCAAAGGACAGGCTGTTTGATTGGAGCGATGTTCGGAGGTTCCGAAAAGGCCAATATTTGCTGATGCACTCCATAATCTATCGCCGGGGGCTTTTGTTGAAATGTAACCTTCGGCTCCCACAGCACACTTTTTATGTAGACAACCTCTACGCATTTCTTCCGCTCCAGCATGTACGCACCATGTATTACTTGGATGTGGACTTTTATCGGTACTATATCGGGCGCGCCGATCAATCAGTGCAGGAACAAATTATGATTAAACGGATCGACCAGCAACTATATGTGAATTGTCAGATGGTATCGAAACTGAATTTTAACGCCGAAATGCAACCGCAGAAAAAAGCGTACCTGCTCCACTATATTGAGATTGTCACAATGGTATCGTCCGTACTGCTGCTTCGAGCCGGAACAAACGAGCATTTACAGAAGAAAAAGGAACTCTGGCAATTCATCAAGAGTGCAGACCGGCAACTATACAATAAGATGCGCTTTGGTTTTTTGGGACAGATGATGCATATACCCGGCACAGTAGGCCGGAGCATTTCATTGTCAGTATACAAAGCATCCAAAAAGGTTGTAGGCTTTAACTAAAGTCTGTTCACACTAATACTTGAACATTCGTGTGAACTATGGTATGCTGTATCCATGGAAATAACAAAAGACCAATTTGATATGATAGCGCCGCATTTGCCTCGCCAACGGGGAAATGTCAGCATGAGCAATCACCAATTGGTGAACGCGATACTGTACATCACGGAAAACGGCTGCAAATGGAGAGCATTGCCGGAATCCTATGGTAATTGGCATACAGTGTATGTGCGAATGAACCGCTGGAGCAAAAACGGAGTGTTGAAACGGCTTTTCGAGGCTTTGCAAACAGAGAATATCATCCGCATAAAAATGGAAGTCCTATGCCTTGACAGTACAACAGTTAAAGTTCATCCTGACGGGACCGGAGCGTTAAAAAAACTGGAATCCAAAGCATCGGAAGATCAAGAGGCGGACTTACAACAAAGATTCATATGGTCGCCTCGTCTGACCGTTCGGCTGTAACCTTCTCTCTAACCTCAGGCAACTCGCATGACGCGCCGGAAGGTCGGGCTTTGCTTGATTCCCTGAATTGTGTGAACGGCGTTGTCCTGCTGATGGATAAGGCTTATGAAGGCGACGATACAAGAGCAAAGGCTATTGAAAAAGGATTTGTGCCTGTTGTGCCGCCAAAAAGCAATCGTCTTAACCCTTGGGAATACGATAAAGAGTTATACAAGCGAAGAAACGAAATAGAGCGCTTATTCCTTCGTATTAAAAGGTTTCGCAAGGTTTTCACGAGATATGATAAGCTCGACGCGCTGTACATGGGAGTCATTTCCTTTGCTTTGATTGCAGATGCTTTATTTAGTGTGAACAGAATCTAACTGAGCGCGGGAAAGGATCGTGGCTGTCATAAACAGATATGATTATTTGATTGTGGGAAGCGGTCTGTTCGGTGCCGTATATGCACAGTGCGCTTTTGAATTGGGAAAGCGATGTTTGGTGCTGGAAAGGCGCCCTAATATTGGAGGAAATGTGTATACCGAAGATGTGGAAGGAATCCAAATCCACCGCTACGGCGCTCATGTCTTCCATACCGGCAAAAAGATGATTTGGGATTATGTAAACCGCTTTGCCACATTCAATCATTATATCAATAGCCCAATAGCCAACTACAAAGGGGAAATCTATAATCTGCCCTTTAATATGAACACATTTCATCAAATGTGGGGTGTGGTAACGCCGGAGGAGGCCAGATTGGAAATTGAACGTCAGCGAAGGGCCCACTATACAGAAACTCCAAAGAACCTAGAGGAAACCGCAATCAATCTGGTTGGAAAAGACATCTATCATAAGCTCATCAAAGAATATACAGAAAAGCAATGGGGCCGTCGTTGCTCTGAACTTCCCCCATTTATTATCCATCGCCTCCCTGTCCGTTTCCGTTACGACAACAATTATTTTGACGATGCGTATCAAGGGATTCCAACCGAAGGGTACACCGCAATGGTCGAACGAATGTTGGAAGGTGTGGAGGTATTATTAGAAACCGACTATCTGGCCGACAAAGAACGCTTTAATAGCATGGCTAATTGCATTGTATATACCGGGCCAATAGATGCGTATTTTGATTACTCTTTAGGGCCGTTAGAATACAGAAGCCTACGGTTTGAAAGCGAAATATTGGATATGGAAAACTATCAGGGAAACGCTGTGGTAAATTACACTGATCGAGACACACCATATACCAGAATTATAGAACACAAGCATTTTGCATTTGGAACTCAGCGAAAGACTGTGATTAGCCGGGAATACAGCAGCGAATGGGATGTGGGCAGAGAAGCGTATTACCCAATTCAAGATGATACAAACTTGGCGCTGGCGGCAAAATATAAGGCTATGGGGCAAAAAGAGCCAAACATGATTTTTGGAGGTCGTTTGGGCACCTATCAATATTATGACATGGATCAGGTTATTGAGCAGGCACTCCTTTATTTTGTAAGTGTAGAAGATATTTAAGTGTAATATCGTTGAGGCTGTATGAAATACGCAGCATGACGTAGCTATCTGTGGAGATTAGGGGGGTATTGTGTCGTACTATATTGGAATTGATTTGGGTGGCACAAAATAGCCGTTGGAATTGTGGATGACAATTACAAAATAGTTTCTAAGTCTGTGCGTAAAACAAAATCGAACCAATCCGCAGAAATAATAGCGGATGACATTGCCTTGACCCGTCGCAGATGCGTTAAAGTTTTCAAACATTTCAATGACCGACATACGTTGGGCGGGTATAGGCTCACCCGGGGCAGTCAACCTTGAAACGCATAGCGTTATAGGGAAAGAGTTACCCAACAAGCATATCAATCAATGATGAAAAATGAATAAATTTGCTTTTTGATGATATAACTTTTTGTCTTTTTATACATGAAAATAATGTCCAAAAAAAATGAGCCGACAACTGTGAAAAAAATTCGCATGTTATCGGCTCTGCGTCTTAGCGTCCGGCTCTTTGATAACTGATAAACATTTATGCTGAACATTTACTATTGATTCTTGCTTACATTTAGGGCAAAACAATGGGAAGTTTTGAAGAACTGTTTCTTCTCTTATTTTTGTTCGTGTTTTGCTATTACATATGTAAGCGACAAACAGAATGGACATTGACCGATTAATTTTTAGCCGGCATCCGGCAGGTTTCTGAAATCGCATCACCCCAAGGCAAAATC
>Ga0099364_10008653_pt1 | contig 14276 bp, 16 predicted proteins | sample TergutTh196P3_FD_73070 | JGI IMG/M metagenome (GOLD analysis project Ga0099364, IMG submission 73070) | Microcerotermes parvus P3 segment gut microbial communities from Pointe-Noire, Republic of the Congo - Th196 P3 | ecosystem: Host-associated > Arthropoda: Insects > Digestive system > Gut ... | reverse complement strand
GCTTGAGCAAGAAAAGATTTATGATTTGTTGTAATCCCCAAAAATATTTCGGGCAGATTTTAGAGACTTAGAAAAATTATACTCCCGTTTGTTCTTGCTTGGAATGAACATTCATGCGGAAGTCGTGTGCATTTGAACGATTGATATTGACTCATATTTCACAAAACCTCATTTTTACTGATGGGGTTAAAACGCGTGAGTGCGGGGAGTATTATAATAGCCTTTTATTTCTCTTTGATTTCATACTGGATTTTAAAAATCTGAATGAAAAAAACAAACATGAAGAGAAAAACATTGCAGAGCATCGTTTCTTCTTTGGAAATCTCCTGTCAGATGTCATATGTGGCTTTAATTGCGATACAATCGAAGAAGCAAAGATGCATACTGCTGAACTGCTAATCAAACTTCTTGCTCGACCATTTTTTTCTTTCGACTATTCTTTTCGTACTCAAATGCAATCTTTTTTGATAATTCTTGCTGAATGTTACTTGGATGTTCATTCGAGCAGGAAAAGTATATTATTTGATGCGGATTGGAACATGTCCCCAATAGATTGGAACACGAAAAGCAGCATTATTGAAAACACAATCCATGAGGATAATAAAAACAAAGGATTCTTGCGTGAAAACCATCGTATAGAAAAGACAATGGAAATAGCACGAAAGTTGATGACTCTGCATAGTCAAGATGCGGTTAAGTTATCTATGTTTTTAAAGGATGTATTATTTGAGGCGTTAGCCGATATGCGTAGCACTTATTTATTAAGAAAGCGTGTTATCCATCGGGTACAAGGATTCGTGAACAATTATCTGAAAATTATTCCTGCGCACGACGAGACTAAAGGAGAAAAATGTAATTGTTGGAACTGTACATACTGCAAATTTACAGGTTATGAATGTGCGTATCTGTTGGATAAGGAACAGTGCCGGAACAGAACAGCAACGAATTGCTTTTGGGCTGGTTATTTGGCTCATCTTCAAAGAACAATAGAAAACAGTAGCGATGAATTACGCGCTTTGTGGTTTGAGCATTTCTTGCTCACAGGCAATGAATTAACGATTGCTACAAAAACAAATAATCAAATTGATGTTAACATAAACAGCATAAAAGAATCTACGGATATGTTTTTGCTTAATGTAATGTTAGGTTTTGATGCAATAAACAAAGTTTTTGAAACTGACAGTGATACGCATTATTTAAGCAATTATCAACTGTCGCTTGACTGGCTAAATCAAATTGTAGAAAAAGAGACATTTATTGCATGGCATGAAATGTTGATTTCCCAAAAGGATTCTGATGAAAGTAAAATTAGTGATAGATATAAAAACTTTTTAGAAAGATTGCGAGAGGCGATTGCGACACTAAACAAAGAAGAAAAAGGATGTTTCAACATTGCGGTATTAACTGTGGCGGAAAAAAGTCAAGCCGTAGGAATTGAGGATTTCCAGATAGTTCATTCTGAATTTGGCAAGAATGCACCTCTTGACACGAAACAAGCTAAGTATATAATTAAAGATCGTGTTATGATGGCATATAATGCAAAAATTGCTGATTCAAATGAAGTAGGGATTTTATCTGAAGATGGATATTTTATGAGTTTAGCAGAGGAAATGTTGGACGATGAAATATATTTAAAGCAACAAACTGACATTAAATTTGATTCTGATCACCATGTTATGCACAATCACAGAAAACCGTATGTGATTATATATTTTGATAACCCGAATCACGAACAATTACCCATAGATGATTTAGGTAGAAAACTTGCGCCTTTAAGTAAGGTCTTTTTGTATGTTAGTATGCATGTAGATAAACAACAACGGCGTAATACCCTTCCTTGGATTGTATTGCGCAATATTCTTGCATATCGTAATCGAATAATGCGGTTCTTATCAGAGGATTTCAATGGCGACATAATGGAAAAACATGCGATTTCTACGCAGCAGGATAACATCCTGACACATGATCGAGCTGCCAGCCATGCGGCTACAACCGATGAACGTGGCGTATTGCAAGTTTTTGGTTTAGGGGATGTATCTGAATTGAGCGAGCTGACATATCCCGTTAAACTTCCTACAAAAGATGTGATTGATAATGGAGATCGTTTTGCGGACAGTTACAAAAGCGCAGAATTATGGTTGCTTCTGCAAAATTATGTAAACGGACAAATCGCCAGACTATTTAACCGATGTTTTAATCCCAAAAATGAAGTTATGGAAATAAGAGAAGGAATACCAGCGATATATGTTAATTCCGTAAACCAAGACGATAATAATATTTTCAAACACAAATTGGAAAGCTTTAAAGATCTTAATTTATCATCAGATAATCGATTTTCATTTATAAAGAAAATTGCAACCATTAAATGGGACAAGAACCTTTCGGATGCAAAAATGCGCTATTCCGCAGATTCTGTCGACAGAAATTTGGATAAATATTATAATGCTGAGTATATTCGCTGCATATTATTGGACATAATATTAACGTCAATAAAATTTGCAACTACAGACGATGCCCTACTATCTCGCGTTGACACCTTAATGCAATATGCCGATAAACAACGCTCTGATTCCAGTGCGAGGTGTTTTGTTTTTTGTTATCGTAGTGCCAACGAACTGGTAATGCTGAATAATGTTGACCCATGTATGATGGATGGACGCGGTCACGAAGTGGTAAACGAAGAAATATTCAGACGCACTCACGACCCATTGGATTACGGCGATGGGCACATGAGTTTATTTACAATTCGCCGCATCATCCTCGGAATATGGGGCGATGATAAGCCAGAAAAAATTGATGTAAAGTTCAGTTACATTGAAACTACATTAATACAAAAAAATGACGAATTAAAAACTAAAGAGTTTTGGCCTCTCCTAAGAGATGAAATGCCTAACTATAAACATTGGTTTGAAACACGATTACCAATTTTCAAGGAGGATAACGACAATGGCAATGAATAAACTCGTTTGGATTGACGACAGTTATGTGGGAATGAAAAATGTGGTTAGAGGTACATTCCCTCTTCTTTGGAGGGAGGGTATTATTAGTCGTGTTGTTTTTTTGGGAGATTTTGACGACAGAGCCCCGCAAATCAATCCTGAAGAATTTCGGCGTTTTGTATCAGCTTGCTTTTCAGACTTCAACATAGCTTGTCAGAGAGAATCTGTGGACACGCCAAAGGTTGATCCAACGGTGCTATCTACAATAAACGACGATATAGCAGATAATCGTGAAGCCCTCGGAAAATCCTTGCTCTATAAAGCTCAAAATGAATCGTCAACATTGTTGGCAATAAATGAATGGAAAAGTCTCACCGAAAGTACAGAATGGGATAAAAAAGATGAAAACGGCAAACCTGTTGCATTAAAACAAGAACTATCTATCGCTTCAATAATATCTGGCATGTCAATCCCTGATAATGCCGTTTGCGCACTGGACATTGTTTTGCTCAAAGGCGATGAAGACAAACTTAATTGCAATGCGGCGAACTGCAAACCTATAATATCTATGGAGATTTATCACGAAATTGTTAAAAATCATAAATGCTTGTTGTATTCAAGGTATACATCTGAACAACAATTGCGAGACAATTGGAAGATGCTCTATACTAAAAGATATGGTGCAGAACCAGAGGAAATTAGACCAAGAGAAGGCTTATACAAGGGATCGATAAACAAAGCGACCCTTAAGATGATTATCGACCATTGCAAGGAGGAACAATAAATATGGTGATAGCAACTCCATCTAATGGAACACCACATATTGTTATCAAGAATGAAATCCGATTAGATCAAATTGATTCATGTCTAAGAAAATTGTATGAACTTTTTCGGGACTCTTTTCTTGACACAGAAGAATCGCGAAATAGTGGAAGAAAATCACTTTTTCACTATACTCTATTCTCGAAATTGTTTGATATTCTTGAGGGTGATGCATTTTGGGCTTCGCGTTCAAGATTTTCAAACGATTCTACGGAGGATATGTTGTTTGATTGCAAATGGCTTGAAAAGAAGCAATATTATGGTGATAATTATATCGTCTGTTTTAGCACGGGTGGAGATTTACTAAGTCAATGGCGCGGATACTGCCCACAAGGTGGGGCATCAATTGAATTTGATATATTAGACTCACATACATATACATTGTTTCATGAAGATGTTGATAGCAAAGCGATGCCTAACGGAGATGATGTTGCTTCGTATAAAAATGTACCTTTTCCTGTCTTATACTCGCAGCCAGAATTCAAAAACGATGAAGATGAAACAGCTATTTGCCGAGGCCCGATTATCGTTGACCTGAGAAAACGGTTGGAGGAGTATATCGTCTCCAAAATCAATGATCCATCAAATGTTTTGTCTGAAATAGATATTATTCCCTTTCTGAAGAATGGATACTTTTTTGAAGAAATGGAACATCGTTTAGTTTTTGATAATACAGATGGTTCCCTAGAAAAATGCATTCGTTTTAGAAAAGAGGCAGACGGGTCACGGGTTCCGTATATAGTTGTGAAATATGGCTATATATTAGAATCAAACCGCGACTTACGACTTACCTTTACCGATGAGCGTATTACAGAAATTTTTGAAGCTAAAAAAAGCGGCTTAGATAATAAAGCTATTGTTATTCCTTGTGGTATCAATCAAGAAGTTGTTTGCCGCGACTTTTCACAAAAAATATTGCAATATAAAAAAGAAATATATGCAGCTGATGATGAAACTAATAAACACATATGGGAACAATCGCCGATCAGAATAATTTGTGACGGTCACCTCCCTGTTCGGAGCATTACGGTTTCTCCATCGCCACAACAAGAGTATATGAAAGAAGTCATTGAACGGTTTTGTCGAAGTAGATATTGGCTTCAAAATGTTGAGGTTAAATGCTCCCCAATCCCATACATAGCACCGAGAATTTAATAATCAGCGATGGATTATTACCACTGTATGTGAGTGTTCCCATTCGTATTATGACCTATATTTCAATACAACCACAGTCGTAAAAACTCCAAAACCAATCGCTCGTCATCAATCCTTGCTTCCCTGAACAAAATATAAAACTCCGCCGCTTTGCCGGATTTGCGTCATTTTAGGACGGCATAATCAACGATTTCGCGGTCGAGGTCTGCCAACCTCGGCGCATCTTTTTCTGTGGAATCAATCAGCTTCGGTGTGTGTTTCCCCTCAATCCATCCCTGCTTTTCAAGCTCCGTCCGCAAAAGCGTAGCCGCGCGGCGGATGTTATCATCCACCGCCTGCATTTTCCCAATGTATAACCGGGCGGCGAGAATCTGTTTCGGAATCGGTTCAATCTCTATAAAACAGTTTTCGTGTCGCGCCAATCCATAATAGCCCAAAATCAAACGGTTTTCCTTTCGCGGCAGATCGTCCACTCCGATGACCAACGCTTCAAAAAACAGTTTTTCCAACACGATATATTCAGGGCTGTCGTAAATGTCGCCGATATGCGCTCAATTAACTGTAAATAGACGTCCTCATCGTCGCGCCGCCCGCCGGTCTCAGGCTCTCGGAATATTGGAACATTTCGCTGTATTGAATATGCTCCCGAACGGCTTTTTCCGGCAAGCCCGTTTCTTCCATCGCTTTTTGTAATCGCTCGGCTTCGGTCGCTTCTGAAAGAACACCAAATATCGCCGTGATTTTTCGCAGATTATCATAATCGTATTCGCTGATACAAAGAACGCCGCAGTTCTGCCGGATATAATCGTGTACCGCCGCCACGACATATTTTTCAATATATGTAATCAGGCTCGCGCCTTTGTCGGGGTCGTATTTTTCTATCAGCGTTATTAGCGTTGTAACAATGACCTGTTTTATATCTTGAAAATGGTTGAGCCGTCCGTATTTTTCGCAAAAATCCTCAGTCCGCTTATTTAATGCAGATTCATAAAAATGCAGAAAATATTGCAAAAACTTTTCGTCGCCGGTCTGCTTATACTGAACGATGCAGTCGTTGAGCGGCATTGACGGCGGCTTCTTTTTCATACGATACATATATAATTGTTCATTCGGAACATACCATCTCACGGTTGCACCTCCTTCGCGATAATTTTATTATATTTGCTGTCCCCCAAAATGGACATCTATAGTTTTATGCCCGCCGCCTCATAAATGGAATCTTGCCCGATTTCATCCAAATGTCCGGCGACAACATCGTCCTGTACATTTCACATATACAAATGCGTGGACAAAAGGCGGTTGCCGATCAGCCAACCGTTATTCGGATTGCTGTCCGCGCCATCTGGCGCTTCTTTCCAATATTCGTTCAGCGAGTTCATGAAAAAGTGTCCGGCAGGGAACGCCTTGCCAGCAATAATCACTTTTTTATCTCGAAAATCCGCCATAAAGCAACCGATATTTTGCTTGGAATTGTTTTTCATTTTCATCACCGCCATTGTTTGATACGACAATCATTATATCATAATCAGGAAATAAATACAACAGCATATATACAGCGAATTATAGACTGTCGTGTATCGCAATATAGAATTGTCGTGCAATTCTGTAAATCGGCTGTTTTTCTCCCATAATATAAGTGAGGGCGAAAACAGGCTGAAAAAATAAAAATTGTTCGGTTTTGAACCGGAAGACCTATTATAATGGTAGCATAAATAATTGCGAATAGATAAAACAAACCCGCCGGAGAGAGACAACAGTGTTCTCTTTTTCGGCGGGTTAGCTTTCTCTATTCGCTGTAATATTTCTGATTGCGGCTTTTCGGTTTGTCTGGAATAGTCATTTTTAGCTTTCCGTTTTCAAGCAACGGATTTATATATTTCTCCATCATATATGATATAGAGGAAACATGAAGCAACGCTGACAATTCCGCTCTTGTTTTTGGGGAAGAACAAAAGGAAATCACTTTTGATTCCAAATCGCTGCCTGTTTCTGTACTTTTTGAAACGGAAATATTAGCGCCGTTATACAGCGTGACGCGGAAAACGCCGCGGGACGAATCAAATTTTGGCGCGGGCAGTCCGGCGGCTTCCATTTCGTGCCGAATAGTCGGTATGCCGGAAAAACGGTTTTCGGTGTCAATCAAGATTTCCAAAGCGGCAGCGATTGCGGGATTTCTCGTGTCTGCGCCCACCTTGCCAAGCTCGTTGATGGTTAATCGCCCATACAGTCCGCCGGGATTTTCGACTTCTAACCGGTCTGTGAAAAACAGTATTCTGATCGGTGAGCTTTCGGTATGGATGCTGTAATCGCGGTGAATCAGAGCATTCAAAATGATTTCGCGGATCGCTTTCAGCGGGTATTCCGTTTTATCCGCGCGCTTTCCTTTTTCATCAATAATTGTCCTGACTTTAATATTACGATGAACAAAAGCCATCGCGTCCTCCAACAATTCCGGCAACGTCCCGTCAATGCGCTTGTTATCAATAAAGCGCGCGCCGTCATCGGCAAGGTTTCCCATTTGATAACCCGGAACCACCACAGCGGTAATATCAAAGCCGGGGAAATTCGCCTGCGGATACAATCCAAACAGCATAATTCCCGCAAGCGTAGGCTGACAGTCCTTGAATAAACCGCAAAGGGTCAGCGCGTCATCATCGGAAAGGTTAACAAAGTTCGGTTTTTCAACACGGATTTTTGATAAAAATAGTTTGACTTGCGCATCGTTCAAATTCGCGCCGATACCGACGGGAACATCCCGCAATTCATCCTGTATTTTACGCCGATATACTTCATAGCTGTATATTTCGTACTCCGTCATCGGTTGGTCGGATTCGCCCACGCGAACATATGACCCGCGCATTTTTCCTGCGCCGCGATAATAACAGGGCTTTTCGTAAACATCGCACTCGGAGATTTCTGCGCTGACGATTGTTTTACCGTTTATCTGTGCCACGGTAAACAACGGTCGGACAACCGGCTCCATTTGCTTTGCCTGTTCGGTCACCTTGACTTGTAAATCTTGCGGGTCATAAACGCCGCAAATATCGTAATCATTTTCTTGGTCAATACCGAAAATGATTACGCCGCCGCCCGTCTGATTGGAAAATGACGAAAGCGTATCATAAAGTCGCTGCGGTGTTCCGCCCTCCGCTTTCTTTAGTTCAACGGTATTCAATTCACAGCGAAGATTAACAACATCGTCAACCAATTGTTTTAATTCTTCTGCAAGCATCGTAAAAGCCTCCTTATTTGGATTGCATCAATAGGATACCACGATATAACTCAAATGTCAAGACGATTAACTCAAATATTTTAGATAATGATTTGAGTTGTTTCAAAATTATTTTGCTTATTTTCAATCCGCACATTTGCGGTTATTTTCATCTTTATATAAAATGAAAGGCGAAAGGAGTGTGACCACGCATGAATAATTTTCAACAGCACTATACCAATGCACAAACCGGGATTTCCTACACTCTCACCGCTGACGGCAACTATTATTTGCCCGACTTCACTCTGCCGGATGAGCCGCGTTACGACATCGGGCGGTTCGGATTGATGCGGCGGCATTATCTGAAAAATCACCGCAAGGGATTATTTACGGTGCTGCTTACAAGCGGAAAATTAAATGAACATCTTTATGAAATCGACCAGACCGCCAACGACCGTTTGGAGCTTTTGTCAAAACAGATGGCGAAAGCCGAGGGCGTGACCGAACAGCTTAAAGCCGAAAATCAAATGCTATGGGTTGGAAAGATGACCAACATCCGCAACCGAATCGAAGAAATTTTAAAAGAGGAGCTGATATACGCATGAAGAAAAAAGAAGAAGTTATTATTTTAAAATTGGATTCCGCAGAGCGCGGCGTTATCATCGCCGCTATAAATAAACTTCGCAACAAGCGCATTGAAGAAGGAAAATCTATTGAGTTCGTGAACGAGGTGTTTATGAAATTTGCCGGAAAATAGTCCGGAGTTACATAGCGCAGAGAAATATACAGACCGCTTTTTTGAAAGGAAGGGCGGTCTTTTTTTGTGCTCATTTTTATTAGGAAGGACGTGATATACCCTAACTGTCTAATAGACTGCTTTGGCAGTCTATAGGGATAGCGAGCAATGGATTTGTACCGCCACAGGTGTCGCCACAAATCCGCTCGGCGGGATAAATGCCGCATTCAGGGGGCTTTCGCCCCCTATGACCCCTAAAAAATATGAAAGGAATCTGATTCTATGAGAACACGCGAAACACACATCAATGTCCGTACCACGCCGAAAGAAAAAACGCGATTTGAGCGCAACGCCCAAAGATGCGGCTTGTCGCTGTCGGCGTATCTGCGGATGCTGGCGAACGGACACGACCCAAAAGCCGTGCCGCCGCTGGAATACCGAAAAATATATGACCTGCTAACCGATGTCTATGTCGATTGGCGTAGCGACGGCAATAAAATCGCCGCAGATTATTTATTATCGGTAGTCAGGGACCCGTTATCCCGAAGTCGGGATAACGGGTCTAATGCCGAAGAAAATAATATTCCGACCAATGGAAGGCGGTGGTCTTGAAGCATTGATAAAACCTCACTTTCTATAAAATATTATGATAAATAATTCGGGATAATAAATCATGATAATCCATACAGCTTACGCATAAGCTCATCATTATTTTCCCAAATCGCTTTTTCGGAAGCATCCAACGGCTCATTTCCTTGTGGCGAGATTTTAAGCAGAGCTTTGCGTTTCATTTCAGTGTCGGCATAAGCGTAAACCTGAGTTGTAGAAATAGTGGCGTGTCCCAAAAATTCAGAAAGCAAAGCTAAAGGCATCCCGCCACGATACAAATGAATGGCTCGCGTATGACGGATTTGGTGAGGGTGAATCCTGTCTGGTATATCAGTACAAACGCTCTTGGCTTTTTCGCCATATAATTTTATAAATTTTTCTACATTATCAGGCGACATCTGCCCTGAGTTGCCATGGATGGTTGTGTAAAATACAAAGTTATCATTATTACGAAATTCTGCCGGGTGAAATTTGTCGAGATAGGCTTTGTAGTGTTCTACGGTTTTAGCCATAAGCGGTACAGTTCGCGTTTTGTTGCCTTTACCATGCAAATAAACATATGGTGATTTTCTATTCAACTCAAAATCTTTTAGACGTAAATCCAAAACTTCCTGACACCTCGCAGCTGTATCGTACATGAAAATCATGAAAAACCTGTTTCTTGCATCGGTACGGCGCTTTGGGTTTGGCTGAGCGAGTAATGCTTTGAGGGCATCTTCTGTTAAATGCTCTACAATTGTTTTAGCCGTCTTTTGTATGGGGACTTTACCAAGTTCCACATATAAAGACATTTGCGCTATATCCATTGCTCCGGCATATTTGGCGAATGACTTTAGTGCCATCAATCTTTGATTTCTCGTAGAAGATGAACATTTTCGCTTATCTTGGAGCCAATCAAGCCAATCAAAGATAATTTCAGCCTTTAGATGGGCAAATGAAATTTTATGAAGCGGAATCTGTTTTTCCGCAATCATAAAATCTACAAAGAGGTTTAATGCGGTCTTGTATGAATTAACGGTATTCGCGCTATAGCATCTTTGTTTTGGAAGGTATACCGTTAAAAAGTCCCGAACTGTCTTAAAAAAAGCTTCATCATGAATTTTCATGCCTCCACCTCCGGAATAATCTCACCGAAACGCTCCAAGTCCATTTGACCCATTTGCGGGAAAAACTCGGGAACGAGGTGGATGTAATAGGCGGTGTGCGAAAAATGTTCATGCCCCATGTAAGCACTTAAATATGGAAGATAAGCGTCCAAGTCTTTACCTTCCTTCATCCATGCGTATAAGCGTTTTGTAGCGAAAGTATGACGAAAACTATATGCGCATGGAGTATTTCCGCTAAATATTTTTATACCAGAGGTATTCCAACAAAGCCAAAACATTTTGCAAAGCCATCCATGAGAAAAATGCTCATTGACGCGCCAGTTGGGAAAGAGATATTCATTTTCAGAAAACCTTCCTTGTGTCGCAGTCAAATATTTTCCCACTAACTGCGATATGTCTGGCGACATTATAACGATGCGGTCTTTGTGTCCTTTAGAGTTGGATATTTTAATCGTCCTGGATTCTAAGTCCAAGTCGTCTTTTTTTATCAGACGAGCCTCATTTGGGCGCAAACCGCAGCAGTACATCAACCTGAAGATTACGGGCACTATTAGGTGTCGGATTTTCCCGCGTTCATTGTATTCGATATTGTCCGCAGCCCTGAAAAACAATGACAACTCATGGTCGGTAAAAATATGTGGTATTGTTCGCCGTACAGATGCGGGGATGGCTATTGGCTCAACGATATATGCGTTTATTCCCAAACGAAGCATATATTTTGCCAATTCTCTAATGGGAGCCAATCTGTTTTGGAAACTTACTTTTTGCTCGGTGTCACGCGCTATCCCCCACCTTTGCCCGATTTCTTTAGTTAGCTCAGCTTCATGAGGAAACTCGTTTATACACATCAGGTCGAATTGGCGCAGATAATCTTCGCTTCTATTGTATGGGGAACCGAGAGAGCGTTTTTGTTCCAAAAAACCTTCGATGTACATCTTGAAGTTGCTTTGGTAGATGTAATTCATATCAGTTCCCCCCTTGTTGGTTCAATCCCGCAAAGAGTGAGGGCGCATATGCCTAACTTGCTATGATGCGTTGCTATATAAGGTTTAGAAGAATCCACTTTTGAATGCCCCAAAATTTCGCTAATCATAGAAAGTGGGGTTTCGGATTCAAGCAAGCGATTTCCGAGTGAGCGCCTAATACTGTGAAAACCTTTGCGTTCTTCAGGCAGCCACGTAATCCCGGCTTTTTTTGCCGCTCTTTTAATGATGGCGTACCCAGACCAACTTTCCAGTTTTCTATAAGGTCTTTTATCGCGGATGAAGATATGGGGCGAATCGGTTTCCGGGCGGGCATTTAAAATGTAATCCGCTATAGCGTTGCAGGTTTGAATATTTAAAGGCAATACAAGTGGTTCTTCTGTTTTGTGTTGGATTATATTTAATACCCTTGCATCCCAGTTGATGTCTGAAATTTTTAAGTTAAGTGCATCTACAGCTCTGATACCTGTATTTATTGCAAGCATTATGATAGAATAATCCCTTTTACCGCAAGTTGTTTCTTTTGCCACAGCGGATAGGATGTCGTTTACCTCTTGTTTTGTAAAACCATAATAATATCTGCGTTGACTTGGCACTTTTACCCGTAAAACCTGCGAAAAATCTGTATTGATATATTTATTCGAGTACAGAAATTGTATAAACGGACGCAAAACTATCAACGCATCACCGGGACGCTTGTATTTTTCCGCAACGACAGGTATATATGCCAAAACATTATCCCGTGATATTTGGGTTGTATCATATACGCCGCAATCTTCAAGATAATGTAGAAAATGTTTTACGATAGGCTTTTGTCCTCGAAGGGTCGTTCTTTGATAACCCGATTCAATAAGCCATTGTGCGTATTCTTCAAAACAATTGTAAAATGTCGGTGTCAGTTGCCTAATATTCTGATTTGCCAAGCTGCGCCAAATAATTTTTCCGGTGTCGTTATACTCAGAGAGAAGTGTTGCTGCCTTGCGGATTTGCCGCCGCTTTGTATCATAGATAAGATATTTTTTTGCCTCAAACCTCATGATGGCATCGTAATCTTCGGTTATTTCCTTTGAGTACATTAATTCACCGATAGAAGCGTAGTAACGCTTGATTGGGGCAAATCCTACGTAGCGATACATTTGGATCGTTTTTTTTGGATATCCCATTCCCATAAGTTCTTTTTCGACAGCATCAATTAAATCTGTCAGTAACCATTGTTTCATAAACATACCTCTTTATCTTTACAGTAGTCAGGAAATTTTCCTGCCACTAATAATTATAAGAGATGTTCATGATTTTGTTATCCCGAATATTTTTGGATAACACCATTCAGAAAGTGAGGTTTTATCAATGCTTCAAGACCACCGCCTTCCATTGGTCGGAATATTATTTTCTTCGGCATTAGAAATGCAACAGGCTTTCAGTCCCGAAAAGAGAGGCGGTGATAAAAATAGCGACAACAAAAATCTGGGCTATTAAAGGCGATGTCCGCAGTCTGGTGAAGTATGTAGACGACCCCGAAAAGATGACCGAGCAGGCTGAAAAGGATATGCGGGATTTGTATGATGTTTTCGATTACGCCACCCAAGACGGCAAAACCGAGCAAAAATTATTTGTCAGCGGTATCAACTGCGTTCCCGAAATTGCCGTGAAGCAGATGATAGAAGTTAAAAAGCAATTCGGCAAGACGGATAAAATCCTCGCGTTTCACGCCATACAGAACTTTAAGCCCGGTGAAGTTACGCCAGAGCAGTGTCACGAAATCGGGCAGCAGCTCGCGCGCGAAATGTGGGGCGACCGTTTTCAGGTAGTGGTTGCCACTCATCTTGATAAGGTGCACCTGCACACGCACTTCGCCATCAATTCCGTTTCGTTCGTGGACGGCAAAAAGTATAACTCCTGCAAAGCGGCGAATCAGCGGCTACGGGATGTGTCGGACAAAATATGCCGCGAGCGCAGTCTGTCTGTGATTGAAAATCCCGGCAAAAGTCCGAGCCGCATGATTTGCCTTGCAGAGAAAAGGGGAGAACCGACACGGTATAACATTTTCCGGCAAGCGATTGATAAGGCGATAGCGGCTTCCATGATGCTAAATTGAAACGCTAATTGTCCACGGCAATAAAAAAAGTTCCATTATCCGGAACAACCTGATACAATGTTTTTTACGAAGAAAACAATCAGGAGGCTGGCCAAACAATGGAACAAGATAATTATAACACAGGAAGAAAAAAACACAAACACATTTCGCGGGACGACCGGTATGTAATCGAACAAATGCTGAACGCGAAGCAGCCGGAAGCGGCGATAATAGCGGTGATTGGCTGTTCGGCAAAGACTTTAGCACGGGAAATCGAGCGCGGAACCTGGGAATATATGGATGGCAGCACATATGAAACGAAGAAGAAATATTCATGGGATGTGGCGCAGCGAAAACATGAAGAGAAAGCAAAAAACAAAGGCAGATACGCAAAAATCAACGATATGCCGGAGTTTCGAAAATTCCTGGAAAAACAAATAAAGAAGCACAAATATTCGCCGGAAGCAGCTCTGTTGAAAGCAAAAGAAGCGGGACTTAGTGTAAAATAAAAGTAGGCAAAAAATAGGGGAATGGTGTTAGCCACTTCCCCTGTACACACAAAACCAGTAAAATGGAATTGATGAAACCCATTAACTGGAGGGTGTGTACAGGATGAGTGTAACAGGAAATGAAGTAAACTT
>Ga0099364_10008652_pt1 | contig 14277 bp, 10 predicted proteins | sample TergutTh196P3_FD_73070 | JGI IMG/M metagenome (GOLD analysis project Ga0099364, IMG submission 73070) | Microcerotermes parvus P3 segment gut microbial communities from Pointe-Noire, Republic of the Congo - Th196 P3 | ecosystem: Host-associated > Arthropoda: Insects > Digestive system > Gut ... | reverse complement strand
ATGTAATGCTCATGTAAAAGACTTTTTGAAGGCATTATTATCAAAGCTAAGAGACCAAAATCATAATGTCGAAATCAAAGGAACACTGAACGAGATTTATAACCAAATTTTGGATATACTTCAAAGCAATCAAAACATAGTAGTGGTTCTTGATGAGATAGAGTACGGACTTCAAAATCGAAAAATCATAGCAACTGTGCGAGATTTTATAGATCAGTCACTTGCTACTTTCGTGTTAGTGGGAATGGAGCATGCAAAATCCCAGCTTCGAGCTATGCCAAGCTATTTTTACAGTCGTTGCCATTGTTATATGGAGTTCAAGGAGTTAAGCTTTGCTGATTCCGAGAAATTGTTCAAAGAAGTCTGTGAAGTAGCAGTAGACAATGAGATTTTAAAATATGTAATCTCGTATAGCAATGGTACGATAAGGATTTTAAATAAGTACATTGAGGTAATTGAAAAAATAAATAAAAGATTGAAAAAGAGTATGCTTACATTCGATGAAATAAAAGATATCCTTGCCATGGTGGAGGTAAAATGACTCATTTAGATATGATACGAAAGTATGCTCATTATGCCGTTAGACCATTTACAGCTAAACAAATTGAAAACGAGCTTGGCATTGAATACACAACAGTAAGTAAGCATTTGAGAAAATTATTAACTGAGAACTTTATAAAGTGCATCGGAAATGATAGTGGGCTCAATGTTTATATAATCAACAAAAATAAAGTTGAACAAAAACTGATTACCACAGAACCTACCGAAGCGAAATACCATCGAGAGTTCTTAAAAAAAGTGAAGATGAATGACGATTTATACAAAAAGACTGATCTATTGATAGACAACCAAATCAATGTATCTCTTCAAAGAGCATTACAACAAAGTGTCAAAGACTATACCAAAGATGCGAGCAACAAAGACTTATTGGAATTAACTAACTTATTGAGGCAAATCAAAAAGTCTTTCAAGACAACAAAGTAAAAGGAGGATTTATGTCTATATATAAAGTAACCCAAGAGGATAAACTTTTATGTGAAAAACTTTATGTAGAGCAGGATTTCAATGTAGAAAAATGCTCAAAAGTATTTGCTGTGAGCCAAAAAACTGTTTATAAATGGATAAAAATAGAAAAATGGAATGAGAAAAAGATTGAGCTAAAAACATTGGATCGCTTGATAAATACTAATCTCAAGCGAGCATTAAACAAAAGCCTAAACTGCTATATAGAAAACCCAAAGGATACGGATATACAAAATCTGATGACCTTGTTGCTGAAGTTCACAGAGAGGATAAATGAAAATAAGGAGAAACAATAAAACTTTAAAAAGGAAGTTGAATTTGGCAACTTTCGCTATTGAAAATCAAAGAAGAAAAATCTTGAAAAAAATTGAAGAAAGATGCCGAAATACGAAGAAAACCCTTGCTAATAAAACGACATATTATAAAGTAGTACCTGTAAATAACATAATAAAGGAGTTACCGATGTTAAATGAAGAATTCGAAAACATGGTTGGGTTCGAAATAGAGTACGATCTCTATAAAAACTGAATTGAGAGAAATACTACGACTTCAAAGGAACTAAACAAGATTTCGTGGAGATGCATCCAGATAGGGTATAATGAAAAATAGAATTAAAGGTATTATTATTCAAGGTCACAAAGGAAACGACCAGTTTAACTGAAAGACGAAAGCTGACACGGGAACATAGCACGACAGTAAGCGGTAAGTTGCTTAAAGGCATTCGAGCACGACAGAACTGCAGCGTTAAGTAGATACGAGGATAAAATTGTATTTTTTGAATGCGAGTTTCGAGTTTTCATTAAGTCTGAACAGAGGAAATGTGCCTGCCATCTCTGATGTGAGTACAAGTGTAAAAGCTCACTCTACATATACTTGGTCATCAACCGACTCATATGACATGCTAGATAACCAATAGTCAAGAAACGAAAGCATATCCGACAATCTACATACCAATTCATTATGCTAACTGGAGATACCCTAAGCAGAATAAACGATGTTCGGCACTGCAAATGAAATGTATTCATTGCAAGAAAAGTGATAGGAGCTAAAGCTACACCACAAGCGTTGATTACTAATACAAAATTTATTTAGTATTTACATTCACATTGTATACAATAAAAACATAAAACGATATTATATAATAAGCAAACAAAAAATATTACTGATATTAAATTAGAAGTTTATCAAATGTTTAACTTTTTTAAGAGTCACTACAGTGATGTCATAGTTGTACAATTATCTACTTTAATAAAATCATTTTGTTAGTAAATGTAAATTCATTGACACTCATTTGATATAGATATACACCACTTGATACAGTGTTTCCTATGTCGTCTATTCCGTTCCATTCAACACGATATTTGCCACTTTGATAATTATCGTTTACTAATGATTTAACGTGTTGACCTTTAATGTTATATATATCAATTTTGACATCACCTTCATTCACAACATCAAAGGTTATAGTAGTAGATGGATTAAACGGATTGGGATAGTTAAACAAAACATTAGATTTAGGTATTGGTTTGGTTATATCTTTATCAGTCACAATATACTCAAAATCATAAGTATAAATACCAGATAGAGTGTGTTGTACTATTTTGTTTTTTGAAGGAAAAAAGTATGTGTTAGTAATTGATTTATCATCACGTTTCTCTCCAATTGAGGTTAATGCACCACTTATTATAGAATAATAAAACGAAGTATCTGTGTCTATTGAAACATGATTATAATAAGCATTTCTTGTTATTACTCCATTGTGTGTATTCATTTCTGAAATAGGAAAATTGTGAATTAATCTGAAAACATCAAGTTCAATACTCCATTCGTATATTCGAAATGAATTATTATTACTCAAAGATATTTCTTTTTCGCTAATCGGACTAATGAAGAAATCACCTATTATGGTTTGTGTAAAAACTATTTCATTAAAATCTATAGAATCACGAATTATTAACCTATTGTTATGAAAGCTGTATATAAATTCATCACTCATAAAACGTGTTTGTAGCCTGCCTGCGAAGCTGCCTAAATAAATTATATCATGTTCAGTTATATCATAAACATAGACATGGTTCGGATTTATAGTATATATATAAGCTCTGTTATTTTGCAAATAAAAACCACTAAAATTGATTGAAGAACCGAGATTATTTGAATTAATAAATTCAAGTTGTTTGTCTTGAATTTTGTAAATCTCAAAATTATAATTTCTGATATTATCTAAAATATCGTAAGTAATTATATAAACTTTGTCATTGTGTATTTCACGGTTTAAATATCCTTTGGTATTTGTGTCGTTAGCACGATCTCTTACATACAATAGTTCGTTATTTAGTATTGAGTAAGTTTCTTCTTTAGATATATAATATGATTCGCCATTTTCAGTAATAACTTCATCATATCCTCTTTGATAATAGATATCATTTTGGGTTAAAACTATGCCACTATGTAATGTAAATTGCCCATTGCGAAAAACAATGTTGTAAAAATTCGAGACATCATAAACATTAAGTGCAAAATATTTATTTACAAACAAAAAAGGGTATTGAAACCCAATGCATCTTCTTTCAGAAGTATTGATGCCTAAATCAGTAAACAACAGATCATATGTACCTGATTCATACAAAATATAAACATGCAAACTAGATTTTTCATCTATAGCATAAACAAAACCATTTTGATAAATAGCATATTTTATTCCTATATCAGATAATATTTGATATTGTATCTGAATATTATTTATATCAGCAACATTAAATACAATTAAACCGGATTTGTGCATTAAAAGCAATTTATCTTCTTGGAAAACTATATCCCAAATATATAAATCTACGTTGGAAAATAAAACTGAATCTATGTCGCTTACAGTTGATGTACTTTGATCATACGACAAAAATCTAATTCTATATTCATTAAGTGATGTTTCTAACATTGCAAAAACATTATTTGAAAAATCTACAAAAGTACCTGTTATTTCGTTAATATATCCATCTGTAGATAACGTTTCTTTATTGATAAGCGTTGTATTATTCATAGTCGCATCGGTCACCATAATATGCGTATCGTTGAACATAATTGAGGGAACAGCATAAAGATTAATATCCAACTCAAGAGTGTTTATGTATGACATAGGTTTTATAGATAAATCAAATATTTTTAAATAGCGAAAACCTTGAACTCTATTTAAACTATGAAAATAGTATTTATTTTCATCTATATAACCTACTCCATTTTCCTTTATGTTATGAAAACTTATTAATTCCAAACTACCATCTGGATTAATTTCTAATTCTTCAATTTTATAATTATTACTAACAATAAGTCTGTTATCGTATATTAATATAGAACCGTTGTAAATATCATGATTAAATAATAATTTTTCGTTGTGGATGTTTGTAATTTCGTAAATATTTGCTTTTAAGAAAATAAAGCAAATAAATAATCCTAAAAAGATACTTATTCTTTTCATTTTTTATTCCTTAAAAAAATGGGTAGAAGGGCAGTTTCGATAACTACCCCACTACCCATAATTAATTCACTCCATCCACAAATGTTCATCTAAGTTCTTATCTGTAGATTTAAACAAAACCATGAGTTAAGTTATATTAACCTATGGTAAGAAGATAGGTTAGAAATATGAGGGTCCTGATGGACCACCTATAATGATGCTGGAACCACCGGTTGTGATGTTGAAAGAAGCGGTATTGTTCGCATCAATAGAAGTCTCTCTATAAATGCTTCCAAATGACACTGAAACTTTTGTTGCGGGCATTGATAAACTTATATCTATCAAATCGTTTCTCGTAAAACTTGGCCATGCAACAAAAATCACTGTATGAAGAACTTCGTTATACTGATTGTAGTATTTCAAAGTATATTCATACATGAATGGGTTTTGAATTGGTTTACCGTTAGTATCTAGGATGGTGTATTTTAGGTTAACGGTATAATTAACAACTTGAGCGTTAAGTGCTCCGACTATTACTATTAATAGTAATCCTAGCATAAGTGCTTTTTTCATTGGGTCTCCTTTGAATTTTCTTATTTTGTGTAAGAAATTGTATAAGAGGGTACTTAATAAAATAATTGCAATATTGCTGTATTTATCTGTACCTTCCGGACTTCGCTTTTTGTACACATTTTAAGTTTAAAGCGATATTTGAAATTTAAGGCAACATAAAAATTTATTCCACACTTTGAAGTTTTTAAGAATGTTAACAATATGTTATGCCTTATTAATGCAGAAACTACAAATTTAACAATAGTTTCATTTTAATTACGAAATTATGTGTAAAAAATATAACATAGCTTAATGCGTAATCCGACGAGTTTAATTACTTATTCAGATGATACATTAATTGTTATAAGCATTAATCAATCTACCATCAAAATTGGGTTTAGATATTGTAAAATGAAATTCTCTTTTGCAACTCTAAAAATTTAAATTACAACATACTCTACCGATATTGATTGAGCGTAAATACCTTTTTTCTACACTGCTACTTTGGTACAAACAATGGCTAGTAAACCATGTCAGCCATGGCTTACATCAATCAAATTAATAACATAGTTGTGTGTTAGTTTGCTTTAAATACGCCTTATAACGTTATTCCTTATTACAACTATAAGAAGATAACGACTTAAGCAACTGTACTCGATTAGCACACAAAAGTCATTAATCATTTCTTCATTTTATACTTCATATTTTTTAAACACTTCTACTAAGAATGTTAGTAAAAGTGCAATCATCAATAAAGCGATTTTTTGTATTCATAATATCTCCTTTCAACAACATAGTGTTGTGTTGTTGTTTATATGTTTTGTAGATTTTATTTAATTAACACCATTCGCCTTGTTGCAAAATAATCTTCAGTAACCATTCTTTGGAAATAAATCCCACTACTAACAGTTTTTCCATTATCATCTGTTCCATTCCACACCACACTATGTTTCCCTGCATAAAAATGATTATTAGTTAAAATACGAACTCTTTGTCCTCTAATGTTGAAGATTTCTATCGAGACCACAGAATCACTTGCCAAATCAAAATAAATGGTAGTTTCAGGGTTGAATGGGTTAGGGTAATTACCTTTCAATTGGGTGGTCAAAGGTACTAAAGAAATATCTATATTATCAACAGTAACATCAATAAAATTCGGCTTGGTAATACTACTTTCACCATTATTTATAGTTAATGTAACATTATAAATACCAGCAACATGGTAAGTGAATACGGGATTTTGTTCTGTTGAGTCCATTATTCCATCTCCTGTAAAATCCCATGCCCATGCAAATATTGAACCGGTAGATTGGCATGAAAACTGAACAGTAAGTGGTATTTGACCTGTAGTGGGCTCTGCGGAAAAATCAGCATAAATACCATGAAATTGATAGGCACCTATATCAATGCGTCCATTTGTTATTCTTGGGTTACCCATAATATCAAACTCAGGGAAAACATAACCTTCCCAATCTATATCTGTTGTACCAGCACCAATTAGAGTAGAATTTGCCGATAATTGATAAGGAAAATTGCCTTCGATATATTCAAACAAAGGGTCTATATCAAGATTACCATTTCCCCAATGAATTATATTAAGATGTTCATTTGCTCCCATGCTTTTTATAGATGCTTGCCCACCCTGCAAAAGAGTATTGTTTACATATAAATGGTTTGGTCCGCTGAAACCATAATAATTATATGGATCTCTTTCTAACCAAATATCATTAAATGGAGTATTACCATAAAAAATGCTGTTATAAATCTTAACAACATTTTCATTGCCGGTTATTACAAGTGGACCAGAAGGTCGCCATTGAATTAGATGATTATAAACAACAGTTGCATTGTTTATAAGAACCTCAAAATTACTTTCACCAAACGAAAATGCTGTTGACCATGGTTTACCCTGTGGCCAGTCAGTAAAATATTCGTTGTTATTAATAAGTATGTTAGAATATGTGTGATATTGTCTATAATAAATTGCATCTCTAGTAGTTATTGGCGGACTAGAATAAACACCCATAATACCACTATCATAATATGGACTATTATATGATATTTTTATATTTTCAAATACAGGACTTTTAATATGAGTTCTAATTTTGAAATATTCATTATTTTCAAATGTAAGGTTTCTAAAAATTGCACTGTCATCATGACCAAAAGCTTCTCCACTTGAATTTCCAGCATAACTAAACCCGATATCACTTTCTATACCTTGATTATTATCACGAAACTCACAATCAAAAATCTCTACACTTTTAAAACTTTGTAAATACATAGGCCACGTTATACCAAAAAGGACATAATATGGCTTATATATATTTTGAAAAGTGATTCCTGAAATTTTAAAGTTTTCACTATAACGATGTGATCTTATGTGGCCTCTACTGTCCTCACCATCAAATATAGTTTGTCCTGCACCAGCGCCTTTTAAATGCACAAAAGATTTCATTTGAAGGGGAAATATTTCGCTATTAAATGGCACACCATATACACCAGGTGCAACATAAATAGTTTTTGGGTTGATAGGGTCAGATTCTATATAATACATAGCATGTGATACTGTTTTAAATGGACTATCAGGGCTAATTCCAGTGTTATTAAAATCATCACCAGTAGTGCATACATAAAGGTCATGATTAATAAAGCTTTCTATATGTGTACTGTTTGCAGAAAAATCTAAATCATCCGGGGCATAAATATGATTATAATGAACATTAGTTACCGTTGATTTATCTAAATTTATGGAAAAATCGACTGTTCTTTCTGCTATATATATATCGTGTCCTCTAGCTGCCATATTGTTGTAAATACTATTCTTGTTTTCTTCATCATACTCAACTGTAGAATTAAGAACATGTGATACGCCGCCACCGTAAGCAACTGTTGAATTATTTCTTATTATGTTGCCTGAAAAAAACGGAACAGCCTGAGAATGAATTAATATGCCACCTGCGCCACCTTCAGCATAATTATTCTGTATAACGTTGTTAATAATAGTAGGAGCTGATAGTTTGTTAGTAAAAACCATAGGTTCACCAATATGAATCCCACCGCCAGCTCTGATATAACCTATAACTATTTGCCCAGCTGAATCTATATGCTTTAATCCAATCCCATTTTCAATCGTAAAACCATTTAGAACAGTATCTCTAGTTTGATTATCTCGAAAAAAAACAACGGTGCTTTCTTGGTTTCCATCAATAATCGTGTTGTCAATATCGTCTCTGTTGTTTGTATATTTGAAAAGGCTTGTTAGGTATATGTTTTTATTGTCAAAATCAATGTTTTCAAAATACCTGCCTGGGTGAACAATAATTGTATCCCCATGAGTAGAAAAATTTATTGCAGCCTGGATTAATGTAAAATCACCGGTGCCGTCTTGGTTTACTATGTATGTGTTTTGTGCTACAAGTAAACCAGAAAGTAACAGAAGAAAAAAGAACATATATAATTTCATAATTCAATCCTTATTTATTGATTTTAATGAAAAATCAGATTTGACAAGTAACTACCTCCACATCTTTTTAAAGAAGTGGAGATAGCATTTTCTCCGCACGAGAGAATCGTAGTGGCGGTCTTCGACCGCCACTATCGATTCAAATCGACTTCATTATTCTTTATCTTACTTCATTAAAACCATTCTTCTAGTTTCGTTCCCATGACTTGTGCTTAGTCTATAGAAATAAACACCTGATGCTACTGATCTATTGTTATTGTCTGTGCCATTCCATGAAACCGAATGTTTCCCAGCATTTAACTGTCCTGTATATATATCCTTTACTTTTTGTCCTCTTATGTTGTAAACGCTAAGTTGTATATTATCGTCTTGTGAGATATAAAAGTTAATTGTTGTTTCTGGATTAAAAGGATTAGGATAGTTAGCATGTAGTTGAACTATAGGAGTAGAGATGACACTTGAATCACTATTTTGGTTTGCAAACTTAATGTGATGATACTGTGAGCTTGTGCTTGCTATTAATGGTTTAAATTCCAAATTTTGTGTTCGTCTATTTACAACAGCAAAATCATTTACAGCTTCAGGAGTTGATCTCATACCATATGAGAAAACGATTTCTATTTCTTGTCCAAAATCTTCTTCATCAGGGTAAACAAGAATCTCTGTCATTGTACCTTGATATACGGAGGCTCCCTTAACAACACCATTAATAACAGCGGCTATTTCAAAAGGTGGATTATCAGTTTCGAGCTCCACAAAAACTGAAAAATAATCGGGTCCAGCAGTAAAAGCAAATACATTTACCTGTTCTCTTCTTACCGCTCTTGTTGTAACACCTCTACCCCATTGAAATTGTAGGCTTCTGTCTACTATAACAACAGCCATTTCACCATAACTTAATGTTAGTCCTTGGCTACTAACAAGAGGTCTAGAAGCTAATTGATTGGGTGGTACATACGAACCATGCTGTGTTTGGATAAGAGTTACATAATCCATAATTGGTTCAAAGGCTACTTCAATAGAAAGAGTCTCGTGTAGAAAATAACCTATCCAGTTTTCTTTGCCAGGGACTAGAGTTATCCAAGTGTTCGGATTTAATGTTGGACCTTCTATATAAATCTCATCATTTTGTCTCATTAGTATTTTATAACCTTTAGTGCTTTGAACACCGTCAATATCGGGTTCCCATATATATAAGGGGGGATAACTAAAAGATGCAAACTCATATTCTCTAACAGCAATGCCGGTTATGTTTATTTGACCAAAAACATCATCTGATGGAACTGCATCATCCGTATCTGGGTTTCTATCTAATTTTGGAAAAGAGACCCAGTTGAACGTTTCTCTTGTATCTAGTTCTGTGATATGCTTCGAAACAGCTTTAGCACCCTCATAATCGTAAATACCTATAAATCGGTCTGTCACATTTTTGCTTGGGTCATAATGTGGGATTTCATAATCAGGATGAGTTTCAATAAAACGATTAACATTTGCTCTGTGCCACTCAAAATTATACTTATCTACAATTTCTGGATCATGTGAGTACAAATGTAGTATTTCCCACACGTCTTCACTTGGGTGTGCTTGTTGATATGCAGAAAATAAACCCAACACATCGCCTTTTATTATGCAACTCATTATTTCTGATTTTTGTAAGGGTGTGTATTGAGGAGAGTAGTTTGCTATTTGATAGCCAGTGTTATCCCAAAATATACTGTTGTAAGCATTAACACTTGAAACATAGTTATTCTCTAACGAAACTCCGTTACCTATGTTGAAAGCAATAATGGAATTTATGATTTTAAAAGGATGAAGTGATGTTGAATATACACCCCCTCCACCGCCTTCTGGGGCTTCATTAAAAACAATGGCATTTCTTTTTATATAAGAGCCATCATTAAATCCTAACAAATAAATACCACCACCATTTTCTGCTCTATTTCTACGGATTTCGTTGTCTTCAATTTTGATAATTACATTGTTTGCTTCATGAGAAATATCTGATATATAGATCCCACCGCCAAGGGTAGCTACATTACTTGCAATTATGTTTTTGTTTATGTTTATGCTACCTTGCGTTATATCGCCTTCAAGGGCAATAGCCCCTCCATTAGATTCTGTGGTGTTATATGTTATTTCATTATGAGTAATGTTGTAATTTCCGTCAAACAAGGTTATCCCCGATGAGTTATAATTAGTTTCATTTGCATGTATAACATTGTGTGTTATACTGATAGGATTTGAATTATTGTTATTAAACCTTAGAATTGTAAATTCTCCGTAATTATGGCTTACTCTGTTGTTTGTGAATGTCACTGTATTGCCACTAGCAACAAGGTTAAGTACTGTTTGTCGGCTATGATTTCGTTCAATAACGTTATTCTCAAAAATCAGCCTATTAGCAGACAAAATATTGACAACTGGTCTGTCTGTTCTAAGAGCGTTTTTATTGTTGTGAAAATGTGAGTTAGTAATTTGAATATCAGCGCAACCATCGATATACAATCCAACAGCATTGTATGGACTGTTGTTAGGAAGAGGTTGATATTCATTGCCCGTAATTTCGATACGGTCAAGTACAATTCTGTTACTATTTAGTATAGTTAAAGCAGAGCTACCTAACACCTTTTTTATCGTCATTCTATGTAAATTTGAATCGTTTGCACCATTCAAAATTATTCCACGCCAAGAATCTCTTGGATTGGAATGAAACAGAATGTTCCGATTGGTTTGAAAATCACCAGAAGATGGTCGTGTTTCGATTACACCGTATACAACCATTTGGGATTCATTTAGGAAAATAACCTCAACTCCCGGTTGGATCGCCAGACTTTCTCCATTTCGCACCACTATGTCGCCTTCTACAAGGTAGGGCGAATTTTGAAATGTCCATACGCCTCTTACTTCGCCTGCTGGTACGATTGTTTGGGCAGTTAGCGTAACTACGCCTATTGCCATTAGTACAAGTAAAATGAACTTCAATGTTTTCATTTTGTTTCTCCTTATAATTTTTTATTGTTTTTGCTTTAAATACTTTATCTTTTCATCTGAAAGTATTCTGTTGTGTTTTTCTGTTCTTTTAGATATTAATTATACCTTATAATTAACAATGTAGACCCATTAGGTAGTTTTATGCTAGTAGTTTCCTTAATTCTGCCTGTTAACATCATCTCGGTTTCTTCTGCTTCTTCTTGATCTATCACAATCTCAAGGTTCCCTATATTTTCGATGATGAACAGCTCCAACGCTTCAATACACAAATTATCGCCTTGTTCTTCAAGATATTGAAGTAGGAGCTGGCCTGGGTCACTTCGTGAATTTCCCGTGTCGAATGACTCTACAAACCAGTAAATATCGCTTGAAATACTTTGGGTTTGCATCATTGACGAGTTGTCAGTCTCTGCTTTAGTAATTAGATTTGAACATCCAATCACTACTCCTAATGTTGTTAATATCAAAAAAGATATTAACACAAATTTGAGTTTCCCGCTAAACCTTACATTTTTAGAAGGTTTGTTCTTTTGTGTTGCAATTGTCATAATTGCCTCCTAGGTTTTTATTTATCAATACAGATATATTTCTGCATTAGTTTTTATTTGGGTAGAACATCACTAAACATTATAGTATTTACAGATGCCTTTTGAGTTTCTGTCAAAGGTTTAAGTAATCCATTATTTAACAGTTGTTCTAATACTCGTGTCCTAACTTCAGTACTAGTTAAAACATCAGTATCCCACGCTTGACATATTTCGTGCATATGCTTAGGAAACTGTGTTTTATCAATTTCAAACATTTCTTTGTCTAGTTCTTTGCTTATTGTTTTCAGTTTTGTGGGCATTTCAGGAAGCAAATTCAAAAAATCATTTTCTGTTTTGCCTGCTACTACTATATTCACATAGTCTTTATCTATCATGCTCACTAAATAGCATTTTTCGTATAATCTTGCATATTTTTCTACATGTTCAGAGGTTTTTGTGATTTTACCTGTAATATGGTCATATAAATTTTCATAATCGATACCGACATAATCTTCCCAACCTGCCTGTCTTGTATCATAATAAGTATTGAATTGCCATGAACGTTTTTTTTCTGTGCTATAGCTATTTATGTCTTCAAGGACATCGTATAATTTTTGTATATAGCTAAGCTCTTGCCATTTAAAATCTTGTTCCAACCATGCAAAGGCAATGTTTTCACTTCCATCTTTGCGTTTAACATGGAATTTTTTTAGAAATGTGCTTTTGTCATTTACGGTCAATTTGAATTTGCTAGCAAAAGAAACAACAGACCACATTAGAAAGTTTAAATCGTTTTTGGGTGTATAAACACTTTTGACATCTCTTTTTTCCATAGCCTTAAAAAGAAGAGGGATATATAAATCGCAAACAAATTTTGCATATTTTTGGTAAACTTGATTTTTTTGTTCCAATGCCCTTAAAGATGGTTCGATAATTAAAATATTTGTGAGATATTTATCGCCAGCTATTTTGTCAATGTAACTATATTCTACTAATTTTTCTATTTCATTTTCAATGTAGAGTGCAGGAATACACAAATCTCTAGCAATTTCTGTAATGCTTTTTGCTTCATAATACGCTGAATATGCTATGTTTTGTGCTATACGCATTCCTAAATAGGTGTCTACATTTTCCCCATTGGTTCCAAGTGTACCTTCTTGTCCTACACCTGAAAACCTAATCGGTTTGGCTTCGGTTATATCTTTAAATTGCATAAGCATACCTTCCTTTAGTTTGTTTCTGGCATTGTTTAGATGCCATTTTACACTTCGCAGTGGGATATTTAACTTTTGAGCGATCTCGTATAATTTCATTTTTTCAAAATAGCTCATAAGTATTATTTCCCTATGAGTTTTTCCAAGATATAAGATTTCTCTTCTTAAACGAGTATGATCTGTGTCATGACTTTGGGCTTCAGAATCATTCTCTACATAAGAAGTGGTATGAATATATTCAGACAGATGCTTTTGTTTTTGTTCTTCTTCAACAAATTTGGCATATACATTGCACGAAATTGTATATATATAGCTATCAATGTATTCTATCGAATTCACTTTTAGAAGTGATTTATAAACATCAAAAACTATACGGGCCGCAACTTCCTCTGCTTTGTCAATGTTATATTCTTTTGTTAAAGCGAATCTAAATATTAGTCCCATGTAGTCCGCGATAATATTATCAGCATCTTCTGCCTTCATCAAAAAACTCCCGTTCTAAATAAATATTTTTTTTCATACGAAATCTCTCTGTGTATTGGGTGTCCTATTTGGTGAAAAAGTACATAAAAAAATCAGATTTTGAAAATATTTTTTTGTGTATACACTTAATGTTATATATATGAATGTTTTAATCTTTATTTTTGTAGACGAAAGATTTGTTGAAAAAGACCACAATCAAAATCTATAACCATGTGTAAAAATCATTTTTTAAGAATTTCGTCAAAAAATATACTCCAACAGCAAAGAAAAAAAATGCGACGCCTTGTTCAAATTAATCCCATATAAGCGTAAGAAATTATTGACATAAAAACAAGCTATTTAATTATGGTATTGTGGATACCTAAGAAATAGACAATAACTAATTAGACAGATAATGCATATAATACGCTGTAATATATACACATAAACATTTACACAAAAAAATATTTTCAAAATCTGATTTTTTTATGTACTTTTTCACCAAATAGGACACCCAATACTACAGAGAGATTTCGTATGAAAAAAAATATTTATTTAGAACGGGAGTTTTTTGATGAAGGCAGAAGATGC
>Ga0099364_10008651_pt1 | contig 14277 bp, 17 predicted proteins | sample TergutTh196P3_FD_73070 | JGI IMG/M metagenome (GOLD analysis project Ga0099364, IMG submission 73070) | Microcerotermes parvus P3 segment gut microbial communities from Pointe-Noire, Republic of the Congo - Th196 P3 | ecosystem: Host-associated > Arthropoda: Insects > Digestive system > Gut ... | reverse complement strand
CATGTATCGGAGAACCGTCCCCACGTCTCAATTGGAATGAGACGAGAGAACCGTCCCCACGTCTCAAAAGGAAGCAAGGTAGTTACCACCTTGCTTCCACTTGGAAACGTTTATTTCGGTTTATGTATATTGGTATGCTCGTGGGCGATGAACGCATTTAATCCTCGGCATCGGCTTCAAGTTCATCAAGTTCATCAAGCTCAGAAGCATCGGCATCAAGCTCTTCGCCCTCGTCCTCAGATTCGGTGTATCTGTTCTCCATCCTTATTCTTGTGTATTCTGTCAACCTCAGAGGCGAAAGCATGACCTCGACGCGGCGGTTTCTCTGCCTACCCTCCGGGGTGTTGTTTGTGTCGACCGGATGAAATTCTCCGAAACCGCTTGAATAGAAATACTCCGGCGAAATATTGCTTTCTTCTATGAGGATTTCAAGGAAATTAATAGCGCGGTTGGCGCTCAGTTGCCAATTGCTGCGCCATGGAATTCCGCCAGCCGGTACGTTGTCTGTGTGGCCGGTGACAATTATTTCGAACGGATCTTCATCGGTGTGTTTCTCAGAAATAAGGACGGCAAGTTCCCCCGCAATTGCTCTCATTTCTTCTGTTATGGTGGCACTATTTGTGGGGAATACAATGTCGCTAGCAAGGGTCAACAGTAAAAAATCCCCATCGAACTCAACCGTGATGTTATTGCCGAGATCGTTAGCATCTATGTAATCTTGAATGGCATAGAACAAATCCTCCAGTTGATGGGGTGTCCCGTCTGCGCCATCATCTTCGTCTTCTTCAGGTATGACAGGCAATTCGCCTTCAAGATCCTCGTTCTCGGCAAACCATTCCATGATTTCTTCGTAACGCTCAACTGATAGTCCACCCTCTGACATGCCCGCGAACAATATCGTAGCCTTTTGCTGGTCAACATTGGAAATAGCGAACAGCAGGACAAAAAAAGTCAAAAGCAACGTAACCAAGTCACCATAGGTAGTCATCCAACCGTCCGTTCTTTCCTCCGGCTCTTCCTCGGTAGGTGGCCTACTACCCCTGTCTTCACTATAATTGTCACCATTTGCCATGCAAACAACCATGCCTTTCCGCAATTTACAATGCAATCCAACGTAGCCATCATATACTTCCCGCTAGTCACCAACGTGGACTGCACCAACGACCTGTTCCCCGTCTTAATTCCTCATTTCTCATTCCTAATTCATAATTGTAACTTAGCGACCGCAAACAACTAGTTATAATCGCATTAACAACCGCTAAGTTACAGACATGTTAATTACCTGAGGTGTCTCTGAAGACTTTGCTGTCGGCTGTGCTCAACTGTTCGACTAGGTAGTCTTTGATTACGCGTGGGTTGTCGCCGTTTAGTATGGACAAAAGCCCATTGCAAATCATCGTCTTGCAGAACATCTCCTTTTTATGAAGAAGCTTAAGCCGTGCGGACATGGGCAGAAAGATGATGTTGGCAAATAAGGAACCATACAACGTGGTAATCAACGCAGCGGCCATATTAACTCCAAGAGAGTTAATGGCTGAAGGGTCTTCAAAATCCATGCCGAAGAGCATATTGACCAAGCCAATGACCGTCCCGCACATTCCAAATGCGGGAGCATAAGTGGCAGCTTTGTCGTACACCGATATTGCCTCGTTATGGCGTTCTTTGATTCCACTGATACAGTCTTCCAAAGCGAACTTGATGGAGAATTTGTCAAGCCCGTCAACCATCATGCGCAAGGCATACGCCATCAATTGGTCATCCACCTGCTCTTTCTCAAAGGCGAGCAAACCCTCCCTGCGGGCTTTCTCAGCGAGGGAGACGATTTTGTCGATGTATTCGTTGGGATTGGATTCCTTCCCGAGAAGTACCTTGAAGTGCTTTGGGATTCTTGCCAACACAGCCAACGGGAAAGATGACAGTAGGCACATAAACGTGGGTATTATGACCAATATGAAGCTGGGAAGATCAAGCAATAGGCTAAGATCTCCGTCTAGCATAATAATGCCCGAGAAAACAACGGCAAAAGCCAAGACCATTCCGATGATGGAAGTAAGACCTTTCATAACGTTTGATTAACCTTCTTTCTTCATGTATCTTCGCGCTCAGGCGCACTGATGAGCGGATAGGAGCTGACTTCTATCTGCACTAGCGTCCTGCGCATTATAACCTGATCTCTCTGGATTTGCAAGTCGTCCGTACTATCTCTTAATCGCCGTTCGATTTTATCCCGCTCAGCCTCGACTTGCGCAAGGTCGATGTCTTCAGGCCACTGGGCGTCACTTGCAAGAATTGTCAGGACATTGTCGCGGACTTGCGCTATGCCGCCAAAAACTGCAATCTTACGCTCTACATCATCGTTGAAAATACGAAGCGGACCATAATCAAGCACGGCGGAACACGCAATATGATTGGCCATGACCCCCATATCCCCGGATACGCAACGCATTATGACCATCTCGGCTTCATCATCAAACATGGTGTTTTCAGGCGTAGATATCTTCAAGCGCAGCTTGTTCACAGCCATATTTTCAACCTCACCCCTAATTCCTACCCCAAATAAATTGGAAAAGACTCATTTATTTCCGTTCCCACTGCGGGCGAACACAGTTCGCCCCTACAACGAGTTCTCTATTTTGCGATTTATTTGTCTGAATTTGACTGTTTAGGACCTAACCCCTAAATCCGATAGCTATCTACGACTTCGTCAATCGTTCCCCTGTTTAGGAAATAGCCTTCGGGGATGTCGTCGTATTCGCCTGCGATAATACCGGAGAACCCTCGGATCGTTTCCGAAACGGGGACATACTTGCCCTCTATCGACGTGAACTTTTCGGCCACAAAGAAAGGCTGGGAGAGGAAACGCTGGACCTTTCGCGCTCTGTCAACTATGAGCCTGTCGTTTTCGGAGAGTTCGTCCATGCCGAGGATGGCGATGATATCTTGGAGGTCCTTATATCTTTGCAAAATACTCTGCACCGAACGCGCTGCATTGTAGTGCTCTTTTCCGAGTACGGCTTTATCGAGTATGCGTGATGTGGAGTCCAGCGGGTCTATGGCGGGGTATATGCCCTGCTCCACAATGGCGCGGGATAGAACAGTAGTCGCGTCCAGATGCGTGAACGTGGTCGCGGCTGCCGGGTCTGTGAAGTCGTCCGCCGGGACATATATGGCCTGTACGGATGTTATGGACCCCGTTTTCGTAGAAGTGATGCGTTCTTGCAGGCTGCCGACCTCAGTGGCAAGTGTGGGTTGATATCCAACGGCGCTGGGTACACGCCCGAGTAGCGCTGAAACCTCTGAACCCGCCTGCACATATCGGAATATGTTATCTATGAAAAGTAGTACGTCCTGCTGAGATACATCGCGGAAGTATTCGGCAAGCGTAAGACCGGAGAAACCGACACGCATCCTAGCACCGGGCGGCTCGTTCATCTGTCCGAACACAAGCGCGGCTTTGTTAATGACGCCTGAACGGGTCATGTCATTATAGAGGTCGATACCCTCACGAGTACGCTCACCGACTCCGGCGAAGACAGAGTACCCGCCATGCTCCGTGGCGATGTTGCGTATCAGCTCCATAATGATAACGGTTTTCCCAACACCGGCTCCGCCGAAAAGACCGATTTTACCACCCTTGGAATAGGGGCAGAGAAGGTCGATGGCCTTAATTCCGGTCTCGAGCATCTCTGTGGTTGCAGACTGCTCGGAAAACCCCGGCGCGGAACGGTGGATAGGCCAGCGTTCCTTTGTAACAGGGTCTGGCTTGTTGTCGATGGCCCTTCCCAGAACATTTAGCATACGCCCTAATGTCTCATCCCCGACAGGTACGGATATCGACGCTCCGGTATCAAGGACCTCCATGCCTCGGGTGAGGCCATCGGTGGAATCCATCGCTATGCAGCGCACGACATTGTCGCCCACATGCTGCGCGACCTCAAAGACAATCGTTTTGTCGCCGAGCTGTACTTCCAAGGCGTTGTATAGCGCGGGAAGCTCGGCGTCAAACCGAACGTCAACAACAGCCCCGATTACTTGCAGTATTCGACCCATATTATTATCAGCCAAATCTATCGACCCCCTTGTTGTTTAGTTAGTAGCGAGTAGTTAGCAGTGAATAGTGAATAGTACCTTAATGACTGTTTCCGCAATAAAAGACGAGAAAATTATTCGTTTAGTCCTCGCATTCTGACCACTAGCCACTGATTACTGAATTGCGTTTGCGCCGCTTACGATTTCTGTTATTTCCTGCGTTATTAAGCCTTGTCTTTTGCGGTTAAACTCAAGCGTTAAATCTTCTATGATCTCCTCCGCGTTACGGGTTGCGGAGTCCATGCTCGTCATGCGCGACGCCAGTTCGCAAACCGTGGATTCGAGCATAGCGCTGTAGATGGAGATACTAAGAAACATGGGTACAGTTTGGTCGATGAATGTTTCGACATCAGGGTCGTAAATCATCGGCAGGGAAGCATAGCCACTTTCGGCACCGGAATCGCTCGTATTGGTTCTTAGTGGCAAGAGTCTTACGATGTGCGGGACATGGGCCAGTATTGAGTCAAAATGCGTGTAGATTATGTACACTTCATCAACCTTCTTGGAGGTGTACAGGGAAGTAACATAGTTTGCGAGAGCTTCCGCATCAAGAAAAGCGCATGCTTCGCTGGCACATGCAGAGCGTTGAATAATCTCTTTGTTGCGCCTCCTGAAATAATCAGCACCTTTACTGCCCAAGGCAATGATTTTCTCCTGCTTGCCTTTGTTGGATTCAATGCATGCCAAGGCTTCTTTCGAGACATTGATGTTGTAGCCGCCGCACAGACCACGGTCGCCCGTGAGGACGATGTAGGCGATGTTTTTGACCTCACGCTTTTCAGTGAAGATAAGGTCGTACTCGCTGCCCAAACCGGCTTTAATAGCATCCATGACAGTGGTCAGGTTCTCAAACATCGGTCGGATGCCATCGAGACGCGACTTCACCTTTTGCAGCTTGGAAGCCGCGACTAGGTTCATCGCTTTCATGATCTTCTTGGTGCTTTGAACGCTGAATATTCTCTTTTTTATGACCTTCATTGAAGCCATAGTCTTAACCCCCAGGGCAATCGCTCACAGGGCGATTGCCAATTATGAGTTTATTATTATCACTAAACTCTACGCGGTACGTGACTTGGAACGCTGTCCAAATAGCTTGAAGAATTCATCGGCGGCTTTTTTCATAATTCCTTCAAGTTCCTCGGTGACAACCTCGGTGTCTTTGATTTCCCTGGTGACATGGCTGTAGTTCTCAGCTATGAACTGAAGCAACTCACGTGTCGCCCTCTGGACGCTTTCAACGTTTACAATCGTGAAATACTTATGCGAAAGCAAATAGAAGAGTACGACCTGTTCCTCGACGGGTATTGGCATATATTGCGGTTGCTTTAGAATCTCAACTATACGCTCTCCATGTTTGAGGCGGTCCACGGTATCCTGGCTGAGATCCGATCCAAACTGTGCGAAAGAGGCAAGCTCCCTGTATTGGGCAAGTTCGATGCGGAGGGGGCCTGAAACCTTCTTCATAGCTTTGATTTGAGCCGCGCCGCCGACACGGGACACGGAGAAGCCCGGATTGATGGCAGGGCGAACGCCGTTGTTGAACAGCTCTGTTTCGAGGTAAATCTGCCCGTCCGTTATGGAGATGACATTTGTCGGAATGTACGCAGATATGTCGCCTGCTTGCGTTTCTATCACAGGCAGGGCTGTGAGTGAGCCGCCACCGCGCTCATCGCTGAGTTTCGCGGAGCGTTCGAGAAGCCTCGAATGGAGGTAGAAAACATCGCCCGGGTATGCCTCGCGGCCGGGAGGCCTGCGGAGCAGCAAGCTGAGTGCGCGGTAAGCGACGGCGTGCTTGGAGAGGTCGTCATATATGCAAAGCACATCTTTGCCCTGCTCCATCCATTCCTCGCCTATTGCGCATCCCGCGTATGGGGCGATGTATTGCAGGGGAGAGGAGTCACTTGCCGCCGCGACAACGATGGTCGTGTAATCCATAGCGCCCGCGTCTTCAAGAATTTTGACCAAACGTGCGACGGTAGAGTTCTTCTGCCCAATTGCAACATACACGCAATTGACTCCCGCACCCTTTTGGTTGATTATCGTGTCAACGCAGATGGCGGTTTTGCCTGTCTGACGGTCGCCTATTATAAGCTCGCGCTGACCGCGCCCAATGGGTATCATGGCGTCTATTGCCTTTATGCCTGTCTGGAGTGGTGCGTTGACCTCGCCGCGCTCGATTACGCCCGGTGCCACGCGCTCGATTTGGCGTGTCGCTGTGTAATTAATTGGTCCTTTGCCGTCCAGCGGCTCTCCAAGCGGAGAAACCACACGTCCCAGCAAAGCGTCGCCGACGGGGACTTCCGCGATGCGTTTGGTCCTTTTGACGATGTCGCCTTCCTTGACGCTTGAATCGGCGCCCAGAAGCACCACGCCGATGCTGTCTTCGTCAAGGTTAAATGCAATGCCATAAACATTGTTCGTAAACTCAAGCAGTTCACCGCTCATGGCGTTATCAAGACCATAGACTCTTGCGATACCGTCTCCAACTTGTATGACGCTACCGGCTTCGGTGACTTCAAGTTTTGCGGAGTATGCTTGAATCTGCTGCTTGATTACAGAACTTATTTCATCGGGTCTGAGAGTCACGCAGTACACCCCTCTTTCATATGGACAGCCAAATCACGAAGACGCTTTTTCACTGTCCAGTCTAAGTAGTATCCGTCTACATAAATATACGGACCTGCGACCGTGGATGGGTCTAGCTTAACGGAAAGCCTAACTTGTTTACCTAGCTTATCAGAAAGCATTTTCGCTAGAGCCGCCTCCTGTTCGGAGTCAATCTCAGACGCGGTTATGACTTTTGCGGTGACAATTCTATTATGCTTTTCGATAAGTACGATTAGTGCCTTCAGTGCAGGGATAATGAAGGCTTCGCGGTTTTTATCGACTGCGAGATTCAAGAAGCCAAGCAAATCTTCGCTTACTTTCCCCTCCAGCGAATCGGTCAGGAATCTGCGTTTCTCGGATCTGGAGATATGCGGATGGAGAAGCATACGACTTACATCTCTGTCTTGCAACACATCGCACAGAAATGTCGCCTGAATCAAGCTCTCGTCTATCATGCCGCGCTCAGCGGCTAAATCATAAAGCGCGGATGCATAGAGGATACTTAATCTGCCCATGACGTACCCTCCAGATCGGCCAACGTCTCATTAAAGAGCTTGTCTTGCGAGTCTTTGCTGATGGAAACAGTCACGAATTTCTCCGCCATGACAGCAGATACGTCTATGATTGCCGCCCGCATATCGCTCTTTGCACGTTGCCATTCCATTTCAACACTTGCGGCTGCGCGGTCTTTGATGGCTTCCGCTTCTTTCTTGGCCTCAGAAACTAAGCGACGCCCGGTGTCAATCGCCTGCTTACGTGCCTCGGCGAGTATATCATCTCGTTCGCGCTCAATTTCCTCCAGTTTTTGCTCGTATTGATGCTTAAGATCAGTCGCATCTGCCATTTCCTTTTCGGCGCTTGCAATCTGGCTTTGAATTTTGTCTGCGCGTTTTTGCAGGAATTTCTTGACAGGCTGATATAGAACTTTCGCCAATACAACTGCAAGAATTCCTACGTTTAGGAGGTTTACGGCAACGTTAACAAACGTTTGCGCATCGAGAGCAAACACACGACCATCAGGAAGCGCATCGGCTGCGGCGGAAAGCACTAGTAGGAAATCCAAATCAATCACCCTTTTCCATTAAAGGTTGCGTGGGAGCGGAGTTGCCAGTTGGCGCGTGTTTTGTACCTTTTGCTACGAACGCTCGTTTGGGGTCGCTGAACGTCCTAGCCTCCTATGGTACCGAGGTAATCCAAGAATGCTGAGGTAAGCGGGTTAGCGAATAAGAGCAAGAGGGCTATGACAAGACCGTAAATGGCGCTTGTTTCGGCCATTGCCATACCGATAATCATTGCGGTGTTGATGTTGCCCCTCGCTTCGGGCTGCCGTGCCATGGATTCGATTGCTTTAGCTGCGATGTTGCCTTGCCCAACGCCAACGAACAATCCGGCCAAGACCGCAAAGGCGGCCGCGAAATTGGCTGCGGCAAATACCGTTGCTGCTGCTGATGCATAGTCCATAATAATTCCTCCGATACAATTGTGATGGTTTAATATCTAATGCGGTCTGCGAACCGCAGGGAAACGGGTTTGCAATTGATAATTGATAATTGATAATTAGCTTTCCAATGTCAACAATTTATTGCGTTAATTCATCATTTCTATGTAGGGGCGATTATTAATCGCCCGTGTTCCCGAATAGCCTTCCTTTTCGGGCGATTAATAATCGCCCCTACATGAGAATTATTATATTTGTTGACATTGATTAGTTTTCTATAGCTGCTGCTTCGGAGATGAAGGTTAGGCCTAGGGTTACGAAGACGTAGGTTTGGAGAATGCCGGCGAAGAGGTCGAAATATACGTGAAGAGCCGCAGGTATTCCAAAACGCGCGAAAAATGGAGTGATGCCATAAACCAAAGCCATAATTATCAAACCAGATAGAATATTGCCGAAAAGACGGAAACTGAGTGAGATGGGCTTTGCAATCTCGCCGATTAGGTTTAGCGGAAAGAGAAATGGGTACGGCTCAAAGAAACTCTTTAGATACTTAGCACCCCTGTACTTGGCGCCCATCACGTGAATCAGCACGATAGTAACAAACGCCAGCGCGAAAGTCATTGACCAGTCAGCGGTGGGAGGGCGAATGGCGTTGACGAATAATACCCCGCTGATGTTCGAGAAAAGCACGAAGAGGAAAACAGTGAAGAACCAGTAGCCCAAAAAAGCGAGTTTTTCGCCTGCTGCACTTCGGACATATCCATCAAAGGTTTCCACAATCATCTCCACGGCATTCTGAAAACCTTTCGGGACATCCTTGAATTTCCTCATTTTTATACGCGCGAGTACGGCGAACGCTATCAAAACGCCCATGATAATCCATGTTGCAATTACAGTGTCTGTTATCCAAATCTCCAACTCGCCAATTCTGAGTACTGCGTGATTAGCTATATCGAAATTTAAAGCTTCGTCCAAAATCAACCGCACCCTTCATAGCAGATTTTTGAAATACGATTTACAATATACAAAATAAGCAATCATTTGTCAATAGAGGTGTCTACTATGTTCACAGTATCTTTAAGGGTTTCACAACTATTGCCGTTGCTTTCGTTGTTTTCTTCCCCAGAACCGCAATCAAATTCCCCGCTTTCGTGGGATGTTTGTGAAGCGGAGGGGGAGTCTGTGGATGCCTCATCCGGCTTTGTGTGCCTTGCCCCAATAATGCCTACTTGCATTGTCAAAAGACCGGCGGCGAAGCCAAATATGATGGGCGGGAATATTCGAAACGCATATGGCGATGGACCTGTATTGTAAGCTGCGAATGGGGATTCTCCTGTTATGAGGGATATTATCACAATCGCCACCACCGCAACTATCACGGTGAGAAAGTACCGAAGCAAGTACTGCACCCAAGCATAGGCCTTGCCTCTATTTGAGTCATTCATGTCTGACACTTTGCGAGCGGCGCGTTCCAGTAAGATGAGTTTGACGCAGTTCACTGCCGACATTAACAGTACGCCCGCTGAGAAGAGCAAAGCTTCGATAGCAGAGAGCCAGCTAACAAAAAAGGATAGTACGAATGAACCTGCAATAAGCACCATCGCCGCAATCCCGATACGAAATGTGATTTTACGAGAAATCAAGGAAAGTTTCATGCATCACCTTTCAAACTACTACGTTGTCACTAGTGTTTCTTTGCAAAGTCTATTATCGATTTGAATGCCGCCATAATGCCTAACACAACGAACAGGAGCAGCATCCATGGGGAAGTTCCCAACCAGCGGTCCAGTTGATATCCAGCAAAGAGCGCGATGCCAATGCATACAATAATCGTTATGCCAAAATGCGACAGGAATGCAAACGCTTGCAGAAAACCATTCTTATCACCGGGCTTCTTATCACCGGACATACCATCCGCCCCCATCGGTAACTTTGAGTTTTAGTGCTGTGTTTACCGTTTGGTTGTGGTCGCAAAGTTAAATTGATAATTGATAATTGATAATTGAGAATTAGGGCGTGGGTGAATTTGTTTTGTGGTCGCAGACGGCATTTGTGAATCGAAAACCTCGGGCGTTTATGGCAATAAGAATTCGCAAAATGGTATGGTTTTTATCTTTCTTCTCGAGTTTCACGTAATACTACAGCAAATAGTGTTTCATTGCAAGGTGTATTTGTCTGCAATGTTGTTAAGTTTTTGTCAACTTGCCATGCTTAACGAAGCGGAGCGAATTTGAACCCGCCTCCACGAATTTTCAATAATTGTGAATAATTTTATAATAACGCTTGACTTAACATAGGATTACAATGTATACTTACGCAAATTAGAGCAATTAAAGTTATGGAGGATTACTCAAGATGAAACGTTTATCAATTATGCTCGCTATAGTCATGCTTATTACCCTGCTTGCGGCCTGCGCAGAACAAAGTAAGACCGTAACTAGCCCCAATGATTTTGAGGGTGCGAAAATCGCGGTTCAAGACGAAACAACCGCTGATGAGAGCATACAAGAGATGACCGCTGCTGGAAAAAACATCGAAGTTCTTCGCTATCCGCAGGTCATTAACTGCTTCGACGACTTAAAAATCGGGCGCGTTGACGCCGTATATGTGGACAGTGTGGTTGCAGCATTTTACACAACCGGAGTCGCTGAGTACAATCGTGTATGGCTCAGCGATGAAGACGAACCCCTCGGAATATGCCTTGCCAAAGGATCAGAAAACCTTCGCAACGCCATCAATGCCGCCGTTGATATGCTGTATTTCAACGGAAAAATGGCGGAGATAGGCAGAGCGCACTTTGGCGGCGACTTCGATGCTGCCCGTACTGTGACTTCCGAACCCACACTTTTGCAAGTCAGCGACGACGACTTAATTACGCCGGGAGTGCTGATGGTTGGCACTGAAATCGGTTATCCTCCGATGGAGTATTACGCCGATGATGGAACCACTCCCATCGGTTTTGACATCGATGTCGGCAAGGCAATAGCGGAGCTTCTTGGGCTACAGCATCGCGTGATAGACACAGCTTGGGACGGCATATTCGACGGTGTTGACAGGGGTGACTACGACTGCATTATTTCCTCGGTTAGCATCACGCCCGCGCGCTTAGAAAGATTTCTTTTCACAGATCCTTATATTGCCAATGCTCTTTGCATAGTGGTAAAAGCAGATTAGTCGGGAGGCAGTCATAGTGGATGTGATTGAAAAAGTAATTGGGTGGGTGCCGGCGCTGATTTCCGCAAGCGGGACAACCCTGCTTATAACTGTGGTGTCTGTAATACTGGCGCTGTTTTTCTCCGTATTCCTTGCGCTTGGTAAGATATCAAAAAAAGTCGTAATCAGCAAGATTTGCAGCGCGTACATCTTCTTTTTTCGGGGCACGCCGCTCATGATGCAGTTGTTTTTCATCTATTACGCGCTGCCCCAGATACACCAAGCGCTTACTATTCAAAGCCGCCTTTTCGCCGCGATACTTGCTTTTACGCTCAATATCGCATCGTACTGCGCAGAAATCATCCGTGCAGCCATCCAATCAATAGACAAAGGACAGTTAGAGGCCTCCAAGGCGTTGGGGCTAAGTTATACGCAGGCCATGCGGCTTGTCATTATCCCGCAAGCGTACAGGCGAATGATACCGCCGATTTGCAATGAGTTTATAATGGTACTCAAAGATGTTTCCATCGTCTTTGTCATCGGCATAATGGATTTGACAAGCCAAACGCGCAAAATTCAATCAAGCAACGCGACCGCGTTGGTGTTTATTCCCGCTATGATCATCTACTTGGTGATGACATATGTATTCACCGGGTTATTCAACAGAGTAGAGAAGAAGCTGTCCGAATATGAGTGAGGCGTTGTAATGTCGGTTATCAGAACTGAAAAAATCTGGAAATGCTTTGGCTCGTTAGAGGTACTTAAAGATGTGTCTCTGACGGTAGATTTAAGAGAGGTTGTCGCGATTATCGGCCCGAGCGGTGCCGGGAAATCAACTTACCTACGTATCTTAAACAACTTGGAAACCATAACAAGCGGCAAATTGTTCATCGACGATGTGTTGGTGGAGGAACGCAGCCACGGGCATATTGTCCACAAGCTGCCCCATAAGCAGCATAGCAACGTTCTTTTGAAGATGGGAATGGTTTTTCAGCGGTTTAATCTTTTTCCGCATAAAACTGCGGCTGAAAACGTCATGCTCGCCCCAATCAATGTTAAAAAAATGGATAGCGCCGCAGCTCGAAAACTGGCGGAGGAGCAACTCGAAAAAGTCGGACTCAGCGATAAAACAAACGAATACCCCGCAAAACTGTCCGGCGGTCAGCAACAGCGTGTTGCTATTGCGCGAGCACTTGCGATGAACCCCGAGATTATGCTTTTCGACGAGCCCACCAGCTCGCTTGACCCTGAATTAGTCGGCGAGGTTTTGAGCGTCATGAAAGACTTGGCAAAAAGCGGAATGACCATGATTGTCGTCACACACGAGATCGGCTTTGCGCGAGAGGCCGCAAACCGCATTGTTTTCATGGCTGATGGCATGATTTTAGAAGAAGGCACTCCCGAGGACATTTTAACAAATCCGCAAAACCCTCGAGCAGTACAATTTCTAAATAACATATTGTGATATGTCGAATGAAACTATGCCGGAAAATAACTCGCACGACGGCGGTGAGCCCGTCACTCGTAAAAATAACGTTTTGCCGTTCATTTTTCTAATTAGCGCCTCTGCTATATGGGGTACGACATTTGTAACGCAAAAGCTTGCGGGCTACCATATGGGAGCATTTACATACAATGCGGTACGCTTCGCCTTGGGTGCTCTGTCGCTTATTCCTGTGTTTTTAATTTACGAAAAATCTTCCTCCTCCCAAATGCGGCACACTTTCAAGGCCGGTTTGATTGGGGGCGTTGTTTTGTTTATAGCTTCCAACCTTCAGCAATTTGGTATTGTTCTAAATAAAAATCCGGGGTCAGCAAGCGAAGCTGGATTCATAACCGGACTCTATCTCATATTCACACCCATCCTCGGAATATTCTTTGGTCGAAAAGCAAGTCCGCTAACATGGGTCGCCTGTGTTAGCGGATTTGTTGGATTATATATTATCAGTTCCGGAGGGCAAGGTATCCCGGAGTTTAGCATCAGCAACATCTTGATTTTGATAGGCTCTGTGTTTTGGGCGGCGCATATCTTGGTAATAGACCGTTTCGCGCAAAGCGTCAACCCTGTCCGCTTCACCGCCGTTCAGTTCGCTGTCTGCTGTGCTCTCAGCTCGGTGAGTGCGTTTGCCTTTGAACCGGTCAGCCTCGGCGGTATTGCAGACGGCATCTTTCCCGTGCTTTTTGGGGGAGTCGTCGCTTGCGGCGCAGCGTATACATTTCAGATATTAGGCCAGCGCCGCACTCCGCCATCGAAGGCTGCCGTTATCTTCGCTCTTGAAGCTGTTTTTGCCTCCATCAGTGAGGCGGTTTGGCTGGGTGAGTTCATGAGTTTGAGAAAATACATAGGCGGCGCAATCATCTTTTTTGGGATTTTACTCTCGCAGCTTCCTGCAAAAAAGAAAGATAAACGTCCTCATCGGGTGCAGCGAAAATGATATACCTGTAGATTTCTCCATAGCGGACTGCCGGGGGCGATTGCTAATGTTGAATGCTGAATGCTAAGTGTTGAGTTCCAAGTTTCCGGTGATTTGGATTATCGACCAGATTTCTTTGAAGAATTTCTCACTGTGGTTCAAAACTCATTCATAACTCATCATTCAAGACTCATAACTGGCAATCGCTCCCCGTAAGCATGGTCAGGAGTTATGCATCTTTTGTTACAATAAACCCGGATAGTACGCTACCAAAACGATTAGACAGCATCCGCTCCCAAATCTTGCTTCACCTTGACTGTGACGGTTTCCTCGTAGCATGAGAAGCATTTTTCGATATGCTCGCTGGAAGGCTTGGGAGTAAGCAGAGAAACGACAGGAACGATGATAAGCCCCGCAAGCATCGCGAACGCGCCCGCATTGATTGGAGATTGAAGTATCGATGGGAACGAATCCCTGAACAGCACGTTCGCTATCATTAGAGTGGAACTGAACAGGAAACTGCACCATACGGAAACCTTGCTGATGCGCTTCCAGTACAAGCTATAGAGGAACGGA
>Ga0099364_10008650_pt1 | contig 14279 bp, 13 predicted proteins | sample TergutTh196P3_FD_73070 | JGI IMG/M metagenome (GOLD analysis project Ga0099364, IMG submission 73070) | Microcerotermes parvus P3 segment gut microbial communities from Pointe-Noire, Republic of the Congo - Th196 P3 | ecosystem: Host-associated > Arthropoda: Insects > Digestive system > Gut ... | reverse complement strand
CCTACCGTCTCCTGGCAGACTTGGGTCTCATACTTCCAACACTTGGCGTGCAGCCCCTGGCTGATGTTGACCCAACAACACGTCCGGCACGTGCGAATCCGTGGAGCCGCTCTGACTATGGTCAGCCACTCCAGCAGATTCCGCATCCGAACAGGCCAGTTGATCAGGGTCAGGAACAGCAAATGCAGGAAGTCTACCATGTACCGGCTGGCTCTGAAACGCAGGACCTCATTGATCTGAATTCCCTGGAAGGCCTGTAATTCTCACTGACAGCCAATTGAACTGAATAGCCCGGCATTGATGTACCGATGCCGGGCTTTATTGCTTTGCGGAAATAGAATTTGTGTCATAATGAGACGAAGACAGTGCCCCCAGGCTCTCCGGTAAACAGGCTTTTTCTGAACCCCCTGATCCAGCCGGAGATATTGACCTGAATTCTGGCAAACGAAAAACCCGGTCGAAACAATCTGCACTTTTTTCTGGCGGACAGACAAGCCTGTATTTTCCTGTTCAATGTTTCGTTTCAGGCAGGCAAAAAAGCATCAGCTGGCAATTGCACGTTTTTATGCCTGCAAAATCTGCAGTTGTTTTTAAGATACCAAATCAGAAGTTGCCAAAGATGCAGCACGATGATCAGAGCAATTTTTTTTAATGTGTCATTTAGCGCCAGCCTGGGCATAAGCCAGAATTTGCGCCGCACTTTTCGCCATGCACTCCAGCTCAGCGCATTCGTCCTGCTGGCTTTATGCCTGCTGCCCTTTGTCGCCCAGACACTGCCTGCCTTTACCGAACCGTATTTAAGTGCCGCAGCCAGAAAACACGGACCTGCCGCAAAAGAGCGAATGCAGAACTGGGAGCGCCTGATAGTTAATAACCGGAACATTCCAGAACAGGAAAAACTCCGGATTGCAAACGATTTCTGGAACAGAATCCCCTATAAAACCGATCTTGAACACTGGAAAGTCAATGACTACTGGGCGACACCGGCTGAAATGCTGGCAACAAACGGCGGCGACTGCGAAGACTACGCCATCGCCAAGTACTTTACCCTCGCTGCAATGGGCGTAGACAGAAACAGGCTCAAAATCACTTACGTTATGGCCGATGTTGGCGCACACATGGTTTTAGCCTATTACCAGACGCCTGGATCTGTCCCGCTGATTCTGGACAACCTCCTGCCAACGATCAGACCGGCAGACAGACGGCCGGACCTGAGACCCGTATACGCCTTTAATGGCGATGGCATGTGGCTCATCAAAGGCGGAACCGAATCACGCGTCGGGACCCCAAGCAATATCCGTTTCTGGCGCTCGCTGCTGGACAGAATGGGAAATGAATTCAGATAGGAAAATCATGCGTGCGACTAACCCAAAACAGACCGGTCTTTTTTATCCTCTACACTCAAATACGAGGCCATGCCGCTTCTCTAGCAATTTGAGCAGAAAATGTGAACCACGGAGAATGTAATCATGACACTGCGAAAACAACTTATTTTCGTTATCACTGCCTCTTTTCTGATACTTTTTGCCGGATCTTTTACAACCAATGTCCGTATCAAGCAGAATTATCTGAACGAGCAGCTGCAAACCATCTCACAGGATTCTGCCACCCTGCTCGGACTCACACTGTCTACCTCGCTGACAGAAATGAATGTCGTCCTTATCGAGACAAAAATCAATGTGCTTTTCGACAGTGGCTACTATAGCGAAATTACGGTTCGTGACATGAACGGTGAAATAATGGCTGGACGCAGCGATATTACTCATCCCACGGGTGTACCTGGCTGGTTCATCAAGCTGTTCCCGCTTGAGACACCCCATGGCACGAGCAATGTTATGAGTGGCTGGACGCAGGCCGGAACCATTTATATCAGCGTCAACCCTGAATTTGCCTACGTGCGTCTGTGGGAAATGTGTTTCACATCACTCTCCTGGTTTGCTGTTGCATTCGTACTTACTTTCGGAATGGTCCTTGGTGCCCTGCACTTCGTTCTCAGGCCGCTGCGCGCTGTCGAGCTTCAGGCAGAAGCCATTTCAAACCAGGACTACGTAATCCAGGAAAAGCTGCCACGAACGCCTGAAATGCGTCGCGTTGTTGTTGCAATGAACCAGATGTCCAGCAGAATCCGCGATGCATTTACCAAACAGCAGGAATCACTCGAGCGCTACCATAAAATAGCCTATACAGACAGTGTCACTGATCTGGCCAACCGTTCCTTCTTCAATCAGCGCTTTAGCCATCTGCTTGAAGAAGGCAAGGATTTTGAGCACGCAACGCTTCTTTTCCTGGAAGTCGCCAATCTGCAGGCCGTTAACAACCAGCTTGGACACAGGGCTGGTGATGAACTGTTAAGGGGGGTTGCCGCACTCATTCAGAGCCAGATTGGTGAGAGTGGCGCAACAGAAGTCCTCATCGCCCGCCTTTCGGGTCCCACATTTGCCATTGCCTTATCCGGTATCACAGAAGCAGGCAGCTGGGAATTTGCCAACAAGCTGGCCCAGGGGCTGCCTTCGCTTTTTGAAGAAAATCTTGCTGTAACTGACGAGATTGGCCACATCGGCTTTGCCTATCGTTCCGCACAGTCTGCACAGCAACTGATGTCTGAAGCTGATATGGCCCTGAGAAGAGCGCAAATGCTGGGCAAAAATGCGGTTTACGCCTACCCGTCCGATGGCGATGACGCGATTGACCGCTTTACCGCAACGCAATGGCTTACGCTTTTGCGCGATGTTCTGGAAAACCGCCGGCACTCCCTCTTTTTGCAGTCTACTTTCGAGAGTGCCGATACAGCCAAAATCATGCACTCTGAAGTTTTACTTCGCATATTCCAGAGTGATGGCAGCATTATCAAGGCTGGCGTATTCATCCCTCTGGTAAACAACTTTGCTCTTGCTTCAGCTTTTGACAGAATGGTCATTGAAGAGGTAATCGAAAGACTGGAACGTCCAGACAGCCCCAGGCATCCCATTGCGATCAATCTCATGCAGTCATCGGTTGCCGACTTTGAATTTGTAAACTGGCTGACCGAAAGCCTGAAGGCAAAGCCGCAAATAGCTGCGCGCATGCGTTTTGAGCTCAACGACTATACCATCAGCCAGAATCCGTTTGCTGTACAGGTCCTGGCAAACCAGATTATGACAACTGAAGCAAAAATTGGCATTGAACACTTCGGAAGAGGAAACACCACGTTCGCCGAACTGACACATTTAAACCCTGCCTATCTGCAGATCGACGGCAGTTTTACGCGCGATATTGATCAGAACCGCGTCAGCCAGCAGTTTGTCGAGTCGACTGTCATAGCAGCGCAGAGCCTGAATATTCCAGTGATCGCCGAATTCATTGAAACTGAAGCAGAACTGCAGGCTCTGAAAAATCTGCGTGTTGATGGTGTGCGCGGTCACTTTCTGTCAGTGGCCAAGCTCTGGGAAAAGGGATAATGCTGTTTTTGCACGAACTGCTTCAAAAACGCTGCAGGAAGACATTTTGCACCTGTGAAACCAAATGCTGTCAGAATGCCTGGAGGCGTTCCCGTAAAAAAACTTGCCATTCGCGCAGCTGAAGACCTTGGCGAACTGCCTGAAAAACACCGCCACATCTCGCGGCATCAGCGTCAGCAAACTGATGCAGATATCGCTTGCGGCAGGATTATCGATGAACAGGCCAGCACGCAGCTAACACCAAAATTCATCGGTAATTTCCCCATAATTTCTTTCCTTTAGTGCCTCGGGTACATTGCCAACAGACGGAAATTCGACAGCAATTTCCCTGCGTAAAGCTGAAAGCAGCCTGTCGCCTAAAATTTCTGAATAAGTTCCGCGCAACGCCTTTTTATACCAAATAACAAGGTTGGTTTCGGTGACTATGCTTTGTATTCGACTTCGCCATCCAAGCTGGTTTACCAAAGAACTTATGATGCGCTTGTCCGCATCCTTGCAGACGATGATAACCTTGTCACTTGATACACTTTCAACTATTTTTGCGGCATTTTCTTCATTTAAGCTTACATGTTTGATTTGAATTGCCGGGCCCCAATTCGAGTACATGTCCAGCCCTCTGTCAGCTGCGTTAGTAACGCCGACCCGATAGATTCTCGCCTCTTGCAAACGCTCAAAATTATTAACATCCAGACTCATAATGCTTTTTGCAAAATCCCTGAACTCTTTCAAAAGATCATGTTTTTCAGCATTAATCGAGAGGGTTACCTTTAGATCAAGCGAAGTGACCAGTGTTGTAAAAAGCGCAAATACAACAATTTCATACACTTTATCCATGCTACGTCTCAAGCCTGCTGACTGCTGAAAAAAACCAATAAACTCGGAAACATCAAAGTTGTCTTTTGACGAATCCCATGCATACTTTAAGGCCGTTGAGAGTTGCGAGTAGCGGTCAATAAATCTGCTATAAATATACGCCTCGACCGCCCCTCCTGTCTGGTCATTTTCCTTGCCCAGCACGGCAAGCACCCTGGGTGGAATCGCATTGTTTTCAAACAAGTTGTCCTGATACCTTGCACTACTGGTACTCTTGGTTCCAAGAAGTTCCCTAGTAATGGCATCGCGCCATCTTCTGCTGGCCACTCGATAATCTTCCAGGTTAAGCAGGTCTATGGAGCCAGGGTTGACGCGCGCCTGGTAGAGTATCTCAGCGACTTGTATCGGCTTATAGAGGTAAATTCTAGCCTTGGCAATAATAGAGTCAAGGGCTGCTTTTGCTTGCGTCTTATCCTGATTTGACAGTGGCTGTGCGTTTTCCATCAAATTCCTTCAAAGCATTTAACATTTCCAGGGCAACAGCCTTCACAACTGGTATCGCCACACTATTCCCAGTTTGTTTTTTTAAGCTGCTATAGGGAACTACAATTTTAAAGGTTTCTGGAAATCCCTGTAACCTTAAAAGTTCTCTTGGTGAGGGTCTGCGTTCGTTATTTATGAGGATGTAATTTGCCGAAGCACCTGCACGCAACGCGCAGGAAAAATGATGAGGCGTTACCGAGCCAGCCACATTTTCATGAGTAATATAGGGGCGAGGCAGTTCTTTTTTCATCCTTTCTATTCGGCTGCTCCTGATATTTTCCCGCACCCACAACGATGTATCTATTGTCTCGTCTGGTTCCAGAATGTCGGACAAAGTCAGCCTTTTCGAAACAGGAACAGGCACGGGAAAGTAAAAATTCACATCGTTAATAAAACCGCAAATAAAAATACGCTCTCTTTTTTGTGGAACTCCATAATCAAGTGCATTTAAAACTCTGTGATGAACGTGATAGCCAAGTGACTTCAGACTCTCCAGGATCACTCTGAGCGTGTTACCCTTGTCATGCGCTGCCAGATTGCGTACATTTTCAAGCATAAATGCGGCTGGTTTTTTCTCGTCTAAAATGCGCTCAATGTCAAAAAACAAAGTGCCTTGTGTTTCATGGCGAAACCCCTCTTTATCACCAATAATGCTAAACGGCTGACATGGGAAACCAGCAAGTAAAATATCGAAGTCAGGGATGTCACCAGCATCAATTTGCGTAATGTCGCCAGCAGGAGTCTCTCCAAAATTCGCTTCATAGGTTTTGCGTGCCTGCTTATCCCATTCTGAAGAAAACACGCACACACCACCAATGCTTTCGAATGCAAGCCGTATTCCGCCAATTCCTGCAAAGAGGTCTATAAACCGAAAAGAATTCCAGCGCAAACTTGGCGGAATTTCGCGCTCTGGCAGCTCGAGAAAGTCAAAAATGGATGTTTGATATTTTGCATTCATCTTGCACACCTGGATATTGTTAAGCGATAACAAAAATTCTCGAAAAATTCTCAACGAGCAAATATATTGATTGACTGTTTGTGCCCATACTTTCGATTATGCCGAAACGCCGGATGAGCCCTTGCCCTCTCAATCAAACCTTCAAATTGCGAATCCTTTTCCAACTCATGAGAAAGTAGAACGAACTCCAAAGTGGCTTCTATTCTTCTACATCTGGAAAATAATGTCCGAAGCTGCCTTGCAGCTATAAGGGCTTCCACTTTGTCGTCCTTCGTACGTGGCAGTCATAAATTCTTTAAATTTGCCTGCAAAAGCAAAAATTCCCATGATACAAAATAATATACCACAAGCAGAGAGATGGCTTAACTTCACAAAAAAACGACAGCTAGCACTTTTCTATATGGCAGCCGGCCAAAGTGACGATATCGAATTCCTGTCCTTTAACAAACATCGCTTAATCCAATATGGCTTGTAGACGCGCCATTGCATCGTCTATGACAAACAGTGGAGCCGTTTCTATTTTTCCGGCATTTCTCGCCTCAAGATCAAGCATGCGAATTTGATTTACCAAAGCGACTCCAAGTGTCCGGGTGCCGGAACCACTAAGGCTGGTGGCAAACCCTGCGTAACGTGCAAAATCGCCGCCTTGTGAAATTGGAGCAACCATTACCGTGCCAAGAAAGTTAAATTCAGCATTCAATAGCACTGTACTGGTCGCAAGTCACCTTGCTGTTTACGGCCCTGAGCCGGATTTAAGCTCACCAGTACTATATCACCACGGTCAAATTTGCTTCTTTTATTCATAGCTCTTGACCTTGTGGTTCTATTTGATTCCAGATAGCCATATCTGCGGGTACGGGAGCGTTTTGATCACATTGAGCAATTAGTTCTGCCAATCTGTAAGTGCGGCGAACTGGTTTCAATAACACTCCTTCTTGTTGGATATCAATGGCCAGCTTGTCGCCCAATGCAATATTGGGTTGCCTGAGCAATTGAACAGGCAGTCTTACTCCTGCGCCATTTCCCCATTTTTGTACTGTCAATTCCATTTTTTTCCTTTTCCTCACTATTCGTTAATGTACATTACCCCCTGTATACACATAGCATATACGCACAGGTTTCAAATCATGCAAAAAATACTGCTTTTTTTGAGTATAAATTGCCAAACAAAAGACTAAAAAATTCAGGGAAAAACAGATGAATTCGATTTTTACACCCACAAAATAGTGCAGTCACTTTGCTTTTATTGGTGCCGGTTTTGCGGATTTCGATTAAATCAAACACTTCTTAACTGCTTGATTGGCAGAAGGTTGAGCGTCATTTTCCTGAGGCTGCGCCTCGCAAACTGCACAAAACCCAGACGGAGACATTCTCAAAGGATCAGAATGCATTTATGATGTATCACCATCTCCTGTCACAAATGAATAAACGTTATGTTTTGCACTTTCCACTGAATTGCCGGAAATTTCTCAAAGTCATAAATGCTCCAGTTCGGCTCGCCTTGCCGGGTGCTGCGGAGATTGAGTTTGACCCGCCACGCCTGACCATCGAAATCCTGCCAAAGGAAATTTTTGATGTATCTTCTTGATACCAGTGTAGTTTCTGAACTGCGGAAAGTTCGGGCAGGCCTGGCTGACTCAAATGTTGCGGCATGGATAAAAACCGTTGACGCTTCAGTCCTCTATCTGTCTGCCATATCCATAATGGAACTGGAACTCGGCGTCCTGTCGATTGAACGCAGGGACGCAACTCCGGGTTTCGTGCTGCGGACCTGGCTGGAACAGCATGTCTGTCCTGAGTTCCAGGAGAGAACACTGGCTATTGATGCAACCGTAGCGAGACGGTGTGCCCGGCTTCACACACCCAACAGGCGCGGCAAGCGCGATGCGCTTATTGCTGCGACTGCTCTTGTGCATGACCTGACAGTAGTTACCCGCAACACGGCAGATTTTGACTCCACCGGTGTTGCTCTCCTCAATCCGTGGCTGTGATGGGAAGCACTTCAGCGGACATCCGGCAAATCCCCATCAAGGACAGAATATCCTTGTGCGCACTGATGGAACAACAAAGGCCATCTCCCAAAATCCCATGCCTGACCACAGAGACTCCTGGCCTGGAACAGTTTATTTGTCGCCGCGTCTTATAGTGCGCACACGGTTGAGAAGAAGTGCGAGCTGAAAACGGTCCTGCAGTTCCAGTTTTTCGAAGATAGCCGACAGGTGTGCCTTGACCGTGCGCTCGGAAATATGGAGTGTGCGCGCAACATCCTTGTTACTCGCACCATTACTGACATACTGGGCAACCTGCCGCTCTCTCTTGGTCAGTCTGCCCAGGACGTCTTCTCCCTCAAGCGAAGCCTCAGCAGCAACTTCGCTTTCCGGACCCGGCGAAGGTGTGACATCCCGGGAATTAACCGAAACATCACGCAATTTGGCTACAAGCTCTGGTATCCCCGCGCTCGATAACCAGACACCCCCCTGCTTGACAATACCGAGAATTCTCTGACACTCTTCAATAGACATGGAATCACAGCAACAGGCAACAGCACCAATTGACAGTCCCAGCAACTCGGTAGCAGGCGTAAAATGATTGCCGGAAAAAATCAGGCGTGCCCCTTTTTTTGCCTCTGAAATGGAGCGTAAAACGGTCGGATCCTTGCCACCTTCCAGCATCATGTCAAGCACTATCAGTTCCGCTGCATAGTCTTCCAGCACATCTTTGAGCTTTGGCAGGCTGTCGACAATGACAACGGAGTTGGTGTGGGCAAGAATTTCAACCCACCTGGCCAAAAAAGTCTGACTTGCGGAAGCAAGCAACAACATAACCTACACTCCTCAAGTTAGTACTGCAGTTATTTGTATGACTTTCCGGCAAATCGGACTTCCGGAGGTGATGCTGAAAAACATAAGACACCTTTGCAGGACTCCTGCCATCACAGGAAATTTCAAATCACTTCAAACTTCATAAATCCAAAGCTCCAAGCAGTTGAGGTACGACACAATATGTGAACAGGCTTTTTCAGTCAGGTTGGTTAAATATCGCTGTTTCTGTAAAAATATCAGGCTGCCCCCCCTGGATATGGCAAAACAATTCAAACAGAAAGGATTTGTCGATTTTGATGGAGTCCAGCTGAAATACGTTTTCAACAAAAAGACAGCAAGCGCATTCTTTCGCGCAAATTTCATATCAGTTGCCCCATTTATGAAATTTTATACTACAATGTTGTTTCTTTCTAATTTTTTTACTGTGAAAGCCAACAAACCCCTTCTAAAAACAATAAAAAATTAAACAGCGGTTTGGAAGACAGGATGCGTAAACCGCTCACTTAAGACCTGACGATAAACTGAAATACCAGGTACAAAAACATGCCATACGCACTCAGAAACGAATACGGTGATATTGTCGCCCTTACAGCCACACCAAACTTTGAAGGTGATCAGCCTGTGGTGTTGAGCGATCCGGATGTTCTGAGCTTTATGATTAGCAATATCCCTGGCAATGAAGATCAGCGCCACTTTAACGAACTGCTCGTTGAAGACCTGAAACAGATCCGTATCGTTGAAGACCTGATTGACCTGTTAACGGCAAAAGGCGTCATTCTTTTCTCGGAACTGCCCGATGCTGCCCAAAGAAAAATTCTCGGCAAGAAAAGTCTCAGAGATGAAATGAATCTGTCAAATGACATTCTGGTTGACTCTGTTATTTTCCTTTAAAAAACAAAAACGTTCATTAATGCCTGGAAACCAAGCCCATGACTCAGCTACAACACAGCATCCATGAACTCGAGCCGGAAATCGAGCAAGAGATCACCGCTGAAACACACAGTGTTGCTCAGGCTCACAGTGCTGCCCAGGAATATGCTGCTGCCCAGGCGCACGCTGTCGCCCAGGCGCACGCTGCCGCTCAGGCGCACGCTGCCGCTCAGGCACATGCTGTTGCCCAGGCACACGAAACGGCCCAGCCTCATAACACGCCACAGACACCGGCTGTTGTTGGTGAAGGGTCCAACACTGCCGTTGCGAATGTGCAGCACGCCATAGAACGGACATGGAAACTGCCCGTCCAGACATTCGTGCCAGACGACCCACTTGTACGTTGCCTCGTCATTCTCACCAAACTGTTTCACCATCCGTTTTCTTCCCAGACTTTAACTGCCGGTCTTCCGCTCGAAGAAGGACGGCTGACACCGGAACTCTTCATTCGTGCAGCAAACCGCGCCGGCCTGACAGCACGCGTTGTCAAACGCGACCTCGAAAAAATATCCGCTCTGACACTGCCTGCCGTACTGCTGCTTAAAAACGGAAACGCCTGCGTTGCCGTCAAGCGGAACGAAGCAAATGTCTGGACTATCATCCAGCCGGAATCGGAGGGAGGTGAATCCCAGATTTACCATTCCGATCTGCTCAACTATTACGCTGGCATTGCCATTTTTTCACGGCCAACATTCAAGTTTGACTCGCGCGCTACCGGACCTGAAATACCCAAAGCCAAGCACTGGTTCTGGGACGTTTTCAAACAGTCCATGCCACTGTACTCCGAAGTTCTCATTGCTTCCCTGCTGATCAACCTCTTTGCGCTGGTCACACCGATTTTTACCATGAATGTCTACGACCGGGTCGTACCCAACAATGCCTTCGATACGCTTTGGGTCCTGGCTATCGGTATAGTAATCGTCTATTTTTTCGACCTCATCATGAAAACCCTGCGGGCCTACTTTCTGGACCTCGCAGGCAAACGCGTCGACATCATTCTCTCGGCCACGATTTTTGAAAAAATCATGAGCCTGAAAGCCGAGGCCAGACCCAGATCAGTCGGCGGCCTGGCAAGCAATCTTGCCGAATTCGAAATGTTTCGCGACTTCATCACATCAGCAACGGTCATTGCTCTCATTGACCTGCCATTTACCCTGCTCTTCCTCCTGGTCATTTTCTGGCTCGGCGGACCCATCGTACTGGTGCCACTGGTTGCCATGCCGCTTATCATTATGGTTGCACTCCTCCTGCAGCGCCCCCTGCAGGCCGTCATCCAGAAAAATTCACGGCTTGCAACCCAGAAAAACGCAACACTCATTGAAACACTGACCGGTATTGACACCGTAAAGGCCGTCGGTGCTGAAGGTATCGCACAACAAAAGTGGGAGCGCATCATCGGTGAACAGAGCGACTTGAGTTTGCGTTCCCGCCTTCTGACATCGGCAATCGTCAACCAGTCCGGACTGTTTCAGCAGCTTTCCTATGTCGGCGTCGTTATCGTTGGCTGCTTTCTCATATCCGAGCGCATGCTTACAATGGGAGGTCTCATTGCCTGCACCATGCTGGCAGGGCGTGTTACAGCACCGCTGGCGCAGATCGCCAGCCTGATGACACGCTACTTCCAGGCACGCTCAGCCGTTCAGGGCATTGACGACCTGATGCAGCTGCCGATTGAAAGGCCTGATGGAAAAAACTACGTACACAGACCCGCCATTCGTGGCGACATTGAGTTTCGTGGCGTTTCTTTTTCCTACCCTGGTACCGAAGTACTCGCTTTGTCCAATGTTTCATTCAGAATTCGAAGCGGCGAGCGAGTGGGCATTATCGGGCGTATCGGGTCGGGCAAATCAACCATCGAAAAACTGATTCTGGGCATATACGAACCGACAGAAGGCTCTGTCTGGGTGGATGGCGTTGATCTCCTGCAGATTGACCCGGCTGATCTTCGCAGAGCCATTGGCTATGTCCCGCAGGATGTAGTCCTGTTTTATGGCACCGTAAAGGAAAATATCGTACTGGGCGCCCCGTACGTTGATGACTCTATGGTCATACGTGCAGCGGAAATCGCAGGCGTTACCGAATTCGTCAACCGTCATCCACAGGGCTTTGACATGCCTGTCGGCGAGCGCGGAGAAGGTCTCTCGGGCGGACAAAGACAGGCTGTTGCCAATGCACGCGCCCTCCTTCTGGATGCCCCCATCCTCGTTATGGATGAACCCAGCAACTCCCTTGATAACCGCTCTGAAGAAAACTTCAAATCACGTCTTGTGCAGAACCTGACTGACCATACGCTCATCCTGGTTACCCACCGGGCATCGTTACTGACGCTGGTCGACAGACTCATTGTCCTGGACAATGGACAGGTCATAGCGGATGGACCCAAAGATCAGGTCATGCAGTTCCTGTCGGGAGGAAAATTACATGTTTCAAAAAGCTAACCCTGACCCCGAGCCTTCAAACGATAGAGGCAGACGCCTGGCAGACAGGTTCCGAAACCTTGTACTGCCGCCCGTTGACCGCGATGCCCCGGAGGCAAGCGAGGATATCAAGTTTATGCCCACAAGGGTGTCGGCATTCTTCCTGAGCCCTCCCCGGTCCACACGAATTATTGTCCGCTATGCACTGATTTTTCTTGTACTCTGCGTGGTATGGGCCTGCTTTTCCAAGCTCGATGAGATAACCAACGGCGAAGGCCGCGTTATCCCGTCAAACCAGGTCCAGGTCATCCAGAACCTTGAAGGCGGAATCGTATCCGAAATCCCCGTCCGGCTGGGCGAAGTCGTACAGAAAGACCAGGTTGTCATGCGCCTTGATGAAACCCGGTTTCTGTCTTCTGCCGGTGAAACAAAGGCCAGAGCCGAAGCGCTGCAGGCCAAAATCGCCCGCCTGTATGCAGAAAAGCACGCTCAGCCCCAGATTGAATTTCCAGAAGGACTTGCCGAGCAGAATCCGGAAGTCATTGCAGGTGAAATCGCACTTTTTGAGACCCGAAAAAAAGAATTTGAAGTCACCCTGGATGTTCTGAAAGAACAGGTCGCACAGCGTAACCAGGAACTTGTCGAGCGCCGCTCGAACCTGGCACACCTGCGCTCGACCTATGCCATTTCCGACAAGGAACTGCAGATGTCCATCCCGCTACAGCAGCAGGGCGTTGTTTCAGAAGTTGAAATTCTTCGCCTGAGACGCGATCTTACCCGGATACGCAGCGAGATGGAGGCAACCAGGCTTGCCATTCCCCGCCTGGAGTCCCAGGCTGTTGAAGCCAAGAGCAAGCTCGAAGGCGCACACGCCAAATTCCGCTCGGACGCTGCAACCGAACTGGCCCAGGCCAGAGCTGAATTTGCCACTCACGCAGCAACGGGTCTTGCTGCAGAAGACAGACTTGCGCGTACGACCATTCGCTCGCCTGTTGACGGCATCATTAAGACAATCAAGATCAACACTGTTGGCGGCGTCATCCAGCCCGGCATGGATGTTATGGAAATTGTCCCGCTGGAAGACAATCTGCTCATTGAAGCAAAAATCCGCCCCAGCGATGTGGGCTTTTTACGCTCCGGCCAGGAAGCAACCGTCAAGATTTCTGCTTACGACTTTTCCATTTATGGCGGACTTGATGCTGTCGTAGAAACAATATCAGCAGACTCGATCACAAATGAGCGGGGCGAGAGCTTTTATCTCGTCCAGGTTCGCACTGCAAAAAACTATCTGGGAACAAGCCAGAATCCGCTTTCGATTATTCCGGGCATGATGGCCAACGTCAGTATCAAGACGGGCAGCAAGTCCATCATGAGCTATCTCATGAAGCCGATTTTAAAGACAAAGCAGAATGCGCTTACCGAAAGGTAAGGTTTTTGCCCGGAAACAGGAAAAAAATGCGCTCGGCTGGCAGCGCATTTTTTCGGGTAAAAAGATGCCGCAATCTGGCAGCATCTGTCCCTGCGCACAGGCTGCCCAGCTGAAATGCCCCTTTGCTGATTTGCCAGGCCGCCCTGTTGCCCAAAACAGGCAGTCTGCCGGGGCTGCATCACAGCATATCCAGCAGTCACAAATGCAGTCAGGCCTTCAGGTGAAGCTGATTTTTTAACGAAACCTGGCCCATTGGCTTTAAATCTCTGGGCCTTACTTTTTTAAAGATGATGAATACACTTTTATTCAATAAAACAGGTTCTTACGGCAAGCTTAAAGAACATGCAGATACGGCTCTGTCGTGGCAGGTCCGTGAACTCTTTGCAAGCCAGCCCAACCGCTTTGGCACGCTTTCTGTTTCTGCAGCCGGGCTTTTTATGGATTATTCCAAAAACATCATTAACCCTGATACGCTTTCTCTTCTTTTTGAACTTGCGCGCGAATGCAGCGTCGAAGAAAAGCGCGATGCGATGTTTGCCGGTGCGCAGTTCAACAATACGGAACACCGGGGTGTACTCCATACTGCCCTGCGTGCCCCTAAAAACCAGCGTGTATTCTTTGAAGACCAGGATGTTATGCCTGATGTTCACAGCGTACTCGACCAGGTTGCCGACTTTACCAGGCGCATACACAGCGGGGAATGGAAGGGCTTTACGGGCAGGCGTATTACTGATGTCGTCAACATCGGCATTGGCGGATCCGACCTGGGTCCGCGCATGGTATGTCTTGCGCTTCGCCCCTTTTGTCTTGAAGACATCCGCGTTCATTTTGTATCCAATGTTGACGGCCACGATCTGGATGCCGTTCTAAAAAAAATCGACCCTGAGACGAGTCTTTTTATCATTGCTTCGAAGACATTTACAACTGCCG
>Ga0099364_10008649_pt1 | contig 14280 bp, 3 predicted proteins | sample TergutTh196P3_FD_73070 | JGI IMG/M metagenome (GOLD analysis project Ga0099364, IMG submission 73070) | Microcerotermes parvus P3 segment gut microbial communities from Pointe-Noire, Republic of the Congo - Th196 P3 | ecosystem: Host-associated > Arthropoda: Insects > Digestive system > Gut ... | reverse complement strand
GCGGGGGCGATGTCGACCTGATCGCCGCAGGCGTAGTCATTCCTTTTGCCACGGGTGTGGCAGCGCAGGATGCCGTCGGCGGTTCGGACTTCAAAATGACGGCCAAACGCGGCAACGACGGTTCCGGGGGTGAGTGCTTGCGCGCGTGCGGGAAGAGGGCGTTGGGAATGTGTCAAATCGGTTAATTGCTCGATGTTATGCTCAGGATGCCTGAGAGTGTGCTTCCTGCTCGATGCGGGCGCTGTAGATGGTCAGCATCAGTTCGCTATCGCCATTCAGTCTATACTCCGGGCGCTTTCCGGACAGCCTCTCACTCACGGTCAGAATGGTCGGCACTCTTCGCCGAGGCGGATTTTTTCCAGTAATTCCTTGCGTGTATCCAGCATCTCAACTCCCCTCCAGCGCGTGAAGCGCGCGGGGTAGAGCATGTTGACAGGATGCTTGGTGAAGCCGGACACAAGCCCAACCAAACGCACAATCCGCAAAGAATACCACCTTCGTTTGCCGGAGCGCAGACTGTCAGGTCGCGTCTAAACTTCTGCAACTATTGCTCCGGCAATGAAGGTTTGATTTTTTGGGAGACGCACCATATGGGCCGAAAGGGCAACAATCCATAATTGCCGGGTGAATAATGCGTACTCCTACTAATGCGTACTCCTTATCGTTACATTGTACGATCCGTTGGATCCCGTTTTTCCTACCAACCTCAGTAATATACCAACCTGCGTTGTGCGCGCCGCATAGGGGCGGCTATTCGCAAAAAAATTCCGACGTGAGGGGATGTAAAAAATGAACACGCTTTATCCGCCAGGGCCAGCCAACGCAGCAGATGATCTAGTGAAAGCCTCGCCGACTTATCGTCGGCAAGCATGGCTGGCGATGTTTGTGCTGCTGGCATTTGTCGCCTGCTATGTGCTGTTTTCAGGATGGCTTGCGTGGAAGTCGTATCTGCTGCTGCGGGCCGGGATTCTGGGTGGGCATGACAGCGCGTTGATGGTGGGAATGGGCCTCGGTGCAGGGTTTCTCGCGGTGTTCATGCTGAAGGCGCTGGTGTTCGTCCGGCGCGGGCAGATGGGCGATCTCACCGAAATCACGGCGGCGGAACATCCACAGTTGTTTACTTTTCTGGCGCGTCTGGTGGAGGAGGCGAAAGCGCCCAGGCCAGTGAAAGTGTATGTGTCGTCACGGGTCAATGCGGCGGTGTTTTACGACCTTTCGCCGCTCAATCTGCTGTTTCCGTCGAAGAAAAATCTGGAAATTGGCCTACCGCTGGTCAATGTGCTGAACCTGTCTGAATTCAAGGCGGTGCTGGCGCATGAATTGGGGCATTTCGCGCAGCGCAGCATGGCGGTCGGGCGCTGGGTTTATCTGGCGCAGCAGATCGCGGCGCATATCGTCGGCAAGCGTGACATACTGGATCGTTTCCTCGAAGGGCTTGCCCGCACCGATATCCGCATTGCCTGGATCGGCTGGTTGTTCATGTTGCTGCTCTGGTCGATTCGCTCGGTAGTGGATAGTTTTTTCCGCCTTGTGGTGCTGGCGGAACGTGCGCTGTCGCGGGAAATGGAATTTCAGGCGGATCGTGTCTCGGTCAGTCTGGCGGGCAGCGATGCGCTGATTGACGCGCTCTACAAATTGCAGGCCGCCGATACCGCGTGGGATCGGACGATTGATTTTTGCAATGCGCAGTTGCGTGTCGGCAAGGCTACGCCGGATTTGTATGACATCCAGACGGCCATCCTGCAAAAGCTGCGCGTGATTCTCGATGATCCCGGCTACGGCATGCCGCAGCCCGCGCCCGCCGATGGTGCGGCGGCGCATCGCATATTCAAGCGCGACAGCGTATCCGTGTTGCGCATGTGGACCACGCATCCACCGAGCCACGAGCGCGAAGAAAATGCGAAAAAAATTTACCTGCCCGTCGCCAGGGAGGAAACCTCGGCCTGGGCACTGTTCGAGCAGCCTGCCCAACTGCGCAAACAGATGTGCGCTGCCATGATTGGCCATGTGGAACCCGCGCCGGAGGTGCTGACCGGCGAGGCGACCCTGGCCGCGCTGGATGCCGAGTATGCGCGTGAGTCATACAACCGACGCTATCGCGGCGTATACCTGGCGCGCTCCGTGACGCGCACACAAGCGAGTGTGGAGCAACTTGTCGACCCTCTTGACCGAGAAGCGGCAAGTGCTGCGCTGGCTACGCTGTATCCCGATTCCTTGTTGGCAGACTTGGCAACGCTCGACGGCTTGCAGCACGAACACGCTGCGCTGCTGGCCGTGCAGGAGGGCATTGCAACCGCGCAGGACAAGCAACTGCGGCATCGCGGCAAGGCTATCAATAAGCGCCAACTGGCTGCGGCCATCGCGGAGGTGGCGGAGGATATTGCGGCCACCGAACGCTCGCTGGCGTCGCATGACCGCCGCTGCCGTTCCTGCGCCAGGGCGCTGGCTGCCGCGCAGGGCGGGGCATGGGAGGCCACCTGGTTTGCGCAATTCCAACTGCTGCACTACGCCGAGCATACCCAGGCGAATCTGCTCGACCTGCATGGTTTGCTTGGCAATACCCTGGCGATGGTGACGGCCAAGCGCAAGGTGAGCGACGCGGAAGTAAAGCGCATACTGGATCATGCCGGGGCGTTGTACAGCACAATGGCTGAAGTTGCCAACGATGCGCCAACGTTGCAACCAGGGGCGCAGGCGCTGGCTTTGCTGGGCATCGAAAACTGGGCCGCCAGCCTTGGCGCATTCGAACTGCTTGGCCCGGTGCGCGAAAATCTGAACGATTGGATCAGCGTGATCGATGGTTGGGTGCAGCCGATGTTGCGCGCCCTCGACAACCTGCGGCGTGCGGCGCTGGATCAGTTGCTGTTGACGGAAGCCTGCCTGTTCGATGCCGCCGTGTCGACACAGCCGCTGGGCGAGGCGCCCGTAGCGCCCGTCGTGCCTGCCGGATACGCCACCTTGCTGGCCGGACAGGAGCGGCCACGGCAGAAAAAGCTGGATGTGTGGTCACGCTTTCAGACCGCTGATGGCTGGTGGGCATGGGCCACGCGTCTTGGCGTGGCGGGCAGCATCGTTGGTGTGCTGCTTGGCTTTGGCGCGACGCTGGGCATGTCCAGCGTGGTGGTTTTCAACGGCCTGGATCGAACCGTTGCTGTGCAGATTGACGAAGCGACGGCGCTGCTTGCGCCGGGCTCGAAGCATGTTTTTGCAGTGGACGCCGACAAGCCGCTGGCAATCCGCGCCAACACGCAGGAGGGCGACAACATCGAATCCTTCTCTGCCAATGCCGAATTGATCGGGGCGCGCTATGTGTACAACGTGGCGAGCGCCAGCCCGCTGATTGCATGGACGGCGGTTTACGGACACGTTTCTGCCAGGCCTGAACAATTCCTCGGTGCGCCGCGTTGGTCGCTGCAGTCGGCTGATTACATTTTTGAGCTGCCGCCGAACCAGATCAGTTCCAAAAGTGGCGGCGGCACGCGCTCGGTGCTGAGTGCGCCAGAAAGTCGCTCGGTGGCTGCTAACCTCGGTATGCTGCCCGCGCAGGATGAGCAGCATAGACTGATCGAGGCGCATGCCATGTGGGATGCAGGTGAATCTGCCAATCTGCTGCACTGGTTGGCGGTGGCGCAGCAAGTCCTGCCTGATCGTCATGCGCAGATCGTTCAGCAGCGCTTGCAGCGTGTGCCGCTGGAATTGATTGCGCTACGCGCCGAGCAGGATGGCGCAACAGCGCCTGACGATTACGCCCGTGTCTGTGCCAAAGGCCGCGAACTGGCACAGACGCACCCCGACAGCGGGGATCTGGCCTATCTGATGACCCGCTGCATCGCCGATCCACTTGCCCGTGATGCCGCGTTCAAAAAAGGTTTTCAGCAGTACCCGGACAATGTTTGGTTTGGCTACGCGGCGGGGATGGCGTGGTCGGGCGAGCAGAACTGGTCAGCGGCGCGGCGCGCCCTTGAGTTTGCAATTACCGCCCGCTACCTGGCCGGGACTGGAGTTGTCGAACTGGCGCGCATCCGCCGCATTGAACAGGGCGAAAACGCGGCAATCGATGATCTTGCGGCCCATTCCGACTATCTGACCAGGCAACGCCTGCTGCTGACCGACCCGAACATTCCTGCGGACAGCGTGTTCAACGGCTATCAGGCACTCGGCAAGGGCGAGCTCGGCAAGGCGGCTGAATATACGCGCAAGGAGTCGGATGCCGACCAGTCCCAGTTGGCGATTCTGGTGGGCGCTTCCGATGGCGCTGACGCCGCGCAGGTCGCCAGGGCGCTGGAAGTCATGCAAAGTCATCCGCCGACTGATCATGTTTCCGCTTGGGCGGCCATCGGGCTTGGCATCAAACACAGGCAATCGATTGATCCGCTACTCGGGGTTTTGGAGCAGGTACAGAATGATGAGGCGCAAAGTTTGCGTGCCTTCATCGAGGTGCTCAAAACCACCCGAGACACCCGCCACGCAGAAGCGGCGCTGGTGGGCATGCGGCTGCAAATACGCGCCCATGCTTATGTTGTCGGCCTGATCGTACTTGGCCCGAACGCGCCAACTGCGTGGCGCACGGTGGCGCTACGGGCGCTGTTTCCAACGGAGCGGCCCTGGTTTGCGCAGGCAATGGCTTCAGGCGGGGCGCGGCGCGGTTGAGACGTCCACCAGCGTGATGACATCCGCCGCGAACGCAATCAGGCGATTGCGTTCGCGACCGTGCGTCTATTCTCGTTTAAATTTGACTTAACTTCATTTTGACACACCCGGCCCCCTCCGGTACTGGATCGCCTCGGCCATGTGCATCGCGCTGGGGTGCTCCTCGTCATTCAGGTCGGCCAGCGTGCGCGCGACACGGAGCACGCGGTGGTAGGCGCGCGCCGAGAGATTGAGGCGGCGCATTGCCGTTTCGGCAAGCGCCGCGCCTGCGGCGTCCGGGGCGCACAGCTCTTCGACCCGCCCCGCTTCGAGCCGGGCGTTGGGCACGCCCTGCCGGGACATTTGGCGCTCGCGCGCCCGGATGACCCTGTCGCGGACGGCGGCGCTCGATTCGCCCGCAGGCCGTCCGGTCAGGTCGGAATAGGGAACGGGCGGCACTTCGATGGTAAGGTCGATGCGGTCGAGCATCGGGCCGGAGAGCCTCGCGTGGTAGTTGGCAACCTGGGCAGGCGTGCAGGTGCATGCGCGTGCCGGATGACCGGCGTAGCCGCAGGGGCAGGGATTCATCGCCGCCACGAGTTGGAAACGCGCCGGAAATTCGGCTCTCTGCCGGGCGCGCGACACGCAGACCGTCCCGGCCTCCAGGGGTTCGCGCATGGATTCGAGCACCCGGCGGTTGAATTCGGGAAGTTCGTCCAAAAAGAGGATACCGTGGTGTGCGAGCGAGATTTCGCCGGGCATCGGAATACTTCCGCCGCCGATCAATGCCGCAGCCGAAGCAGAGTGGTGCGGGGAGCGGAAGGGCCGCGTGCGCCAGCGTTTGACATCGAAGCCGCCAATGATCGAGTAGATTGCCGCACTTTCCAGCGCCTCGTCTTCGTCCAACGGCGGCAACAGCCCCGGCAAACGCCTGGCCAGCATAGATTTGCCCGTGCCCGGCGGGCCGTAGAAAAGCAGCGAATGCGCCCCGGCAGCGGCGACTTCCAACGCGCGCCGCGCCTGGAATTGGCCGCGCACGTCGAGCATGTCGGGTGTATCGTTCTGCTCCACGCCCGCCGCAGCGGGAACGGGATGCGGCTGGATGAGCGACTGTCCGCTGAGATGGGCGCAGATTGCCAGCAGTGAATCTGCTGGCTGGATCGTCACTCCGCGCGCCAGGGCGGCTTCATCGGCATTGATGCGCGGCAGGAACAAGGCTCTACCCGCCCGTCGGGCGGCCAGTGCAGCAGCCAGCGCGCCACGAATGCCGCGCAGACTGCCGTCGAGCGACAGTTCTCCACAGAATTCCTGTCCTTCGAGCGGGCGCGGCGGTATTTGCCTTGACGCCGCCAGGATGCCCAGCGCGATGGGCAGGTCGAACCGTCCGCCTTCCTTGGGCAGATCGGCAGGCGCGAGGTTGACGGTGATGCGGCGCTGTGGGAATTCAAACCGGGAAATCAGCAGGGCTGCCCGTACCCGGTCGCGCGCCTCGCGTACTTCGGTATCGGGCAGGCCGACGAGAGTGAAGGACGGCATGCCGTTGGCGAGGTGTACTTCGACCATGACCTCGGGCGCGGCAAGGCCATCGAGCGCGCGGGTACGAACGAGAGCGAGCGTCATCACAATCTCCATCCGGGTAATAAGGATCGAGACGGATTATGACGAATTATTTGCAAAAATGGAACGTCATTAACAGGTTGTTCAAAAACCCTATGAGTGCGCACAGATCGGCGAAGCGCCACTGTCATTGCAGCGCGTAGCGAAGCGAAGTCGCTTCAATCCACACACCGCATGGATCCTGCGACTTCGCGCAAGATGACAGGCGGTGGGTGTAGAGTTGCTCCATAAAATTATGCATATGTCACTCTTCAAAAGGTGTACTGGCAGAGTTTTTGAGCAACCTGTTAAGAGAGCCGTGCTGCACGGTCTTCGTCTTGAACATTCAGTCTTCCGGAATGGCTTTGTCCAGTTTTTTCAGGGTGTCGTTCATACGTTTGACATTTTCCCAGATGCTGTGATCCAGCTTCAGCTTGCGGAAATTGACGGTAATCAGCGGAGACAAAACATTGTCGTAAAGCTGTTTCATCTCCTGGAGACTCTCGCCGAATGCCGTGATATCCGGTGCGGCAACGGTGATATTCGGCGCAGTAACGGTAATCTCCGGCGGGGTAACGGTGATGTTGGGCGGGGTAACGGTAATGTCCGGCGGAGTAACGGTGATGCTGGGTGGAGTAACGGTGATGTCCGGCGGGGTAACGGTGATGTTCGGCTGGACGTCGATCCGGGGTTCCAGGCTTCCCAGGGTTTTGGCAAGCGAGGTCAGCCCCTTTTTCAGGATCTGCGCCGTTTCCGACTGCGTCCGCAATTCGTCGACGGCGCGCGAGATGTCGAGCAGGGTGTTGGCGATGCGCTGGCTGCCGTCGGCATCGTCGCCGCCCTGTTTTTTGCGGCGCACGTATTCGTCCCGAATTTCCTGCCAGCGCGTCCGTTCTTCATCGTTGAGGCTGCCGAGCAGTTCGGCAAGCTTCAACAGGTTCTCTTCCGCGCCGGTGGTGAGCGTTTGCGCTTCGCCGCGATAGTGGTCGCGCAGGAGCGAATCGAGTTCGCCCTCATCCATCAGCGGGGTGATGCGGGCGGCAAGCTTGGTCATGTTGCGGTAGCTGCCTTGCAGCCTGAACGGCGGCTCGACGCGATAGGCGTCCTGTTGCGCAGCCGATTCGATGTAGGCGAGGTTGACTTTCAACAACAGGTCGCGCGCGCGGAAGAGCCGCTGCATGAGAGAAACGAGCTCGTTCAACTCGGCAGTGCTGTAACCGTGCGCAAATTCGCTGCTGGCAACCGTTTCGCCTTCGGCCATGCGCACGAGCAGATGCACGTCCTTGGGGTCGCGTGAAGACAGCGGCAGCAGCACGGGATTGGCGGTGAGGCTGTTTTCGATATAGGAAAGGGCGAATAGCGCCTCGCGCCCGGAGAGCACGTCGCCGAGGTTGTAGATGTCGGCGCGGTTGGCAAGCATGTCCGGAATCTTGAAGACTTCGCCGGACTCGGTGTAGGGGTTGCCGGCCATGACGATGGCAAAACGCTTGCCGCGCAGATCGCACGTGGTCGGCTCTCCGTTTCGAGTGGCCTCGATGCGGCGGGTGCCGTCGGCCAGGGCGATGAATTTTTGCAGGAACTCGGGATGGGTGTGCTGGATGTCGTCGAGGTAGAGCATGACGTTGTTGCCCATCAGCAGGCCGAGGTTAAGTTTTTCGAGTTCCTGGCGCGCGGCGCTGTTGGGCGCGGTCGATGGGTCGAGCGCGGTGATGCCATGACCCAGCGCCGGACAGTTGATGCGCACGAAGATCATGCCGAGGCGGTCGGCGATGTATTCCATCAGGGTCGTCTTGCCGTAACCCGGCGGAGAGATCAGGAGCAGCATGCCCATGCGGTCGCTGCGGCTGGCCTCGCCCGTGGCGCCGATCTGCTTGGCAAGGTTGTCGCCGACAATGGGCAAATATAGCTCGTCGATCAGGCGATTGCGCACGAAGGACGACAACGGCTTGGCCTGGAATTGTTCGAGGTGGAGCCGCCGTTTTTCGGCTTCGAGAATGCGATGGCGCACGGTTTGCAGTTCGGAAAAACCGGTGGCGACGACTTCGGTGTGGTGCAGGTAACGACGCCAGAAATCGTGCAGGTTGAGGGCAATGGCGCCATCCTGGATGCGCGGATGCTCACCCAGCAGATCATGCAGGGTGGTATCGAGGTCGGCGTTGACCCGCTCGCGCGCAAAGTCGACGGCGAAGCGCGTCGCGGCATCGTCGGCCCAGATCGCCAACTGCGGCTGGCTGGCGGTGGCGGCAAGCATCCAGTCCCGTACCAGCCTCCAACGCTCGACCGGCGCGGCTGCGTCAAGTTCGCGTTGCCAGGTGGCGAACTTGCTTTCGAGCCTTCTTTGCAGTTCGTTGGACAGATCGTCGGCAGCGGCGGCGATCAGCCAGCGCTCGCCGGAGTGCAAGGCGGCAAGCTGACGTACCAGGTAGCGGGCGGCCTGACGGCCAAGCCCGTCGCGGCCCGCGTCGAAGTCGAAGGCGGGGGCAAAGGCGGTCACTCCTTCGGCCAGCGTTTTTTCAAGACGCTTCTGACTGGCGCGCGCGCCGTACTGGGCGCGAATGCTCATGGCCGCCAGAGCCTGACGGGAGAAGGAGGCGCGTTCCTCGTCGCGGCAGCCGTAGTGCCAGTAAAGCATGGCAAGCGCCCGCGCGTCCGGCCCGTAGGAGAGAAGCCCCGCATCCGCCTGCATGGTGACGAGGGCAGCAAGGATGCGGGCGGCATCGACGTCGTGCACGCCTTTCTGGTAGCCCTCCTGGTAACGGGGAGCCGCCCAGGCGCGCAGCTTTTCGAGCAGGAGATCCTTGTCTTTATCGGCGCACAAGGCTTGCAGACCCTTCCAGTCGAGCGCGAGGTCTCCGGTCTCATCGGCGATGACCGCTTCCAGCAGCGTACCAGCGAGGTATTCGGCGCGGTAGAAGTCGGGCGTCTCGGAAATCAGCAGTTGATCCCACTGGGCGCGGAAACGCTCCAGTTCGGCATTGTGTTGCGGCGGCAGCGGGGCGTAGTAGTCGGTGCCGCTCAGGTGGAACTGCAACACGCCTTCGCGCGGCACCAGCGTCAGATCGAGCGCCTGACGGCTGATGGTGAAAGCGTGCTTGCCGAAACGCAACGTATTGCCGCCGTCGGACACGATCTCGCTCTGATCGCGTACCGAGCGGATGGCTTGATCGCGCGCGGTCTTGAGCTGTGTGTCGAGGTCATCGGCGCCGACGCCGTCGCCGAGATCGCGCAGGCTGGCAATCTGGTGACGCAATTTGCCGATCAGCGGATCGGAGGCGAAATAGCTGTGCAGTTGCGCGAGGTCGCTGAATTGCGCGACGCGGCGCGGGATGCCGGAGAGAATGCGCGTGGCGGCGTCGACGATGGCGCGGGTGCGGCGGCTCCTGGCATCGAGCAGGGTCTGCCGTTTGGCGAGGAGCGATTCATAGACGGTTTCGCGCTTGGCGGCGATGTCCGCGAGAAATTCCTCCTGCTCGGCGAAGCGGCCTTCGAGTTCTTCCAGTTGGGTCAACAGGCGCGTCAGGGCGTCATCGCACTTCTCTGGCGTGTCCGCCAGTTCGATGGCGTTTTCGAGCGACTGTCCGAAGAGTTTGAATTGCGCGCCGAATTCGGCGGCGGATTCCGTCGCGGACAGGCTGCGGCGACGATTCCTGGCCTCGGCGCGCAGGCGATTGATTTCGGCGTAAACGGCGGAGATGGTGTCGAGAATCCGGGTGCGCGTGACCGCGTCGCCGCCGGGCAGGTTGCCCACCTGTCCGGACAACAGGTCGAGCCCGGCGGCGGAAGCGTCGAGTTCGGCGAGTATTTTGGCGATGTCTTCGCTCGTTTCCGCCTTGCCGAGATGCTCTCCAATCCGGGCGAGTTCCCGACGGGTGCTGTCGAACGCTTTTTCATGCGACAGGAACGTCAACGCCTTTTCGCCCACGCGGTCGCTCTCGGCGGCGTATGCGGCGTCGAGAGCGCCGATACGCTCGGCGTCGGCGTAGCGCATTTCCAGCAGCAATTGCAGTTGTCCGCGCTCTCCACGCAGGCGATCGAGCGCGTGCACGAAATCTTCCGGCTTCTTCCAGATCGTCCCGGCAATTTCGGAGAGCAATTCCTGCTGACGGCCCTCGGCCTGATCGGTCGCGTGACGCGCGGCGCGGCGGATGCTTTCGACCTTTTCAAACTCGTCGAGCGTGTTCCTGGCTTCCTCCACGATGCTGTGCAGTTCGGCATCCATCGCCCCGGCTTCTGCGGTGTCGAGCCAGAAAAACGCATCCAGCGCGTCGGTACACTGGCGGATGATTCCCTCGTAAGCGGCGCGTGTCGGCACCTGTTCGCGCACGGCGCGGGCGATGGCCGTCAGCACGGCAATCCCCCTGACCAGTTCGGGATTGCCGATGCGTCCCCAGAATCCCTGCGCCGCGACGGTGTGGGTGACATGATCCTCGCCGAAGAAAGGGGTCTGCCAGAGTTGCATCGGGTGGTTGCGGGTCGGGTCCGGATTGTCGCCCTGGAAGACGAGGATGTGTCCGTTATCGAAACGCGCATATCCGTGGCAAAGAATGGGAGGCGAGAGGCTTCTTTCGATCAGGTTGTACGAAAAAAGCATGTATTGCCCGTCTTGTGGCTGGTAGAAGACGTAGAGCACGTCTTCGCCGTTGGGCGAGCGCACCATGCGCTTGAAGCGCGACGTGGCGGCGAGGGCTTCGGGCAGGTCGAACGCCTTGGTTTCGCCCGATTGCAGGTAATAGCCGCCAGGGAAGATCAGGCCGTGATCCTCCGGCAACTGCACGCAGGACTGGCCGATGGCGTCGATCCGGGTCACGGTGTTGGTGCGGGCATTGAAGACGAGGTAGCGATCGTTCTTTTCCCGGTAGGGGCGCACCTTCAGAAGGATCAGCGACCCGAGCTGTGCATAGGCGACTTCTGCATCGGCGAGCGCCTGATTCTTGTCCTCGACCGGCTCGGAATAAATGCCCAGGCCCGTCTCGGTGTTGTTTTCGATCTTGACCGTCAGCGCGCCGCGTACGGTTTCGACGAAGACGGTGTCCAGGATGTTGATGTGGGGATGGCGTCCGCTCACATGTTGTTCGCGCGTACAAACCGTCCATTCGAAATCGTGCGTGGGCGGCAGGGCGATTTCGCGTTCGCCGCGATTGTCGATGTAGTGGAGGCTGCCGTCGTTTTCCAGCGACCAGCGGAACACCCGCTGGTCGGTCAACTTCTCTCCGATCTGAAAGGCCGCGAAAAGCTTGTGCTGATGCACGCGCAATTGCGTGAGGCTCGCCTGCTTGTAATAGGTATAAAGCTCGCGGAAATCGGCAACGAACCGGGGATCGTCGAGAAAGGTTCCGGCCAGCGGCACGGGTTCCAGTTCCTCGACGTGCTCCGCGTTCTCATGCAGGCGGTAGAGCGAAAACACGTCGCCGACCATCGTTTCCCTGCGCAGGCCGATGAAGACGTTGTAGCCGAACAGGAGCAGGTTGCTACCGATGCGGGTCAGATCGCGGGCCACGCAATTGTTTTCGGTACGCGCGCGCGTGCGCAGGATCAGCGATTGCGTGGCGCGACCGAATTCGGCCAGCCGCGCTTCGTTCAATGCCTGCGTTTTCTGAAGCAGCCGAACGCCTCGATCCGAGAGGCGTTTTTTCAGGAGATCGTAACTGCCGCTCTCGGCAACGAGGGATTCGGTGGCGTCGGTTTCGGGAAGGTTGGACATGACGTGAATTTCCGGATTCTGGATGGATCGGACGGTTCAGGGCTCCACGGGGAAGCCCTTCCGCCGACAAGAGGGGGACACGCCGCCTGGGGCGGCCTCTCCTTATTTCTCTTTCCCGAATTCATCCATCAGCGTCTTCAGCGCCGCCTTCTGTTCGGTGCTGCCTTCCCGCGTTATCTTGCTCACCAGCGCGGCAACGGAGAGGTTCTGCGCGTTGCCGGATGCGCTACCCAACGCCCCCAGCAGGCCCTTGATGTCATCGACCATGTCGCGTTTGCCGTTCAGGCGGTCGCTCAGGCCGACCTTCAGCGTGTTGCTCTTGCTGATGGCGCCGTCGATGCCCTTGCCGACCGCCAGGGCATTCACGAAGCGTTCGAAGTACTCGCTGTCGCCGCCCACGATGTCGATGTTGGCGCTACCCATCGCCGCACTGAGCACTTCGGCCTGTTCGCGGGCGATGTTGCTTTGCGCCTCGATGGCTTTCAGGGTCTCGGCATGGGTGCGTTCGAGTTGCATGCGGAATTCTTCATGGGCGCGGGTGTCGGGGCTCATGGCCGTCATGGCATCGAATTTTTCCTTCAGACCCCTGGCTTCCGCAGAGAATCGGAGCGCGATGACATCCGCTTCGGCCTGGCCGACGCTGGCGATGGCCTGCGATTCCGCTGCGCGCACGTTGACCTGTGCCATGCCTTGTCTTTCCTCGGCATCGGCATCGGCAATCTTTACCTTGACTTCGGCCATGCCCTGCTTCTCTCTGGCCTCTGCGGTCGCCTGGCCGACGCTGGCGATGGCCTGCGCCTCCGCCGCGCGCACGTTGACCTGCGCCATGCCCTGCTTTTCCTCGGCTTCGGCATCGGCGATTTTCACCTTGGCTTCGGCAAGGCCGTGCTTTTCCGTCGCGTCGGCATCGGCGATTTTTACCTTGGCGTCGACCATGCCCTGCTTCTCCACGGCGTCTGCGGTGAACAGCAATACCCTGGCTTCGGCAAGCCCTGGGGCGGCGGCAATGGCTTCCATTCCTTCGGCTTCGCGCTTTTTCGCTTCCGCCGCCTTTTCGGCAACCTTCAACTTGGCTTCGGCCAGCGTCAGTTCCTCGGCGGCCTTGAAGTGGGCGCGGCGCTCGGAGGCTTCGGCTTCCTTGATGTCCTTGATGAGCTTTTCCTCCGCCGCGCCTTCGGCGGTGATGATGACGGATTTCTTGATCCGGTCGGCCTCCGCGACGACGCGCACTTCCTTGATGGCCTCTTCCTGCTCGGCCACCGTGCGCTCGACGCTTACGCGCTCGCGGATCACGTCGGCGATGGCCTTCTTCTGGATTTCTACGGCGCGATCCTTGTCGATCTGTTGCAGGGTGACTTCCTTCTCGCGGTCGACGATTTCCAGTTGCCGGGCGCGGGTGACCTTTTCCTCTTCCACTGCCACGACGCGCATGCGGTTGAGCTCCGCCACTTCCTTCTCGCGGATGGTATTTTCCGTCTGCACGGCAATGAGTTGTTCGGCTTGCAGGCGCGCCTGCTCCGCCCTGGCATGCTCTTCGGATTCGATACGGCTGGCTTCGGCTGCCTCGCGTGCCTTTATCGTGGCGATTTCGCGCTGTTGCTTGAGTTCGGCTTCGGCCTGTTGACGCTCAAGCTCAATAATCGCATTGCGTGTATCGACATCCTTTTTCTTGATCTGCGCTTCTTCGTTGCGCCTGTATTCATTGGTGCGCACGTTCTCCTGCGCCGTGAGATCGGTGATTTTCTTGATCCCTTGCGCATCGAGGATGTTATCCTTTTTGAGTTTTTCAAGCGGTGTCTGCTCTAGTTGGTCGATGGCGGCATCGACCAACTCGTAGCCGGAAAGATCCGTGCCGATCTGGCGCTTGATCTCGTCGCGGAATTTGTCGCGCTCCTGGTAGAGGTCGACGAAATCCAACGACCTGCCGACGGTTTTCAGGGCTTCCGAGAACTTGGCGGAGAACAGTTCTTCCAGCGTTTCCCTGTTGGAAGCGCGCGCGCATCCGATACCCTGCGCTACCCGCAGCACATTCTCTGCGGTCTTGTTGACCTGCACGAAGAAGGTCACCTTGATGTCGGCCCGAATGTTGTCCCGGCAGATCAGGCCATCTCCACCGGTTCGATCTATCAAGATGGTCTTTCGGGAGATGTCCATCATCTCCGCCTTGTGGATGATCGGATACACCATGCGCCCGGTGAAGGTGACATCCGGCTCGCTCCGGGTCGTATTGACGATCATGGCATATCCCTGCTCGACCTTGCGATAGAACTTCGAGAAGAGCGAAAACACGCCGAAGATGAAGAAGACGATACTGCCGATTGCAACGGCTACGACAACCAGGTTGGACTCCATTT
>Ga0099364_10008648_pt1 | contig 14281 bp, 4 predicted proteins | sample TergutTh196P3_FD_73070 | JGI IMG/M metagenome (GOLD analysis project Ga0099364, IMG submission 73070) | Microcerotermes parvus P3 segment gut microbial communities from Pointe-Noire, Republic of the Congo - Th196 P3 | ecosystem: Host-associated > Arthropoda: Insects > Digestive system > Gut ... | reverse complement strand
TGCGTCTCGTCGGACATGGTCTCCGTGAAGATGCCGAAAAGATTTTGCGTGAAAACGTGAATGTCGTCCGGCATGAGATTCGCACACCGAGTCTGGAAGAGATTTTTGTGAGTTATATGAAATAAAGTTATACTGTAAAATGCCCATAATTGCACTTTTTTCTTTGTGAACCTTTGTGTTCTTTGTGCCTTTGTGGTAAAAAAGGATTAACCACAAGGGACACAAAGGGCACAAAGGAGGCACGAAGGGAAAAAGGTAAATTATTGCCGTGTCGCAGTATAGCAGTCCGCCTACGGAGCGAGAAGGAGGGAGGACACCCTTCAAAATCTCGGCAACTTCGGTACAATTCTGTAATCATTTGCCCCCGTTCAATCTATGAATAACATCTCCCTCTCCGCCGCAGTGTTTTCTGCCGAAATGGGAATCACCTTCGACGACGTGCTCCTCGAACCGCAATACAGCGAAGTCGTCCCCTCCGATGTCGATGTCAGTACAACGCTGACCAAACGCATCACCCTGCAAATTCCCCTTGTCAGTTCTCCGATGGATACCGTTACCGAAGCCAATATGGCAATCGCCCTGGCGCAAGAAGGAGGAATCGGTATCATTCACAAAAACCTCTCCATCGATCAGCAAGCCGAAGAGGTCTCCAAAGTCAAGCGGAGTGCCAACGGAATCATCCGCCGCCCCGCCACCCTGCCCCCCGCCGCCACCGTCAGAGAGGCACACGCCCTAATGAAGGAAAAAAATGTCTCCGGCGTACCCGTCATCGAATCCGACGGCAAATTGTGCGGAATTCTCACCCGGCGAGACCTCCGGTTCCTCGAAAATTGGGACACCCGTATTTCCGAAGTCATGACCGCCCAACATCTCGTTACAGCAAAAGGGAATGTAACGCTTGAAACGGCTGAAACGATTTTAATGGAAAAAAAAGTGGAGAAATTGCTCCTAGTTGACGATTTATACAGATTAACAGGACTGATCACAATCCGGGATATCGATAAAATGCGCAATTTTCCCCGACGATGCGTCGATTCGGAAGGAAGATTGAGGGTCGGGGCGGCAGTCGGAGTCCACGACAACGACCGAATAAAGCGGTTGATAGACAGCGATGTCGATGTTTTGGTAGTGGATAGCGCACACGGTCATTCGGCAAATGTGCTGGAAACGATCCGCTTTATCAAGGAAAATCACGATATTGATGTCCTTGCCGGTAATGTGGCGACCGAAGAGGGGGCGAAAGCCCTTGCCCAAGCGGGAGCAGATGCCGTGAAAGTCGGAATCGGACCGGGTTCAATCTGTACCACGCGGGTTGTTTCCGGTGTCGGCGTTCCCCAAGTCACGGCGATTGCCAGAGCCGCTCAGGCACTGGCAGGAAGCGGCGTACCGGTCATTGCCGACGGCGGAATCCGGTATTCCGGCGACATTACCAAGGCATTGGCGGCAGGAGCACACGTCGTGATGCTCGGCGGCTTGTTTGCCGGTTTGGAAGAGAGTCCGGGAGAGTTGATCCTCTACCAGGGGCGTACCTACAAGGGGTATCGCGGGATGGGATCGCTCGGAGCAATGGTGCACGGTTCCAGTGAGCGGTACCGGCAGGGACGCGACGACGAACCCGGCAAGTTGGTGCCTGAAGGAGTCGAAGGACGGGTCGCCTACAAAGGGCAACTGGGTCCTTATGTGTACCAGTTGGTCGGCGGCTTGCGGGCAGGAATGGGCTATTGCGGAGCACAAACGATTGAAGATTTGAGAACAAAGTCGAAGTTTATCCAAATTTCGCAGGCGAGCGGCGAGGAAAACCACCCGCACGACATTATGATCACGCAAGAAGCCCCCAATTACAGTAGCGAATAGCAATTTATTTAGCCGGTACTCCGGCTTACCAAAGAGGAAAGGACACCCACTATGAAGGTTCATTGGTTTTCGATATTAAGCGTCGCAGGAATGATTTTGCTGACGGGGAGCGTTCTCGGCAGCGAATTACGGTGGAAAGCACCGGCAACCGGTGCGATTGCGCCGTCGGTGATGCACATTCCGACCGTTATTTCGACGGACGAATTGGCAGAACCTTCTACGATTTTGCAGGTTCAGGGAGGACGTATCACCCCGCCATTGGCACCGCCGCTCGGCTTTGATGTTTACGAGACTGACCCGCTGGTTCAAAATCCTCCGCCCGGTGCGGTGATACAAAGCCCGCTACCCGGTACGGTCATTCCGCCGCTTCCGCCCCAGGGAGAGAGCAACAGAACGTTCGTCCCCTGCAATGCGAAAGACATGTTGAAGTCTATCAAGGACATTTCTTATGATATTCGCCAGACCGATGCCGCCAGACTGCCGGAAGAATGTTCGCTCGATAGCGATCCCTATTACGGTCGGCATTTCAGCCAAACGTGTTTTATGTGGAAGGCATCGGCACTCAGTACGCAGGCGGCGTATTTTGAAGATGCTCAGTTGGAGCGGCATGGTCATACGAAGGTTTGTCCGGCATTGCAACCGGTGGTATCGGGAGCAAAGTTTTTTGCAACGGTGCCGTTTCTGCCTTACAAGATGGGAGTTACGCCGCCGAATGAATGTGTGTACACATTGGGACATTACCGGATGGGGAGTTGTGCGCCGTATATGCGTGAGCCGATACCGATTTCTCCTCGCGGGGCGTTGTTCCAAGCGGGTGCCATCCTCGGCGGAATTTATGCCATTCCGTAGGCACCCGGAGATTACGGCGGAGTACCGCCTACATCTCCGGCTCTTTGCGTATGTTATTTTTGTAGAGGCGTGTCCCGACTCATTCAGGATACGCCATCCAAAGACTGCGGCTCCGTTTGTTCAGCGTGTTTACGCCGCCGCCACCACTCTTATATTCCTCTCTTTTCCCCTTTTCGGAACGTCCGGTACAACCGGATAAATCGCTTGTTTTGGGTTTTTTTCTAGCCCCCCTCTCCATTTTGACGATACGCCGAGTGGTGCATTGTCCCGAAATGAAAGGGATTTTGCGAAGAAAAAGCGGTTAGGAGAAGACATCTATGTCAAGGACGGCGAACACTAAAAAGTATCGGCTTTCTGCTATCTTCGGACAACTCGTTGTCCTTATGCTCGTATTCTGTCTGTCCGCCCCCAAAGCGCCTGCGGATGTATTTCCCACCCTACCCCAGCAACCCATTACCGACTTTGATGTCTGGCTCGCGAACAATGGCGGACTCATTATCTGGAACAACGGCGGTTGGACGCTGACCTACTACTACTACGACCATGTTGCCCAAGGGGGACACCTCCGATTGGGAGTACAGTATCCCGATAGTTATATCAGTATCCGCGATAGTAAGTATCTCACGTTCGAAAACAACACGGAATTGACGAGAAACGGCGGAGCGGTTTACATCTGGGAAGGAAACCGCCTCTTTGAAACAAGGGGAGGGAATCTTTATTTTACAGACAACTCGACGGCTGGAGACGGCGGTGCCATTTACACCGTAGGGGCAACGATGCAGATTCATGGCGAGGCACGCAGCACCAGTGTAGCCTACTACGGCAAAACCACCCCCTATATCACCATCCGCCGCCCCTACTATGTCATCGGCGGAGCCGCCGGTACCGATCCCGGTACAGGAAGGACTTGGGACCACTATACGCCTAATACATCCACTGCGGCAGCCGCTCGCAATAAATTCAGTGATCCTTTCAGTACTCTTTTCACCAGGTACGATGTTCCCGCTATTAGCGATGACCCCGTTACCTTGAGCACCAGCATCGTTTTTCAAGGCAACAGCGTAACCGGAGATGGGATAGACCAACCAGCCAGTGGCGGCGGTGCCATTTTCAATCAAAGCGGATCGATTGAGTTCTGGAATACCAGTTTTCTCGACAACTCGGCATTCCGTGCTTCCGGTGGTGCCATCTACAACGATGGGGAGCGTGCACTGGCTACATTGACGTTCGATATTCCCCAAACCGGAGATGGACGCGTTGTTTCTAGTTCTAACGCCGTTGCGTCCCGAACGAATGATACCACGACCTGGACTACTCCTACTGCCGAGTTCGTTGCTCGCCACAATGTTTTTGAGCGGAACGATGCAGGCGAACATGGCGGAGCCATTTACAACGAGCACGGAACGTTGTCCTTTAATTCAAACGCAACGGCAAATTTACAGACTACCGCCACTGTCAATAATGCCAATTCTACAAACCGTCCTGATCGGCTTTCCAATTTTAACTCAGTGGCAACGTCAAATGCCGGGTTTTTTAGGAACAACCATGCAGACCTTTCCGGCGGTGCTCTCTACAACAATCGGGGATTGTTGACGATTTCGGCGACAACTTTCACTCCGGCGGCGACTTCGTCGGCGACGGCAAATAACGATATGGGTAATGGTTTAGCCCATATCGTTGTTACGAACGTTCTTAATGCGACGGCGAATTCACTGTTTTTTACGGGTAACACCGCTGACAGGTACGGCGGTGCCCTGTATCACAATCCCAATATCGATGCCGGACCGTTGCGATTTGTTGCGACGGCTAATCCAATCACTGGTACTGCCACGGCAACGGCAAACTCTAATGTTGCCGGTGGGGTGGTAGGCGGTGAGGCGATTGCTACGGACATCCTTGATGCAACAAGCAGTGCCAATGCGGGTATTTTCAGATATAACCGTGCGGCTTTGGACGGCGGTGCCTTTTACAATGCTGGCGGAATAGTGGAATTCGTTGCGAATGCAGTGGGGGCTACCGCTACGGCGAATGCGACCGCAAGTGCACAACGCAACGCCACTGATCCTGTCTCTCGTGCTTTTGCCACGGCTCAGGCTACGGTAAATACAAATGCCAATGCTGGCGAGTTCACGGAAAACACTGCCGGGGCTGATGGATTCGGCAACTACACACAGTTCGGCGGTGCCATTTACAATGAATGGGGTACATTACGGTTTACGGCAAATGCCTCCGCTGCCGCAGCAACGGCGAATGCAACCGCTAACTGGTCCGGCAACGGCTATGCTTATGCATGGGCGAACGCATTTGCCTATGCGTATGCGAGCGGCAGCGATTTTACGGGAAACTTAGCCGAATTGGGAGGAGGCATTTACAACGACAATGGAACGTTGACCTTTGCGGCGACGAGTGCCGTGACCACTACTGCCGGTGTTACATTTTCGGGCACCGGCGACTGGCGGGAAACCGAGGTGCGTGCAGAGGCACGGGCTTACGGTGCCACCTTTACCGAAAACATGGCGGATATCGACGGCGGTGCCATTTATAACCTAGGCGGAACGCTGACCTTCACGACGGCACCTGCGGTTAGTACAAGTGCGACCATTACTTCGAGTGCCGCATTTCCCCCTCCGCATGGCGGTACTACGATCAACACTTCCAACAGCATTTGGCAAGACACCTGGGTGGAATTTCAAGTCAATCCGGGTTCGGGATGGGGTCGGAATCTCCATGCGGTTTCCGATGTTGCCGCTGCTGTCTTTAAACACAACGTTGCACTGGGAAAGCGGGGAACCGACACCGGACGCGGCGGTGCCATTTTCAACACCAATACTTACCACGCCGACGGAACGCTGAATCGCACCGGAACAGTGGTGTTCGACGGGATCACCAAGTTTTTCGGAAATGCCGCCGAGACCGATGGCGGTGCCCTTTACAATGACGGGGGAATCATCGAATTCAACGCCAACGCTTCCGGGTACAGCACTTTTGACGGGAACGGCTATTATGCGCCTCTGAACATTCAAACCGAACGCGGCGGTGCGATATTTAACCGTGCCCTCCTTGACGATCAAGGCGAACTGATTGGGGGCATCATCCAAATGGGAACAGTAGGCACTGTTCGCCCGGATCGGCATGGGTACTTCATTAGGAACGTCGCCGCTCTTTTCGGCGGTGCCATTTTCAATGACACGAATGCGTCGATAGATCTCTCGAGAGTCGATTTTAGAGAGAACAGAGCAGGAATTGCAGGCACAGGGATCGGCGACGGCGGTGCCGTTTATAACAACGACGGCGACATCTCTTTTGCCGGCGGTATCTTTTCGACGAACTCGGCAGAAAGGTTCGGCGGTGCCATTTACTTTGATGCCAGTGCCCCTGCCAGCCCTGGCGATCCCCGGAAGTTGTTGAACCTTGACGGGAGCAACTATTATTTCCTCTTTGAATTCAATGAGGCGTTGAGTGCCGGCGGTGCCTTGTACCTCACCCAACATGCGGACCTCAATATCACGGATGTTATCTTTTTGCAAAACTCTGCGTCGCAGACTGGAGGTGCCATCTACACCGAAGGATCGGGAACGATTACCAACTCCCGATTCGAGGAAAACAATGATATTTTAAGCAGCGGTGTACTGGCTGCCGGAAAAGGAGGTGCAATCTACAATACCGCGACGGGTTCGTTAACACTGACCAATAACGTGTTTAGTGAGAACAGCGTCAGCATGTTTAACCCCAGCGGTCAGGGTGGTGCCCTTTACAACTTGGGGAGCATTTTGGATTCCGAGATGAACACTTTTATCGGCAACTGGGCATATTCCGGCGGTGCGATCTACAACACCAGTTCAGGCGGCGGCGGAATTATTGAAATGTCGGACAGTCTTTTTGAGCGGAACGACGCACAGTTCGGCGGTGCCATTTACAACGATAGGGGAACGATTACTCTTAACAGAGTAACTTTTTCTGAAAACCAAACGTTCGATGCAGGTACTGCTGCCGGCGGTGCCATCTACACAGATACGGGAACGTTAAACCTCACCGATGTTAATTTTATAAGTAACGTCGTTCAGGACACCGGCGGACTCGGCGGTGCCATTTATGCGAAGGACAGTACCATTGACTTCCTTGTTACAGAAGGTACAACGATCACTTTTGAGGGCAACATTCGGGAATACAGCGGCGTGTGGGGTACGTCGTGGGAAAATGAATCGATCTATTTCACGGACAATAATACTTTCAACGTCGATGTCGAAAGGAATGGTCTTCTCGCCATGTATGATCCCATGACATGGGCGGCGGGATCAGTCGTGGATATCACCAAAGAAGGTACCGGTGAGTGGAGACTCGCAGGAAATAATGAATTTATCGCCGGAACCGGAACCGTCAATTTCGCGGTTGACGAGGGAATGCTTTACCTCTACCAGTACACGTATGACCGCAGTGTGCCCGGTCCTGCGCCTCCTGTTCTCGTTCCTGTTTCCGCGACCCTTAATCTCGGCAGCGGCGATTTCACGCTAGGCTACGGAGCGACACTGGCAGTAGATGGAGCGGCATCGCTCACCGAAGCCAGCAGTATTACTGCCAATAGGATCGACCTGCTGGGTAACAACACGTTGATTTTCAATAACGTGACCGGAATAGACTACAACCGCAATGCAGCGGGGGGACCGGGAAGTGCAGTCTTAACACTGTCAGGAAACAATACCGTAGGCGAGATCAGTGCCGCAAGCGTCTTTCTCTTCGGCACGAATTTGGGCGGCGTACCGGGACTGGATTGGTACACTTGGTTCAGAGACCTCAATGGCGAACTGCTTCTGGTCGATAACGGATCAGGGACGGGACTTCCGGGAATCACGACCGATGTCGTGAGAGTTGACCTGAACGGCGATAGGTACACCGTATTTCGGCAACAAGGTTATGTCAACACGTTCGTTGTCCGAGACGGCTGGTTACGATTTGACAGCATACAGGTATCTTCGATGGATGTCTATTGGACGGGAGACCAAGATAATGTTTGGGATACTACCACGGAAAACTGGCACGGAGAGAAAGGCAGTGTAATCACCAAAACCTTTTATGATACGGATAATGTCCTGTTCGATGATTATTACTACGACATAGATGGTAATATTCTGGGTACTGCGCAAAACAAGGAGATTTCCCTTGGATTCAATGCAGTGGCGGGTGCGCTGGAAGTAACCGGCAGGGACTACGTATTCAATCTTTCGTCCGGCGTTACGTTGCGGTCAGAGTACGACTCTAGCGTCATTACCCGACCCACCGGACACATGGACTTCGGATCGGCAACCGTCAACATGGGTGTTAACACGGCAATCACAGCCGATAGAACTATCGACTTTGGTGCCGGGGCAATGCTCAACGTCGGCGCAGCGGGAACGAGCAGTGCACAAGTCACGTCGGGGACATCCATTACGTTCGCGGGGGATACCGTTCTGGGTAATACCGGCGGTATACGTTTCGATTTGACGGGTGCAACTGTCGGACAGCCTCCCATGCTGACACTGAACGCTCCAACGATTAATATGAACAATTCGTTCCATCATATTGCCCAAACAATGGGAGACTTGATATCGACGGTTACGTTGCAAAGCGGACAATTCATTACACTCATCAATACAGCGGGAAGCGTTTCGGGACTTAACAGTATCGTTATGGACTTCAACGGAAACGTCTATATTCCTCAACGTGCTGATGGTGTTTTATATGAATTCGTCGTTACTCCCCAAAACGATTTGATCCTGCGAGGGTCTCCGTCTGCCGGCTGGAACCTCATGTGGACGGGGAATGTAGGCAATGGCGTGTGGGATACCCAAACTTCCAACTGGTTGGGGCAGTATAATAGCAGTTTTACACAACTCGATCCCAACAGATGGACAGACAAATTCGGCAACGGAGATTTTGTGTTGTTCGATGACACGTACATCGACGAGAACGGCGACCATCCGCCCGTCCACAGCAATAAACACATTATCATCGGCGGAAATATGAGCCTTGTGGAAGTGGGTGCCATGGGTGTTCAAGGTACAGAATATGAGTTCACGTTTGTGAATGGCGTAACACTTTCCAGCGACACTTCCATCGCCTTCGGTACGGCAACCGTCAACATGAGAGCCGGTTCAACGATTACCGCCAATGACATGGTTGCCTTCGGTACACTCGACGACACGGCAACGATCAGTGCGGCACTCGGCACGACCATTAGCGCGGACACAATCCTGTTCACTCACGAACACGATTTCATGTTCGACTTGGCAGGTGCCGACGATCAAGATGTTATCTTGAAGTTGGAAGGCAACGTGTCTGTGGCGACTCCTTCAGGACTCATCGGGGGCGGAAACATTTTTGTTGACAATTTGCCGCCTGCCTTCGGAATCGCAGGGGGGACGGGACATGTTGTTCTCCTTCAAGTCGACGGAGCAGGTGCTGTTACGGATACCGGTTCGCTCATGGTTTGGAATCCGTTGACCGGTCGTTACGAAGCCAATACTCCTCAGCGTTCGCCTTTTGCCGGGGACACGATGCTCGGTCTGGGGGTGAACGATCCCTCTGATCCGAAAGAATTGTGGCTCTTGGTCGCCGACGCAAACGGAAATACCGACCTTTACTGGACAGGAAACGACGGAATTTTATGGGATACGGTCAGTACCAATTGGACAGGGGTGCTCAACGGCATTAATGTATCGACTTTCTGGCACGGCGATAGTGTGGTCTTCGATAACCGCGCTGGCGAAAACAAAACCGTCGTAACCACCGGCGAAATGCAGGTCGGTTCCATGATTGTTGCCGACACGGGATATACCTTCGACTTGCGGCAGGGAGGAATCGTTGCCGAAAAATTGACCTGGCATGACGGAAGAGAAACCAACGGAGCCATCGACTTCGGGAACGGAACAACCTTTTTCAGCGGTGTCAACACGGTGGTCAGTGCCGAGGGCACGATTACCTTCGGAAAAGGGATGACCTTTGAGTTCGACCTGAACGATGCACTCGCGGGAGACGTGATTTTAGACCTTCGGGGAACCGTCATTGTGGACGAAAACGAGAAGATCGGAAGCGGAAACATTTACGTGTTTAACACCCCCATGCTGATGTCGGAAGACTATGTCGTTCTTGTCGATGCGGAAGCGGGCAACGTGGTGAGAACCGGCACCTTGTATCTGTGGGACCCGTATAAGTTCGACAATACGGGTTGGAGAGATAATCCTTACACGTCAGCGCAGCGTTCGACCACGCCGGGCATTATGATGTTCGGACTCGATACCAACGAAGACGATTCGCAACTGCTCCTGAAATGGATCGATGCATCGACGAATTCGTACAACCTCACTTGGACAGGAGCCGGAAACCGTATTTGGGATGTCGAAAGCCAAAACAACTGGAAGGGGACGGTCGAGGGAATCTTTGACGTAACGACATTCTTGAATGGCGATACCGTTTACTTCGACAACACTGCCGTCAATAAAAACGTCATCCTTGGTGAGGACGGCGTGAGAGTTCACTCCATGTTTGTACAAGGCGGCGGTTATAACTACGATATGCGGCTCGGAGGAATCGATGCCCTCGGAAATCCCGATAGAGGAGAACGCGGTATCGTCAATCTGAACGATGCGTCGCTACTCATCTCGGTGCGTTACGAACAGGCAACCGAGGCGTGGCAAGACCCCATTGTCGTCGGTTTCACACAAATTACCGCCGACGTGATTACTGTCAGTGGGACGCGGGTAGAATTGGCGGATGCATCGAAAATTGATCCCAAACTCATCCTGCAAAGCGAAGAAGGATACGTGGACTTTGAAATACTGGTCTCGAAGGAGGAAGCAATCGAAGGTTCCGTGGTTTCCGACGTAAAAATCGCCCATAACCCGTTTTATATCGGAGAATTTTTTATCGACAACGAGAGAACACCGGGAAGCGGGTTCGGTATCCTGCGGTTGAAGTATTTCTACTTTGAAGGTTGGAATCATAACACGGACGAGGCGGCGAAAGCCTTGAATGTCCTTCGAGGCACTTGGATCGCCGAAGATGAATCGACTTACGACCTGTTTAATGCTCTTGCTGCCAATCCGACGGCAGCGGCAAACCAGTTGCGAGGGTCGGAACTCGTTGCCAACTCCGCCGCACTGGCAATGTGGAATCCTTGGGAAATCACACACCAAAGATTGCGTACCATACGCAATGAAACCGGTTGGAACACTTGGGGGCAGGCTTACTATCGATTCGCTAATTATGATACGGATAATAACGCACTCAAGTTTGATCTGTATCGGGGCGGTACGATGATCGGCGCGGACTACGGAGCAAACAGGTACTGGCAATTCGGCGGTACCTTTGGATATGCAATTCCGAGAATTGAAAATGCCTACGGAAAAATCGATGCCGATGACGTGACGGTAGGGCTTTACTCGAAGATTAACTTCTTCGATCAGGCTTATGTCAGTACATTTTTGGGCTACGGCTATCAGAATTACAAGATGGAGCGGCTCGGATTCGAGGGATACACCCATCGAGGAGCGTATGATGGCGATGCCGGATATGCAAGCGTGGAATTCTCCCGACCCCTGCTGGCAGGATCGGTGGGAGCCTTGATACCGCTCGTTGCTTTCGATCACCAGACGGTCTGGACGAATCAATTTACCGAGACAGGTCAATGGGGACAATCAATGGCGGGAACCCGCATGGGACGAACGATGTTACGGTTCGGAGTGGACAGCAAGTGGGACGCGGGGGATGTCATGTTGTTCGGAACATTCGATGTCTCCACACGCCTCCAGTTTGCAGTCTTGATCGACGGAGACAGGAAGTCCACGGTCGCTTCCTATTTCCCGATGACGGGTGCGTCGATGAATCTGTACGGCACGGATATGGGCTGGGCACAGGCGAATATCGGTGTTACCGCATCGGGAGAATACCGAAGCAAGTACCGCTGGTTCGTCGACATGGACGCTTACGCCACCGACAGGATGCTTGCCTTGCAAGGGGCACTCGGTCTCTCGACACGATGGTAAAGAGCCGGGGATGTAGGCGGTACTCCGCTGTAATCCCCGGGTTGCTTGCCCATTGTGCAGTATAATTAGAGAGGTTCCTTGAACGGCGTTTTCGATGAGAGGGCTTTGCGGTATGCCGTTGTTTTTGGGAATCAAAGGAATATCCCCTAAAAAAATGAAGGCGACCCCTTCCGTCTGCCGATAAGACGAAAGGGGATGTCATGAGATTTTTTGCTTCAGTCATCGGGGTCTTACTGCTCTCGGGTATCGCTTCGGCACAATATCCCGGCGGAGTGTTTCACACCGGCTTTCCAAGCGAGCCTGTCCGGGGATACTTTCAGCCGGTCTCGATTCAGACTCCCGAAGGAACCAGTCTCGCTGGCGTTATCGGCGGACAGTTTTCCGAACGTCTGCCCAGCCCCTTTCAAGTCGGACTGCTCATCGGTTGCGACTACCGGTTTCGGATTACCGGAATCTCCTACAATCCCGGTAGGGAACTCTTTCCGACGGTAACACTCCTTGCCCGAACCTATCCGCCGCCGGGGCAGGAACTCGATTTTCCCATCATTATCAATCTGACCCATGAAGACCTCGAACTGGCATTAGCGGGACGGTATGTAACCCGTGTCGTTTATCTGGAAAACCCGAATTCAGTGTTGCCGGTCTCCACGGGCAACGGCAAACACCTTTCGCACGACATCCCAAGCGGCGACCCGATTGCCGCTGCCGCCACGCAAGGTTTGCCCGTCGCCATCGTGAGAATCGGCGGACGAGTACCCTCTCAAAATGCAACGAGTGGTCTGCTTCCCCCTGAATTTTGTTTTGGTTCCCCCCCTTGGAGGTTGAATCGAACTGTTCCTCCCCCCAACGTTGTTCCCCCCTTGAGATCGGAAACACCGCCGGACTCGCTGACGATTGACCCGGAATTAAAATCGGCAGGTCTGTCCGTCATGGAAAAACGGCAAGAAATGGAATCGCATCCTTGGCGACCGCCGCACAGACCGGCAGGACCGGGCGGACGAGCCGACGAGTACATGGTCAGCGGCGACGACACGGGCAAACCCGCCTACGTCGAAGAATGGACGGTACATAACTTCAACGCGGGCAACACCATCGCCCATTTCGACACGCTCGACGGCAAGGTCGTGGTCGAACCGTCCAATCGGGTGCACATTTACGCTCCCCGATTCGGTTCTATTCGGAAAGTCGAAGGCTTAATACACGAAGGGCAGATCACCGCTCTGGTCGCAGCGCAGGGTCAACAAACGCTGAATCAAAACCGGAACGCTATCCAGACGGGTTTCACGGAGCAGGAGGCGGTTGCCCGATATGCCCGAACGCAGGACCAGATCAACCGCATCGAGGGACAGCGGCGCGGCGCAGGAGTGGGATCGACATCGGGACTCGGCGGATACAACAATTTTCAGGTCGTCGATTCGGACAGCATGACGTTGTTGCAACGGACGTTCGGCTTTGAAGGTTCTGCCCGAACGCAGTTGGAACGCGGAGCAATGAACGCCAAAGCATGGCTGGGGAACGAAGCCATCAAGATTCAGATCAATGAACTTGCTCCAATGACGGCGACGAGCATTGACGGTGCGGCAGTCTTTTTTCAGGTGGAGGACAAGCAATCCCGAACATCGAAGTTACGCTTGATCAAGGTTGCCTCGAAGGCATCGGCACAGCCGGGCGAAATCGTAGAATTTACGCTTCGGTTTGACAACATCGGCAATCAACTGATCGGCAATGTAACGATATTGGACGACTTGACGGGTCGATTGGAATTTCTACCGGGCTCGGCAGTTGCGTCGCTTCAATCTGGTTTTGCTCCGCAACCGAATGCGCGGGGTACGCTTACGTTGCGTTTTGAGATTATTGATCCTCTTCCTCCGGGCGAGTTCGGTGTGATTCAATTCCAATGCCGGGTGCGATAGTTGGTGCTTTAGTTGAACGCACTCTATCTGGTATCCTTTCATCTTCCGGGTTCTTGACGAAAAACCGCCGTTAGGGTATCCTTTTGGCAAATAATCCCAGTTGGATTAGGAAACCTTTCACCCATTTACACGAAAACAACATAGATGAGCAGTACCATTATCGACATTCGAGGACGACAAATTTTGGATAGCCGGGGAAATCCGACCGTTGAGGTCGATGTTATCCTCGAAGACGGTTCGTTCGGACGCGCCGCCGTACCTAGCGGGGCAAGCACCGGCGAACGAGAAGCCGTCGAACTCCGGGACGGCGACAAAAAATGCTACCTCGGCAAAGGAGTTCTTAACGCGGTTAAAAATGTCAACGATCTACTCGCCGACGAACTCATCGGCTACGATGCCCTCGACCAATATACCGTCGATGCCCGAATGATCGAACTCGACGGCACCGAAAACAAAAGCAAACTCGGTGCCAATGCCATTCTCGGCGTGTCGATTGCAACCGCCAAAGCCGCCGCTTCCTATACCAATCAGGAACTCTACCGCTATCTCGGCGGTGCTGGTGCGAGAATCTTGCCCGCACCGATGATGAACGTCATCAACGGCGGAGAACACGCCGACAACGACGTGGACATGCAGGAATTCATG
>Ga0099364_10008647_pt1 | contig 14281 bp, 12 predicted proteins | sample TergutTh196P3_FD_73070 | JGI IMG/M metagenome (GOLD analysis project Ga0099364, IMG submission 73070) | Microcerotermes parvus P3 segment gut microbial communities from Pointe-Noire, Republic of the Congo - Th196 P3 | ecosystem: Host-associated > Arthropoda: Insects > Digestive system > Gut ... | reverse complement strand
GAACAGCTAGACTGTATCTTCGCTCTTAGCAATTATGCGACATTGCCGTTTTACTGGGAGCGCTACGAGCCCGAAGAAGGAATCCCCGATCAAAGACGGACAATCGACGATGAAAACTATTTTGCAGAACGCGGGATCGTAACAAAAGGACACCCGCTTTGCTGGCACACGGTTTGCGCTCCGTGGTTAATGAATTTTTCAAACAAGGAAATTCTTGCAAAACAGCTTGACCGCATTCGCCGTGATGTAAGCGTATTCAAAGGCCGCATCGACAAGTGGGATGTTATTAACGAAGTTGTAATCATGCCAATTTTTGACAAATACGACAATGCAATTACCCGAATTTGCAAGGAACTTGGCAGGGTTCAAATGGTAAAAGAAGTTTTTGCCGCAGCAAAAGAAGCAAACCCCGAAGCGTCCTTGCTGATTAACGATTTTGATCTTACAACAAAATACGAAATTCTTATCGACGGCTGTCTCCATGCAGGCGTTCCAATTGATACGATAGGACTCCAGACCCATCAGCATCAGGGCTATTACGGGCGGGAAAAACTTGAAGAAACACTGGAAAGGTATTCGTACTTCAAGCTTCCGTTGCATTTTACAGAGAACACAATCATCTCAGGGGATTTAATGCCTAAGCATATTGTCGATCTAAACGATTATCAAATTCCCGAATGGCCAAGCACCCCCGATGGAGAAGAACGCCAAGCGCGTGAATTAGTTGAAATGTACGAACTCCTTTTTGCACACCCGCTGGTCGAAGCTATCACAAATTGGGATCCTGCCGACGGAAAATGGCTTGGAGCCCCTGCCGGTCTTGTGCGCAAAGATTACAGCCCAAAACCCGCATACCACGCGCTTATGGCAAAGATCAAAGGCGAGTGGTGGACAACTGTTACATTAAAAACAAATGATCAGGGTGAAGTTGAACTTGAAGGTTTCCGCGGCGAGTACGAAGCTCATGTACGAGGGGCGGCAATTCCCTTTACCCTTAACAAGGAACAGCCGGATATTTCTTTGAAAATATAATTTTCTCGATTTAATAATACGGCTTATAACGGAGTTTTGATATGAACAGAATCACTGTTAATGCTGCTGATGCCAATGTGCGGATCAGCCGGCACATTTACGGGCATTTTTCCGAACATCTTGGACGCTGTATTTACGGCGGTTATTGGGTTGGAGAAAATTCCCCGATCCCAAATGTACGTGGCATACGAAAAGATGTTGTCGCAGCTTTAAAGAAAATCAAAATTCCCAACCTGCGCTGGCCGGGTGGCTGTTTCGCCGACGAATACCACTGGAAGGACGGCATCGGCCCGCGCAGCGAACGCCCGGTGATGATCAACACCCATTGGGGCGGAGTAACGGAAGACAACAGCTTCGGCACCCACGAATTTCTTGATCTGTGCGATCAACTTTCCGAGCCGGAAGGGCTTCGCTGTGAACCCTACATCTGCGGAAATTTGGGAAGCGGCACTGTACAGGAAATGTCGCAGTGGGTAGAGTACTGCAACTTTGACGGAATAAGCCCGATGGCGCAGCTTCGCAGAAAAAACGGAAGGGAAGCCCCATGGCATGTTAAATTTTGGGGCATAGGGAACGAAAACTGGGGCTGCGGCGGAAATATGTCCCCGCAGTTTTATGCAGATAACTACCTGCGTTATGCGACTTATGTGCGTAAATACGGAAATACAGCTCCTTATAAAATCGCCTGCGGTCCTAACGATGCAAATTATAATTGGACCCGCGTTCTTATGGAAAAAACTTTCTGTGACCGGAGCAATTTTATTGACGGGCTGACTCTTCATTACTATACAGTTCCCGGTGATTGGACCCACAAAGGATCTGCAACACAATTTGAAGAAACAGAATGGCTCGTTACAATGCGTAAAGCCCATCATATGGAAGAATTGGTTTGTAAACACACCGCCATCATGGATGAGTTCGATCCAAAACGAAAGGTTTCGCTAATCGTTGATGAATGGGGAACATGGTACAATGTTGAACCGGGAACCAACCCGGGTTTCCTCTATCAGCAGAATACGCTCAGGGACGCTCTTGTTGCAGGTATTCATTTCAACATTTTCAATAACCATGCAGAACGTGTAAGAATGGCGAATATCGCCCAAACCATTAATGTACTCCAGTCTGTGATCCTTACAGATGATGCAAAAATGCTGCTTACCCCTACATATCATGTTTTCGATATGTTTAAGGTTCATCAGGATGCCGTAAAACTTCCGGTTTATATAGAAACTGAAAGCCTTAATTCAATTCCCGTAATTACTGCAAGCGCATCGGAAGATTGTAATGGAAAAATCCATGTGTCCATGACCAATATCGACCCCCGTAATGAACAGACGGTCAGCCTTACGCTTCGCGGTATCTCGCCGAAACCCGCAGGCGGCTGGATTATCACGTCGGAAAATATAACAGATCATAATACGTTTGACGAAGATAAGATTAACATAAAGCCGTTTAACGGGGTAAAGCCCGAAGGAATTGCCGGAAGATTTACGGTGAATTTACCGCCTAAATCAGTGGTTACGCTTGAGCTTGCGTAATGTCCTATAGCCATAATTAAACGACCGTTTAAATTTAGCAGAAATTTATTTTGATAAAATTCTTCTGTCTATAAGAATACGTTATAAATCCAATTTTTGTCAAGAAATTTATTAAGAAATTTATCAATATTTCAATAAAAAATCTCTGAAAAGACTGTTTTTTAAAGAAAAAACCACAATTTCACAAAATTACACCACCAGACGATTTCACGTAGCAATTGCCAGAGATAAACGGTCGTTTAAATTTAGCACCTGTGCTTTTCCGGGATTGAAGCTTTGTTAGAAATCAACGTGGTGGAATGCACACAATCAACGCGCGTAAATTACACGTGTTGATATTTTACTATTAAGGGGAGTAGTTAGTCAGATATGCCCGTCAAGAATAAAAAGATAAGTAATTCGGGATATAAACCCATTACAATGGCAAGATCGATACGCAAGCATTATTGGCTGTACATCATGTGTATACCCGGTATCGTATACTTTTTTCTGTTCCGCTACCTTCCAATGTGGGGAATTTTAATCGGGTTCCAGGACTACAACATTTGGATGGGTTTTAGTGGAAGCCCCTGGGTCGGCTTTAAACATTTTGTTAATTTTTTTAACAGCTATAGTTTTGTTCAGCTAATGGTAAATACTTTAATTTTATCCCTTTACAGCATTGTATTTGCATTTCCCGCGCCGATTATTTTAGCGCTTTTCCTTAACGAAATCCGCAAGAATTGGTTCAAACGTACCATCCAAACAATGGTCTATGTGCCGCACTTTATTTCATGGGTTATTGTTGCAAGTATTTCTTTCATGCTGCTCAACTCTACAGGACCGGTAAACGGGCTTATAGCTCTTTTTGGAGGGGAACCTGTCGCTTTCCTTACAAACCCCGGCTCTTTCCGCTCACTCATCATCATCCAGACAGTATGGAAGGAAGCAGGATGGGGTACGATAGTTTTTCTTGCAGCTTTATCTAATGTCGATGTTGAACTCTACGAGGCCGCAACTGTTGACGGCGCGGGCAGGTTCCGGCAGGTTTGGCATATCACGCTTCCGGCGATTAGAAGCACAATCATCATCCTGCTGATATTGCGCATGGGCAATGTTCTTGACAACGGGTTTGACCAAATCTTCCTTATGAGTAATGCAGGCAACCGCGCAGTCTCGGATGTGCTTGATACTTTTACATACCGTGAAGGTATTATTAACGGCTATTTCAGTTATACGACAGCCATCGGTCTTTTTAAATCGATCATTGGTATGGTTCTTATTTTAGGTACCAATAAGCTTGCCAAGATAGCAGGCGAATCAGGTATTTTCTAGGAGGTTAAGCGCATGATGATACAAAATAATTCACCATTATCAAGAATATTTGATGTGTTTAACATCATTTTCCTTATTTCTTTTGCCGCTCTTACCGTGCTGCCTTTTGTTTATGTTATTGGCACATCTTTTGCCACTCAGCAGGAAATTGCAACACGTCCTTTTTTCTTAATACCGCGTGATTTCCAGATTGAAAGTTACAAGTATATACTTTCATCCAGAACTTTACCCAGAGCAATGTGGGTTTCTGTCTGGACGACAATAGTCGGTACATTGATATCCATGATTATGACCCTTACCTTTGCATATCCGTTGTCAAAGAAATATCTTAAAGGGCGCACATCTATGTTGATGATGATAACTTTCACTCTTGTGTTCAGCGGAGGGATGATTCCGGGTTATCTAAATATACGAAACCTTGGGCTGCTAAATACATACTGGTCTATGATAATCCCCGGCGCAATAGGAACGTGGAATTTAATTGTAATAAAAAATTTCTTTCAGGCTCTTCCCGAAGAACTTGAAGAATCCGCCCGCATTGACGGAGCGTCGGATCTGACCGTTTTTCTAAGGATTATACTTCCGCTTTCCACTGCGGTAATTGCCACGTTTTCGCTCTTTTATGCGGTTGGTTATTGGGGCGCTTTCCGTCCTGCCTTGTTTTATATCCCTTCAAGACCGGAGCGGTGGCCTATCCAGTTGATTCTTCGCAATATAGTTATGTTGTCAGCCGGGCGTATTGATGATGCAAATTTTGATCCGAGTCTTGTTTTGCCGCCGTCTGAAAGCATAAGAAATGCGGTTATAGTATTCGCAACCGCACCCATTTTACTTTTATATCCCTTTTTACAAAAGCATTTTACAAAAGGCGTAATGGTAGGCGCGATTAAGGGGTAATTTTGTGATTTCAAAGGCAAATGCCTTGAAATAAATATTTTTAGGAGGAAGAGAATGAAAAAATTGATGACATTACTGTGTTTCGCCCTTATGGCAGTAGTAATGGTCTGCGGTTTGTTTGCCGGCGGCAGCAGGGACGCAGGACCTGTTGGAGGCAATGCGCCGAACAGTTCAAATTTTAACCGCAACACACTCGCACGTACTCGTGCGCCCGCAGGTTACACGATCACAATCCTGACGGTATCCCACTCCGGTGATATCATACCCAATGATCATCCGGCGATCCGTGCTTTGGAACAGCATACAGGTTACAACATCAGGTTGGAGTATATCCTGAATGCCAACTACAACGAGTCGATGAATACCAGGCTTGCCGCAAGGGATTTACCGGGTATTGTAGTTGTTACCGGAAACACCGACCCAATCGTTCTGTCTGCAACATACGGAGCATTCTGGGATATTACCGATGTTTATGAACAATATCCAAACCTTGCCCGCGCCAATAAAGATGTAATGAATAACATCTCCATAAGCGGACGCTATTTTGGCTTTTACCGTGAACGTGACGTAGGCAGGGCCGGTATGGTTTACCGCAGTGACTGGCTGCGCAATGTCGGGCTCAATGAACCAAGAACTTTGGACGAACTCTACAATGTACTTAGAGCTTTCACAAACAATGATCCCGACGGGAACGGCAGACCGGACACTTTCGGCATGACATGGACCGGAGCCCACATGGGTCCCTTCCATGATTTGGCTGTTATGCACGGCGCACCCAACAGGTTCGGCGTTCGGAATGGTCAGTTAACCCCTTGGTTTGAATATCCTGAATTTATCCAGGCAATGGAATACAGCAAAAGGCTTTATGACGAAGGTTTGATTAACAGGGACTTTGCCGCTCTTCCGACAGGCGAATGGGCGCTTCCGATTGGCTCCAACAGAGCCGGCTGGCATATGGACGTTGCCGATGAAGCAAACCGCACTGCGAACCGTTTGCTCCAAGCTGGTTTTATGACTCAGGCGGAATTTGACGCCGGTCAGCGTGTATGGGTAATGGGTTCAGTTGCCAATAACAGCGGTCAATTATACTCAAGAGCCAACAACGCCGGACATCAGGGCTATGTGGCAATTTCCACAACAGGCGCAAGGACTCTTCAGGATCTGCACTACCACCTTGATTTCCTTGACAAACTTAACGATGCATTCGGTCAGAACACATTGAACTACGGTGCAGAAGGCATCAACTGGACAAGAAATGCCGACAGTACACTTCGCGTAATTCCTGCCGCTGAAGTACAGGGCGGCTGGAGTGTTGTTGAAGGCTTGAACCAGTTCAGAATGTTTACCGACCGCGCCTCTGCAGTAAGCCCAACCGCATATCAGAGACGCCATATAGAAGTATATGCTGAAAACCTCGAAGTTATTGTTCACGATCCGACTACTCCAATTGCATCTCTGTCTCCGACATGGACGCAAAGAGCATCAACCCTGAACAGACTCATTGACGATGCTGTAATTAACTTTATCATGGGCAACATCGACCGCGCTGGCTTCCAGAGAGAAGTAGATCGTTGGTATGCAGAAGATGGACGAACAGCCTTGAATGAACTCCAGGCTGCTTACGCTAGAACAAGATAACAAAGGTTGTCACTTTAGGTAACAACATGCCTCGCCGAACCGCAGGTTTAAAGCCTTTGGTTTGGCGGGGCTTATTTTTATAAAAAATCAGAGGAAATATATGAACGAATTATTCGAATACAAAGATTCCGGTACAGGCTATGTAATAAAACAGTTTACAAACAGTAAGGAAAGATCCAGCAAGTTTTACTTTACAACAGAGAGTTTTACTTCGGATGATAAATACTTCTTTTATATCCGCGTAGAAGACGGCAAGTCCGGGGTTTACCGTGTGGAATACGCCACAGGTCATCAGGAACTGGTTCTTAACGAAGAATACAAACACCTTGGAATGGATTACAACAACGATCTGGCGTATGTGCGCAAGGACGATTCTGTTTTCAAATTTGAAACGCTTACAGGCAAGCTCACAGAAGTTGGAACCCTGCCTCCGGGGCGGTGTACCGGGCATTTTTCGGCATCCAAATCCGGGCTTATCTGGAGTTCCTATCAGCTTGCAAATAAAATTTACGCGCTTGTAGTGCTTGATCCAAAAAAAGGCGCCGGCGAAGTTGTATGGAAGGATGATCATATTCTCGGTCATTGTCAGGCGTGCCCGGGCGATGACGAATCGGTCATGTATATTCACGAAACCACAGGCGATGCCCTTCAGCGTATTTGGATGTTTGATTATCCAACGCGCACAGTGCGTCCTTATTATGTTGAAAAAGAAGGCGACTGGATCACCCACGAGGTTTGGACTGCCGACGGAGATTATCTGTATTTTATGCGTTATCCGCATCATATAATGCGCGGAACAAGAGACGGGCATAACTTCAAAGTTATGGCAGAATCAACCCAGTACCTGCACTGCGCTCCCGATCGCGCCGGAAAATGGATCACCGCCGACCGCATGACCGGCGTTTACATGGGATGGAAAAACCAGATAGCGCTGATAAACGCCGAAACCGGCGCAGAAGAAGTTCTTGCAAACCTTGCAGAACCGAACACAGGCGCAGAACACCCGCACCCGTCGTTTAACCGCGCGGGAAACGTCGTGCTGTACAATTCACCCATAGAAAAAGGTTTTTGCAATGTATGCGCGATTGATTTAGAGCAGGTAAAAAAACCTTAATAGCGGATATCAACACGCCTTCATATTTGCACGCGGCAAAATTCCTTTCGCTTCGGAATTGGCATTAAAGCTGAGGTACATCAACTGCGCTTTTGAATTGAGCTTTGCAAGTGCGTCCGCCGCTGTGTTTGCTGCAATAAGGTATTGTTCGGCGGGGCTGAAAGCGCGGCAGGCGGGGCATGCGCACCAGGCGTTTTCGAAGCCCTTGTCGGGGAGAATGTGGAAAATGCGCGGTTCTGAAACTATGTGTAAAATTGCACCAAACAAATTATATGCACGCTGTGCGATGATGGCTGTGGTTTTGGGGTTTGTTGCACAAAAGTGATGATCTTTTTTTCGTTTGCCGTATTCCATACGAAATAGCTCGTGGTCGAGGCGGAAATGATTTTTTGGAAGAAGCAGGGAAAGATCGCTGCCTCCCGCTTCAATATCCAGCGAGTAACGTTTAATCAAGTTGATATATTTTAATTTCCTGTTTGGGTTTTTAAAGTACGGGTCGTCAAGAGAAAAAACAAGGGTGTTACATTCATTTTCCAACGCCAATCTTATCGTTTTATCGCGTTCTTTTACGCTCGTTTTTTTACTGACGAACAGTCTCTTCCTGTGTTTCATGCAAACATTATATGGTATTAAATTTAATTTGACTATATGATAATAGTATGGATTTTGATGTTGCAATTATTGGCTGCGGAGTTTCAGGCGCAAATATTGCCCGGCGGCTTTCGTCCTATTCAATTAAAACCGTTATTCTGGAAAAGGCGGCGGATGTATCTTTTGGAACTTCCAAGGCGAACTCCGGGATTATTCACGGCGGCTTTCACCATAACAAAAAGTACCTAAAGGCGCGGCTGGAAATTCAGGGCAACCTGATGTTCGACCAACTGCGGCGTGAGCTGCATTTTCCGTTCCGCCGCTGCGGTATTATTGTCGCGGCTCTTCATGACGAAGAAATGAAAGTTATCGAACACCTGTACAGGCAGGGCGTTGCGAATGACGTTATCGGCATTGAACTTTGCTCGCGCCGGAGAATTCTGGAACTTGAGCCGAAACTTTCTGACGATGTTGTCGGCGGGCTTTACGCTCCCGGCGGCGGAATCATTGAGCCGTCTCACTTTGTTTTTGCGCTTATTGAATCGGCTCAGAAAAACGGCGTGGAGCTTTTAACAGAATTCAATGTAAATTATGCAAACCGAAACGGGGATTACTGGAATATCCGCGCCGAAGACGGAAGGGAAGTGAATGCGCGTTATGCGATAAATGCCGCAGGTCTTTTTGCGGACGAAGTTTCCGGTATTTTCGGCGCAGAGGATTATAAAATTTCCGCAAGGAAGGGCGAATATTTTTTACTGGATAAACTAACAAAGGCATGCCCTTCTAAAGTTGTTTTCCCTGTTCCAACCCCTGTTTCCAAGGGGATGCTGGTTATTCCTACAGTGGAAAAAACTGTGCTTGTAGGCCCTACAGCAGATGTTGTAGAGGACAAAAGCGATTTATCCACAACATCAAAACGGCTTGAGCAGATTATTGTTGCAGGAAAAACGATGATTCCATCGCTTAGTCAAAATGATGTTATAACAAATTTTGCAGGACTTCGCCCGTGTTTAGGAGATGATTTTTATATCGAAGCTTCGGCAAAAGCTCCTGCGTTTGTGCAGGTTGCAGGGATTCAAAGCCCCGGGCTTACGGCATCTCCTGCAATCGGCGAATATGTAAAAAACATTTTAATCGAAATGGGATTGCAGCTAACAGAAAAACCCGGATGGGATCCGTGCATAGAAGATCGTCCCCTTGCAAGAAATCTAAGCCCGGAAGAACTGGACAATCTTATCGCAGAAGATCCTGCGTGGGGCAATATCGTATGCCGCTGCGAAAGTATAAGCGAAGCGGAAATTGTTCAGGCGGTAAGGCTTGGGCACAATACGCTGGACGGAGTTAAATTTTTTACCCGTGCGCAGATGGGACGCTGCCAGGGCGGCTTTTGTTCCTACAAAATCATTAAAATTATAATGAAAGAAACGGGTTTGTCATGGAATGAAGTTTCCAAACATGGCGGAAAGAGCGTCTTACTTGAAGGGTTGTTAGATGAAAGAGTTTAAATATGATGCCGTCGTTATAGGCGGCGGAGCGGCAGGGATGGCTGCGGCTCTTGAATTGGACGAACAGGGATGTACCTGCGCAATTATCGACAGGGAAGATCACCTTGGCGGAATTCTGATGCAGTGCATCCACAATGGATTTGGTCTGCATGTATTTAAGGAAGAATTAACAGGGCCGGAGTTTGCCGAACGGTACATCGAACGTGTGATAAAATCTAAAATTGACGTGTACCTTGACACCACTGTTATTTACTTTACTTCCGCAAAAGATCCATCTTCCGCCGTTTTCCAAAAAGAACTTTTTTGCGCTTCACCTGCCGGGGTGCTGAAAATAAAAAGCGGCGCGGTCGTACTTGCAATGGGCTGCCGCGAAAAAAACCGCGGAAATGTACGCATCCCCGGCTCGCGGCCGGCAGGAATTTTTACAGCCGGACTTGCGCAGCGGCTGATCAACATCGAAGGCTACATTCCCGGAAAGGAAGTTGTAATTATCGGGTCGGGCGACATTGGGCTGATCATGGCGCGGCGAATGAGTTGGGTTGGGTGCAATGTAAAAGCTGTTGTGGAAATTATGCCGTACCCCTCCGGTCTTACACGTAACGTTGTTCAGTGTCTTAACGATTTTAACATTCCGCTTTACCTTTCATCGCAGACGACGTGTATCTTCGGCAATGATCGCGTGGAAGGAATCGAAGTTACGCCGCTTGAAAACGGCGTAACTTCCTGCGGCAAGAGTTTCCGTATTGACTGCGATACAGTGCTGCTTTCCGTCGGCCTTGTTCCTGAAAACGAGCTGTCAAGGGAAGCAGGCGTAGAAATGGACAGTGTAACAAACGGTCCTGTGGTTGATTCCGGTTTAATGACAAACATAGAAGGTGTTTTTGCCTGCGGTAATGTGCTGCATGTTCACGATCTTGTTGACTGGGTCTGCGAAGAAAGCCGCCGCGCCGGTCTTTATGCTTCGCAGTGGCTTAAAGGCGCTCTTCCTGCGGTGCAGATATTCACAAGGGCAGGTTCCCACGTGCGTTATGTGAACATGGCGCGTATTGCTCCCGACCGTGAAAATCATATTTACATGCGCTCAATGATTGTAAAATCCGATGCCGTAATTGAAGTGCGTCTTGACGGCCGTGTAATTCGCAGCAGGAAAGAACGGCACGTTCAACCTTCTGAGATGCTGCATTTAAAAATCGGTCCAAAAGATTTTGAAGGTTTTGAATTAAAGCCGGATTCTGTTGTGGAATTTAGTATAGGTTGAACAGGAAGTGTTATGAAAAATTTGACTTGTATTGTTTGTCCAATTGGATGTTCTCTTGAGGTAGAGGAGAGCGGCGGCGATCTTCTTGTTACTGGAAACAAATGCCCCCGCGGCGCAGATTATGCGCGTGAAGAAATTCTTGCTCCTAAAAGAATTGTAACCGCAACCTGTTTGCTCGATGGAGGAGATGTAGGTTCTGTAAGGCGAATTCCTGTAAAGACAGTAACTCCATGTCTGCGCGATAAAATTCCCGCGCTGTTAACAGACATCTATAAAGTAAAAATATCGTTACCTGTAAAAGTCGGCGACATTGTGATCTCTGACTGGAACGGTGAAGGGATCGATGTAGTTGCAACAAGGGCAGTCGGCTGATGTTTGCAAAAAAACCGGAAAAATCGCCGGAAGATTTCTGGCGCGAGTACGAAGAAAAAACCGGCGAAAAAGTTCTCTCCCGCGGTCTTGGCAAGTATATATCCGGCTGGGACGAGTTCGACAAGAAGAAACAAAACAGCATCTGGGGCTTGATCATCACCACTTCCGGCGGATTTCGTTTTCACCATTTTCCGCAAAGAAGCATATTCGACGCACTGACAACTTTTGCAGCTACAGAAACGCCGAAAGAAAAAACAATTTTTATCCCGCAGGATAAAATAACCGCTATAGATGAATTCAAGGAAACAAAGTGGTGGAAAAAGATTTTTAGTTTTTCTCCTCCGCGGATTGTAATCAAGTACACGGATGACGCTGACGGCACAGAAAAACAACTTGTGTTTGAAGCCGAGTATACTCACAGAAACCCTAACAACCAATAATTATTTTTGCAGTAAGTGTATATTTTTTCTTAGTATTCATCATTTATTTTCAGTTCCATTGGCATTTTGCTGCTGCCATGTATTAAAATTAAAATATATGGGAAATTCCATTTTTATACGCGCCGGGGTTGGGCTTGATATTGGTACGACCACTGTGCAGGCGCAGCTTGTCAATCTTGATACAGGCGAATGTCTTGATACATTTTCCGCCCTTAATGATCAAAGGGGGTTTGGCGCAGATGTGATAACGCGGATTGCCGCCGCGCGTAACGGAAAACTTGACGAACTTTTTTTTGAAATTAATAAACAAGTGGAAGGTATTTTACAGTATTTTCTTAACAGAAGAAAACTCGCCGTAATTGAACGGTGTAATGTTACCGGAAACACAACAATGCTTCATCTTTTTTGCCACGCCGATCCGTCTTCGATGGGGGAGTCTCCCTTTACTCCGTTTTTTCTGGATGAACGGAATTTCGCGGGGAAGGAACTTTCCCTTTCTGCCGAACATATCAAATTGCTTCCGGGGATTTCCGCATTTGTCGGCGCGGATATTGCCGCAGGGCTTGCGTTTGTTGAGATAATGGAAAAGGGCGAAGACGCGCTTTTTGTAGACATCGGAACAAACGGCGAAATTGCCGTGTGGAAGCACAGGGAAAGGCGGCTGCTTTGCTGTTCAACTGCGGCGGGTTCATGTTTTGACAGGGAAGAAACGACAGGTGCGCGGATAGTCGATATTATGGCAGAAATGAAAAAGCTTGAAATTATCGATGAAACAGGCGCGTTATGTGACGATTACATTCGCACGGGTTATCCTGTGCCCGAAGGTTTTGCTGTTACCCAGAAGGATGTGCGGCAGTTCCAGCTTGCCAAGGCTGCGATTTTTTCCGGGATTAAAGTGATTTGCAATACAGCAGGAATTCTGCCGGAAAATATCGGTACATCCTACATTTGCGGAGGGCTTGGCTTCCATGTCAATCTTGAAAACGCGGGGGATATAGGCTTGATACCAAAAGAGTTGATTAAAAACGCCCGGGTTTGCGGCAACACAAGCCTATTGGGAGCGGTTAAAAGTCTTACAGATTCAACCTTCCTTCCGCGCTGCCGCGAAATTGCGGCTAACAGTACTACAATCGATCTTGCAAATGACAAGGCATTTTGCGACGAATATACATCCAATATGTGGTTCTAAACTTTCCGCGTACTCGCTGTTATCTAGTGTCATCCTTTCAAATTCAAAGATTAACTTTATAAATTCAGCAATGCTGTTTTTACATTATGGTATCGCAATCAGCGTGTCGTTTGAGTCGCCGATGTCGCTTCCGCCAGTCTGGGCTACGCCTCCTTTGGTGTATGTGCCGTCCATGCCCCACTTAGCCGTGGTTCCTTCACTAGCAACATTTACACTTAGCGCTGAAAAATTCTGCGCGGTATTTGCTTTGCCGCCTTCCGCGGAAGAGCCGTAAATCGTGCCGCCTTCCATAGTGAATGATGCGCCGCCACTGAGGCTCACGCCCCCGCTTCCATATGCACCGTTACCGGTGTTGCTTGAAATCGTGCCGCCACTCATGGTGAACGTGCCTCCCCACAAACGCACACCGCCGCCAGCCCCGCCTTCTGTACCAATAGCACTGTTGTCCGAAATCTCGCCACCGGACATGATGAAGGTTCCTCCGTCCATATACACTCCACCTCCCTCGGCCCATCCATCGCGCGTGTGAGTATTGCCTGTAATCGCGCCGCTTAAAAGGACAAGTTCGCCGCCTTCACTGACTTGCACCAATGCTTCATTGTTGTCCTCGACTCCGACCAGCGTCACGCCGTCAAGGATAAGTTTCCTGTTAGTCACATTATTGTTAGCTTTGATGATCCCGAATAGGATTCCCCTGCCATTCAGATAGATTGTTCCGTTCCCATTGACGGTTGCCTCACTTGCGTTCTCTTCAAATCCTAAACTGTTACTTCTTGCGTTCACCGTGCCGTTCACGGTAAATGTCATGTTACCCAGATATAGCCCTGCGTCGTCTGCCGTAATATCAAGCGTAACGCCCGCAGGTACGGTAAGATGGTATTTTTTGATCCATAAGCCTTCAGAAACTTCGCGCCTTCCATTTGAACCAATGGCATCTCCATTTGCAACCCATTGGAACCAAATACGATTCGTGAGCGTTACTGTAACTCCTTCTACCTCTGCGAATCCCGGTATGATAGCGTTGAATTCCGCCGCCAATTGTGCCGCCGCTTCGGCCGCGGACGGCGTATCTTCTTCGCCGGGAACGGTAACGCAGCCGGCGAAAGCCAAAATCAATACCAGCGCTATTGCCGATATTCCAAGAACCATAAATTTGTTCTTCTTCATTAAAATCTCCTTGAACTTATATAAAAAGCCGTTAATCTTCCGGCATTTTTCCTTTAGTAATGCTGCCTTTTGGGCGGATCTATCCTGTAAAAATATGTTTGAGGGAAAGCGATATCTTTTTTCTATAAAGTGAATTGTACGGGGGGGGGGGGGGGGGTAAAAATTTTAATAAAAGGCAAGTTTGCCCCAATTTTTTTACTTTTTGTAAAAAAAAACACCGGGGGCT
>Ga0099364_10008646_pt1 | contig 14282 bp, 16 predicted proteins | sample TergutTh196P3_FD_73070 | JGI IMG/M metagenome (GOLD analysis project Ga0099364, IMG submission 73070) | Microcerotermes parvus P3 segment gut microbial communities from Pointe-Noire, Republic of the Congo - Th196 P3 | ecosystem: Host-associated > Arthropoda: Insects > Digestive system > Gut ... | reverse complement strand
CTAATCAAAATTATCTACGCCACGCACAAAACAAAAATAAAATCACACACGCCTCTGCGCGTTCTCATTCGTGGGAATACGCAGGGGCTTTTTTTTATTGCCAAAATTTAGAAAGAAATGGGGTGAAAATATGTCAATGGAGCATGAACAAATCAACGATAAATCGGTCGCGCTGTCCGTTCGCGGCGCGAAAATGACGGGACGATTACTCGCGAAAGCAATGCAGGCGTTCCTCAAAAAAGCGCGTGAGCCTACTCAAAAGCACGGCAAACAGAGCCTGAAATCGTTGGCGAAGCAAGGAACGAGCCTCGCCGATATTGAAATCGACGGCGGCAACATAGGCTCGTTCAAGAAAATTGCGCGGAAATATAACGTGGATTTTGCGCTGAAAAAGGACGCTTCAAAACAGCCGCCGGGTTGGGTCGTGTTCTTTAAGGCGAACGACAGTAAGGCGTTGGAATCGGCGTTCAAGGAATATTCAAGGTTAGAGTTAAAAGTCAAAAAGACGAAAACGCCGATGCTCGAAAGGCTTGCGAAATTTAAGGAATTGGCAAAATCAATCGTTCCGCCCGCGAAAAAACGCAGTAAAGGGGAGCGAGAATTATGACGACAAGCAAAATCAAGAAGCACATTCTGCCGAATTTCCCGTATTTTGTGATGTTTTGGTTCTTCAATAAATGCGGTGAGGCGTATCGAGTTTCAGCAGAAACTGACACGCTCCGCAAGCTGATGGACGCTGTAGCTAACTTGGGTAATATAATCTCACGACCGCTGCCGTCGCTTAATCCGTTTGACTTGCTCGTCGGATTAATTGGCGCGGCGGCGATTTTCGGTTTGGTGTGGTACAGGAAGAAAAACGCGAAAAATTGGCGTAAAGACATAGAATACGGCTCGGCGCGGTGGGGCAATAAAAAAGATATTGAGCCGTATGTTGACCCGAACCCTGATAAAAACTTGATTTTGACAGCCACGGAGAGCCTCATGCTCAACGGCAGACCGAAAAATCCGAAATATGCGAGAAACAAAAACGTACTCGTAATCGGCGGCTCAGGTTCGGGCAAAACGCGCTTCGTGTTAAAGCCGAACCTCATGCAGTGCCGCTCGAAAACTTACCCGGTTTCATTCGTGGTCACGGATCCGAAAGGTATAGTATATAAAGGACAGAGAAATAATAATGTTACACAAATAGGGGGTTAAAATATTATGAAACAGCAAAACAAAGGCAAAATCACGGCATTGTACGAGCGTTTAAGCCGTGATGACGAGCAAAAAAACGAGAGTATCAGCATAGCGCACCAAAAGCAGATATTAGAGGACTATGCCCGAAAAAACGGCTTTCAGAATATACGCCATTTTACCGATGACGGGGTAACGGGAACGGTTTTCAACCGTCCGGGGCTTAACGCTATGGTCGAGGAAGTCAAATCGGGTAATATCGGTACGGTCATAATCAAAGACCAGTCCAGAATTGGGCGCGATGTGGTGGAAGTTGGATTGTTAAAACGGACTTTTGACGAGTACAACGTGCGGTTTATCGCCGCTGAGGACGGGCTTGATACTGCTAACGGGTTTGATATTATGTCGATTTTTCGAGATGTTATCAACGAATTTTACGTTGCTGATACAAGCCGTAAAATTAAAGCGGTGTTCAAGACCCGCATGGAAAACGGGTTGAGCTGTTCGGGCAGTACGCCCTACGGTTATCTTATCGACAAAGAGGATAAGGAAAAATGGGTTGTTGACGAGCCGGCAGCCGCTATTGTACGCCGTATCTTCCAAATGGTTATTGACGGTAAAGGCGTTAATGAAATAGGCAAAACGCTGCGGGCTGAACAAATCCCCATACCGTCCGAACATTGGAAACGTATCGGCGCGCCTGTCCGTTCTGTAAAATATGCAGACCCTTACGCATGGTCGCCTACAACGGTTGGGTATATCCTCAAAAAACCCGAATATATGGGGCGAAAGGTGCTTGGCAAGACCGTAAACGAATCATACAAGACGAAGAAAAACCGCAAGACTGCGCCCGAAGAACAGTATGTATTTGACGGGGCTATCCCTGTAATAGTGGACGAGGAAACATGGAATAACGCCCAGAGATTACGGCGAACTGTACGCCGTTCCCCAAACCGCGAGGGTGAACCGCACCGTTTGACAGGGCTACTCTACTGCGCCGAGCCGGACTGCAATTCAAAAATGACCCACCGTTACAATCTCATTCAAAAGAAATGGGTTGATGACGCTTTCGTCTGTTCAAGCTATCGGCAGCTTACCCGCGACTGTACCATGCACTATATACCCACGAAAAACGTGGAAAATCTAATACTTTCCATGATACAGCGCATAAGCTGGTATGTCCGCGAACATGAAAAAGAGTTTGTTCAAAAAGTACGTGAAGCGTCCACCGTTCAGCAGGAAGAAACGGTCAGGGAGTGTAAGCGGCGGTTAAAACAATCGGAAAAGCGGTATAGCGAGTTAGACGGATTAGTAAAAAAATTGTACGAATCCAACGCCACGGGCAAGTTGAACGACAGGCATTTTGAGCGGCTTTTAAGCGAATATGACGCAGAGCAATCGGCATTAGAAGCAACTATGAACGAAATGCGGGAGCAGATAGGCACATGGAGCGAGGACAAGCTGAAAACCGATAGATTTATCGAGTTAGTGAAGCGGTACACGGATTTTTCGGAATTAACAACGCCCATGCTCAACGAATTTATCGAAAAAGTTATCGTCCATGAGGGCGATAAGCGCGGCTCGGAACGCCGTCAGCGCGTGGATATTCACATGAATTTTATCGGTACGTTTGAAGTACCCGCCGAAATCATCACGCCTATGGAGATTGAGGAACAACGCCGCCAAGAAGAAGAACAGGCGGCAAAAGAAGCGAAATCACATGAACTTTATCTGATACGGTATGAAAAGCGGAAACAGGAAAAAAGGGAGCTGACCGCCCGAAAAAAGGCGGGGTTGCTCACGCCCGAAGAAATCGAAGCGGACGAGCTGCGGCGTGAAAAGAAACGCGAACGGCAAAAGGAGTGGCGGGATAAACGACAGGGAGAATTACCGCCTAAGCCTCCGAAACCATTATCTTTGACCGAGATTGCCGAACGTGTAAAAGCAGGGCTGCCGCTAACTCCTGAAGAAACTGAACGGCACGAAGCCCATAAACAGCGCAAAAACGCGCAGTTTAAGCGGTGGCGTGATAAACAGCCGCCGAAGCCGCAAAAGGCGAAGAAACCGACTAAAAAAGAGATAATCTCCGACATTATCACGCGGAAAAACGCAGGGCATATATTAACGCCGGAAGAACAGGAAACCTACGCCCTGCACAGGGAAAACTGCAACGCCAAACACACAAAATGGCGTAATACCCAAGCTACGGACAATCCCGGAACCTTGACTATCGAAGAACTCAAGAAACGGTTAAGAGACGGCTTGCCATTAACGCCGGAGCAGACCGCAACTTATGACGCATGGATTAACAAAAAGAACGAGTATCGGCGGGAGCATTATCATAAGACAAAGAGTGCCGACTTGTCGGTGACGGCGAACCAATAGCCAAAAAGCGGACACTTCACATAGCGAGGTGTCCGCTTTCTTTGTAGCATATCAATCCGATGATTGAATGAAATATTCCATGTACCCTTTCCTGAAATTGTATCGGATGTGTGTATTGTTGATATGAATATCGGGTTCTGCACCCTCTACTCTGAACCATAACGAAGCGTGAAATTCTATGCTATCGTTATCTATCCATTCGATATTACGCACCCCGCTATAATTCTCATTATCTATACGCTGCCATATGACAATACTCCTGTCTTGGGCCACCATAAATCTTGCACTGTCAACGAGTTCCGGACTTACCATTCCGTTTACTATATCCCAAATCATAATATAGTTGCTTTTGTTGGAGCAAAGTGAAATAGCAAAGAGATTTTTATCAGGCGCTGGAATGAGCCCGGTTATATACATTTTCGGTTCGTTAAACGAAATCAACTCACGCAATTCATCATCTTGTATTACCCATATCTGATTATACGTTCCATAATCAGAATAATCGTTGAACAGCGTAAAAACAATCGTTCCATCTGCCATGTGAATGATACGCGGGTCGTCAAATGTTTTCGTCAATACAGACAGCGCAAACGAAGCAGCGTCCGATAATGCGCCGATGTCAAGGTCGGAGAGTTCCTTATCATAAGGAGCGTCCGAAAGGAGCGGCGTAATAGCGCGTATAGCCTGTTCGCGTATTTCTTCATCGTTGTAATACTCAACGAGCTTATTAACGGCGAAGTATTGATTATACAAGTCGCCCGATTTCAGCGCGTCGAAGTAAATATCTGCCCCATGCTGTGCCGCTATTGAATTGGCTACCGCCATTTCCTGCGGGGACAAATATCTTAAATAAAACGAAGTAATACTGTTTTGTATATAACTTGCCGCAAAAGCAGTTGTTGCAAAAACGAATACTGCCATGCAAGCGGCTATAAGTGAATAGCGCAGCAATTTTCTTTTTGGTGATAAAGTTTGCCCTACGTTCGTTACCTTATTTTGCGGCGCGGCTTCACGAACATATTTGTCTGCAACGCTCCCGATGGAACGTATCAATTTTTCGTTTTTCATAATAATACACCCTCTTTCTCCAAGATTGTTTTTAGATTATTCCTTGTGCGGAACAGCGCGGATTTTACTTGACTTTCGCTTTCGCCTAACCGTTCTGCGATTTCTTTTATGGGCATTAGATACCAATACCGTTGTATAAACATAATGCGCTTTTCTTTTGGCAGATTTTCAAGAAAACTGTTTAGGATTTCCGACAATTCTTTTTCGGCTATGTCTTGTTCGACGGTAGACGATGAAGGAACACAATCGTCTAATTCAGAAAGGACAAGTTCCGTCTGTCCAAGACCGCGTTTTTCCGCATTATATTTTTTGAATTTATCTAACGAGAGATTGCGCGTTATTTTCCCCAAAAAAGTCGCTAAACAGTTGGGGCGATTTGGTGGCATGGCGTTCCATGCACGAAGATACGTATCATTCACACACTCCTCTGCATCTTCATTGTTTCGTAAAATATTAAATGAAATGAAACGGCAGTACTGAGAATATTTTTTTGAAGTTTCGCTGATGGCAGTTTCGGAACGCTTCCAATACAAGTCAACAATATCATTATCTTCCATGATGTTCACCTCCCTGTTTTATGTTTTGAATGGCCATTCACTTATATACACGATAAAAAAATGAATCCGTTGCGCGATGTAAAAAATATTTTTACAAGTGTCTTGGCTTCGCACATTATCAATGGGCAAGCATATCGACACGCCGCCATCAGACGAGGCGTTCGCACGAAGCCCGAAAGCGGACTGACGGCAGAGCGGCGCGGTTCACGCGGCGGTTTGTCCGGCAGGATGTATCACCGCCGTCAGGCGGTGAAGCCCTCGGCAGAGCCCACGCGACATCTTTGCCGGCTTGCCGGAAAGTGTCAGAGTGGGTCACACGCTTTCGCAAAGCGGGTGATAAGCCCCATGTTTTCGCCCTCGCTACGGGCATTATCGTCAATAAGTATAGCACAAAAATATGAATTTTTACACTGAAATATATCAAACCCTTTGCGGTCATTCTTAACGCCGCGAGGGGCTTTTTATATAGATAGCATAACCACTAATTCAAAAAAGAAAGGAGCGTTCCGTAATGGAAAACAATATATACAGGCAACAGCTTTTTTGACAGGCTGACTGCCTAAAACACCAAACACAAAAAATGAAAGAGAGGAAATTTTTTATGGATTTAATTTCAAAATTCCAAGAGTTAAACATCATCGCCAATCACGAATACCCACGCAACGACATAGGAGTTGCGCGGCTTTTTTATGACTTGTACCGCGAGTCAATACGCTATGTTATCGAAGCGCGGACATGGTTCATGTACGGCGGTCAGCGGTGGGATAAAGATGAGGGCGGTTTCCGTGTAATGGAACTGTGCAAAGACTTCACGCAGGCTTACGCGAAATATGCCGAAGCCTTTGAGGACGGAACGGACGAAAGCAAGGCGTTTATCAAATACGCCGCAGGGCTTACGGGCAGAAAACGGCGGGAAAGTATTTTGTCGGACGCTCGTTCTATTCAGCCTATGAGCCTTGCCGACTTTGACACGAACAAAACGCTTTTCAACTGCCGGAACGGAACATTCAACCTTGCGGATATGGTCTTGCAGCCCCACAGCCCCAACGACTATATCACGAAGATTGCCGAAGCGGGATATGCGCCGGGCGCAGTCTGCGAACGGTGGGAACGCTTCATCAGCGAAGTCATGTGCGGAGACAGGGACACGGCGGTATTTTTACAAAAAGCGTTCGGTTACTGCCTGTCGGGAGAAACGCCTTTGGAGTGCTTCTTTATCCTGTACGGCAATACCACGCGCAACGGTAAAAGCACCTTGTCGGGGACGATTGAAACGATACTCGGCGATTATGCCCGGACAGCGCAGCCGCAAACGCTTTCCAACAGGACGAAAAGCGGAGCCGCCCCCTCGCCCGATGTGGCGCGGCTGAAAGGGTCACGGCTTGTCAATGTTCCCGAACCTGAAAAGGGGCTTGAACTGAATATCGCCCTAATCAAGCAACTCACAGGCGGAGATACGTTCACGGGGCGTTTCCTGCATGAAAACCCGATTGAATTTCGCCCCGAATTTAAGATTTTTCTGAACACAAACCACTTGCCCCGCACTTCGGACGATACGGTTTTTTCATCTGAACGGGTGAAGTTAATCCCGTTTGACCGCCATTTTACAGGCAAGGAGCAGGATAAGGGATTAAAGAAGCTGTTTCAAAAAGAAGAAAGCAAAAGCGGCATACTGAACTGGCTGATTGAGGGCTATCGTCTGTTGATGGCTGACGGGTTGACCGTACCCGGCAAAGTGAACGCCGCAATAGCGCAATACAGGCTTGAAGCCGATATTATCGGTTCATTTCTTATCGAATGTACGGAAGAAAAAGACGAAAACAGACTGCCTGTTAAAAATTTGTACTCTGTATATGTGAAGTGGGCGAAAAACAACGGCTATATGCAAAAAAGCAAAACCGAACTGATAGCCGATTTGGAACGCCGCTACAAGGTTACTCGCGGGAATGTCGGTATCGTCGTGGTCGGGCTTGCGCTTAACGGCTCGGTTAATCCCTTTCTTGATTAACCAAATATCCCCATACCAAAAAAAATGAAGGCTCGCCGTTTTTACTGCACTTGCTACACTCTCTACACTTTGCCCGTTTTATGCGGGTTTTCGGGCTTGTTTTTTCTGTCCGTCGGTGTAGTTGAAAGTGAAAACGGTTGTTTGCCGCCGCCCGTCAATCGGGCTTATTTAATTTTTGAGTGTAGCAAGTGTAGAAAGTGCAGCAATTTTCACGAGGTTTCATTTTTGTAAATCTATCGGGTTCACTCCAAAAAACTGAAAGGAGCATATATTTATGGCTAACAAAACAGATAAATCGGTAGTACGGAACGCGCAGTACAGGCGCGGCGGCTTGTCCGTCCGTCAACGCCACAATGAACGGCAGAACGCCGACTATATGAACGACGATATTATCAAAGACCGCGCCGCCTACAACGTCCATTTCAAGCAAGCGCAGGGCAGTTATGAAAGCGTGTTTGACAAAATGGAAGCCGATAAAATCATTAGCACACGGGGGCTTGGCAAAGACCCGTTTATCGTTGACGAACTGGTTTTTGACGTAAACACGGCATATTTTGAGAACGGCGGCGGGTATGAGTACGCCAAATCTTTCTTTGAAGAAGCCTATCGTTGCGCCGTTGAGGAAATCGGCGGCGAGCAGTACGTTTTATCGGCGGTTATGCACGCAGACGAACGCAACAAGGCGCTATCTGAACAGCTTGGGCGAGATATATTTCATTACCATTTGCACGTTGTATATGTGCCTGTGGTGGATAAGGAAATCTATTTCAAAAAGAACAACAAAGACCCCGAAAAAGCGGGAAAATTACGTGAAGTCATTAAACAGGTCAGTCATTCTAAAAAATGGCCAAAGCACAAACAGCTTGACGATAACGGCGAAATCGTGAGGAATGCCAAAGGCAAGCCGATATTGCTCAATTCCTATTCCCTGTTACAAGACCATTTCTTTGAACACATGAAAGAGGCGGGCTTTGCAGGCTTTGAGCGTGGGGAGCGCGGCAGTACAGCCGAGCATTTAAGCGTGTTGGAGTTTAAGGCAAAAATGGAAGCTGAACGAGTTGCCGCCATGACCGCCGTTGCAGAAGAAAAGCAGAATGAGGTTAATTATCTTTCTGTGGTGTCAATGGAAAAACAGGAAGAAGCCGACCGGTTAGACACCGATATTGCCGAAAAATCCAAGAAATCCGCAAATCTCGATAATTCTGTCAAGACAAAACAGGATAAACTCAACGATTTAACCGCAAAACTCACGGTTGAGGAAAAAGTAGCGGTTGAATATGAAGAAATCGAGAAGTTAGGGCATAAACGCGGCGTACTCGGCGGGATTACGGTTTCGGGCAAATGGTGGGAAACGATATTGAATCTTGTTAAAGAAGCCTTTGCCTCACGCAAGACGATTAAAAAGCTCAATGCGGAGATAAAAGAACTCAAAGCCGATGTTAAGCGCGTTACAACGGCATTGGAGAAGCAAAAATCCGCATATACCAAACTTCTCAACCATGTTCAGCCATATTTGGACGCTGTAAAAATGTTTCCCTCGCAAGTTAAAGAAACTATATCACAATATCTCGACATTGGGCATAAACAGCGAGAACAGGCGCGGTTAGAGCAGTTACAACGGGAACAGGCTCAAAAGCAGTCTGCGCCAGTTCCACAGCAAACCACACGTAAACGAAACGATTTAGACCGATAGGAGGGTCAAATTTATGTTAATTGATAACAAAACCATAGAACAGGCGAGAAACGCCGATATTATCGCATTTTTAGAGAAGTATCACGGCTTCGCGTTCGCCCATCGGAGCGGCGTGTACCGCTGCCAACAGCACAAGAGCCTTGCCGTTAAAGCTGACCGCCTTTCTTTTTATTGGCACAGTAAAGGCGTGGGCGGCTTCGGGGCGCTTGATTACTTGGTAAAGGTTGAAAATATGCCTTTCCGTGAAGCGGTGGAAGTCATCACGGGCGCAACACCGCTGACAGCTCCGGCGCGGCGGGTAACAACAGAACCGCCGACAAAAACGCTGATACTGCCCGAAAAGGCGGGCGTACCATTAAAGTTGTATGATTATCTCTGCATTAAGCGCGGTATTGACGGCGATATTGTTAATTTGCTCATTCAAAAAGAAATGCTGTACGAGGATATGCGGGGCAACGTGGTGTTTTTGGGTTATGATGAACACCGCAAGCCCCGTTTTGCTACCCTGCGCGGTACTCACGGCGATTGTTCTTTCCGTGGTGATTGCGCGGGGAGCGATAAACGGTACGGTTTCGCTGTGGCGGCTTGTATGCTCTCTGACCGCCTGTATCTGTACGAGAGTGCTATTGATTTAATGAGCCATGCAAGCCTTGAAAAAGCCGCCACAGGCGATACAGGGGCGTGGGAACGGCACAACCGCCTGTCATTGGCAGGAACGAGCGACACGGCGATTCCATTCTTTTTGAATCAGCATAAAGAGATTAAGACGTTGGTGTTATGCCTTGATAACGACCCCGCAGGGCGTGAAGCTGCCGCACAGATAGCGCGTAAATACTCCTTAAACGGCTATGATGTGCTGATTGAATACCCCATTGGTAAAGACTACAACGAAGACCTGACGGCGTTATTGAACGCAAAAACACACAAAAACAGGGGCGTTTTCACGCCGGAAAGGATAGATATATGAATACGATTGAAACAAGGAGCACTGCCCTCCCGATAAGCCCGATAAACGACCAGCGACAGCCTAAAATGACAAAGAAACTCGGCAACACGACCTATGATGTTTTCGTGCATTTCAGCAAAACGAGCAAGGAAACCATGACCGACAAGGTGATGCGTTTAATCCGCAACGAGATTAACTCAAAGCAAATCTAACAACGCGCTTGATTATGGCGGTTACGGCTTATGTTGTAGCCGCCGTAATATTAACAAACTGTAAAATGTAGATACACGCCTGTTTTGCCCTTGACAAATTGACCCGAAAGGAAGCATTTTGGTAGAATGTGGTAAAATGCTGAAGCGCAACGGCTATGAAATAAAAGTGCTGAATACCATTGATTTTACCAAGAGTATGCACTATAACCCTTTCGCATATATCAGGAGTGAGAAAGATATACTCAAATTAGTCACGGCTCTCATCGCCAATACAACGCCGAGCGACCAGAAAGGCGGGGACCCGTTCTGGGTGAAAAGCGAAACCCTGTTATACTGCGCTTTGATTGGGTATATTCATTATGAAGCAGCAGATGAGGAAAAAAACATGAACTCACTCGTTGAAATGATTAACTCAATGGAAGTAAGAGAGGAGGACGAAACCTACAAAAATGCCGTAGATTACCTATTTGACGGGTTAGAAAACGGCATACCGCTTGTTGATGACAACGGGAATATTATACTCGACAAAGACGGCAATCCTGAATGGGAATCGCCGCCGCAGCCACAGCATTTCGCCGTGCGTCAATACAAGAAATACCTGCTCGCAGCGGGTGTGGTAACATGATAAGGACATATTTAATCAAAAATGTGTCAATAATATAAAGAAAGCGGAAGTTATGCGGGTTCGGTGGTGGTTCAGCCGTCTAAATTGGAACTCGACACGCTCGGCGGGTACAAGCAAATCAACCCTAAAACGGGCAAAGAGGAAATAATTAAGCAAAAATCCGCTTTGTTCGTCATTATTTCCGATACGGACAGCAGCTTCAATTTCATCGTGGCGCTGATGTACAGTCAGCTATTCAATCTGCTCTGTGATAAAGCCGATGATGTATAGTGTAAAGGGTACGGTTGAAAAACCTGAGCCGGTACACTATTTTTTTACGTAGGCGGTTCAAACATTCGCGGCGCGAATTGAGAAACAGCTTAAAACGGCGCAAGCCGGGAAAGGAGTAAAATCATGGAAATAACCTATACCCCTGTCGGTGACTATCTCTTACCGAACATCATACTCAGCGAATACTCGTCCGATACAGTCAAGCCGTTAGGCAAATACGGGCGTATGCACAAAAAATTCCTGCGGGAACATCGCGCGATTCTGTACAACAAACTTTTGTTGTCGGAACGGCTTTGCTGATGCGCCGCATTTTTGTCAGTATATCGGGAAACACATTGCGCTTTTTTGCTGCGTCCTGTCGTTTCCTTTTTTGATGCAGAAATGCGGATTTTTTCATTTCTGCCGCTGTTCTGTAAAGCCTCCGCTGAACCCCGGCAATCAAAAATCAAAATCAGAAAAGGAGAGCCGATTATGCAGAAAAAAGATAATGCGTCAAAAGTTGAAGCCGGCGAGGTTTCCTGTATTTGTATCAAGGACAGCTCGCGTTTCGGACGCGATTATATCAGAGCGGGAATGTACCGTGAGATTTTCAGAGACAGAAATATCAGGCTGATTATGGTAAATGATGGTTATGACAGTTTCAAGGGCGAGGACGATTTTACGGCGTTCAGGGAAATTTTTGCAGAATGGTACGCCGCCGATATATCGAAGAAAATTAAGTTGGTGATAACCGCGAAAGGCAAAGGCGGCAAGCATATATCCTGCGCCGCGCCGTATGGGTACAAAAAAGACCCGAACGATAAAACAAAATGGTTGATTGACGAGCCTGCCGCAACCGTTGTGAAACGCGCCGCCGAAGCATATTTTCAGAGTTAGCAGACGACGCCGAAAGGCGCGGATTAAACGAACGCGCAGGGCGTGTTCGAGGGTTTTAGGGGAAACCTAACAAGCAGAAGTTTGAGCCGGATTTGCGTAAGCAAATTCGGTTCGGACGATGGAAATGTAGCGACATTTCCCCTGCTTGCCCCGACGATATTTCCCAATACGGCATATTCAAAAATTTTATGAATTATTTAAGCTTATTCAAAGAAAAATTTATCGAGAGCAACGAACAATATCCGCAGAATGATATTGGCATAGCGAGGCTGTTCTATGACTTGCACAGCGGTTCTATTGAGAGCATAACTGACAAAGGCATTGAACTGCTGAAAAAGTGCTGTCCAGATTTATTTATTGTTTCTTAATGTTAAGAATTGCGCCCGCGGACGCTTTCTTTAACATTAAGAATTTACTGTGTATCAAGCGCCTGTAGAACTGTTGCTTCGGCTCGGTACTGCAAAATTTATCTTTTTTGAATAAGGTGAAATCTTAAAAATTAGTATTCGTCCGTGTATGAGGGATATTTTCTTTATCTTTCAGCTAATAACCGGCTGCCATGTAATCGCAGATAATACTGGTAATCACGGGTATGACAGGTTATTTCTATTGGGTTGGATAATGCTTATACTGTGGGGCTGTTAAATTATACGAAAATTATTTTCAGATAACATTTTTTGAATAATCGCTGCGCTTTCTTCGATGGTTTGTCCTGTCGTGTCCACGGCATGAGATTCATATTTTCCCAAATTGTTGAAACTATCCCATAAATCTTTTATAACTTCAACACTCAAAGGAAAACTCTCTCTTTGCTGCCGCGTTGTTGCACGAAAAACAGCCGTATCTTTATCTGGACGAAGGAGAATATATCGAACATCAACACCATTTTTCGCTATCTTAATCCAAGACTCTGTAAACCATGGTCCAATCGCTCCTTCCACAATAACTTCATAGCCGCTTTCTGAAAACTTTTTTGCGCTTGCAGCAACAGCTTCCATTACAGTTTCATTCTGTTCGCCTGAGTTGTTTAACCATGGATGAATATATCCTTTGCGAATACATTGCCAAAAGTCATCGACATGGATAAGAACAGCACGGTCATATTCTGTGTTTTCAACCAATATTTGTGATATACTGGTTTTGCCCGTTCCCGGCGAACCTGATATTATTACGATTCTTGCTGCCATATTACATTTCCTCCGCCACGTCTAATATAAATTTGCTGTATTATTCACTTTCCCAACGTGAACGCAGAAAATAATAATACACGCATATTATATCATAAATTCAGCGATATTTCTATATTTATTTGCCTTGTTCACAGAAATTTAACCTTGAGTTTCAACTTACCCCTTGACATTACTCGTCGGACAACGATTTCGGCGGTAGGCTTCCCGTCCATTTGAAATGCCTTCTGGACGAATTTTCAAACATAGGTACGATACCTAATTTTGAAAAACTCATCGCAACAATAAGAAGCCGCGAGATTTCCGCTTGCGTTATTTTACAGGCGCAGAGCCAATTAAAGGAGGAACGAGAAATGTGGTCACAGGGAACAATTAACGGTTATAATTATTGGGTCAAACATTACGAAGAAGAGTCGATGTACGGAATAAATGAGGGGAAGATTTCAAAAATGACGATACGCAAAGGCGGTGTAGAATTTTACAATTTCGACAGAGGACTTGATTTTGATAATCTTGATGCAGACGGCAGAGCAGTCTACGAAGAACTGCTGAAACTGTACAATTAACCGCGAAAACAACTGAGAAATCGCCCGCGAGGTCTGTTCCTCGTACACATAGATTTTATAAGACCGCAGAGGTCTTTTTTATTTTTATAAACGCTACATTTACACAATTAAAATTATATAAAATCACGAGGAGAACGATTAATACCTGAATTTATATACAAACCCACGCCGCTGATGCTCCCGACAAAGGGCAATGTAAAAAAAATATTGCAAAAATCTCCTGAATATGATAAAATAATGATAAAAAACAAGGAGAAAAATAATGAAATGTCGAACACTGCAAAAGCAGAAACACTCGACACAGACGCCAACAGTTGTTACGATGTTATTTTCACGGAGTTAGAGTTGTCAAATATTCACACTATGACCAAAGCGCAGACGCATCTTATTGAGAGTACTAACAGTTCTATCAGAGATAATCTGGCGAGATTCAATCGCAAAACCAAGTGCGTCACCGAAAACTGCAAATACAAAGAAAATAGATTTTCAAATCACGAACCACAATTATTTTCTCGATGATAATCTACACCGTGTAAGCGGTCGAAAGCTGCTTCTGCCGAATTTACAGATGGTAATAACAGATGAAGCTTACAAACTCCTGCAAGCCGCGCGGCGATGGATTCGGCGGTTAGCTGGATTAACAGGAAGAAATAGTATCTAGTATCTATGAAAAACACAACCAAGACAAAAGAAAAAAAGCCCGAAACCTATAC
>Ga0099364_10008645_pt1 | contig 14282 bp, 13 predicted proteins | sample TergutTh196P3_FD_73070 | JGI IMG/M metagenome (GOLD analysis project Ga0099364, IMG submission 73070) | Microcerotermes parvus P3 segment gut microbial communities from Pointe-Noire, Republic of the Congo - Th196 P3 | ecosystem: Host-associated > Arthropoda: Insects > Digestive system > Gut ... | reverse complement strand
TGTTTCAGCATCTCGTCGTTAAATGATAAAGACTAGTTCCGGGGCGCTCACATCTCGCGCCCGTCGCAGGCACGTGCTCCTTATTCGCCGCACTGCGACCACTGAAACGAGTTCAGGGTGGCACAGGGTAAAAGCGGTCGTCGAGACATTTTTTTCATGCGTTTTGCCTGCTGCTAACTGCTAATTGTTGTGATAATTCCCTAATATTTTTAATTATTAAGCCTGTATTTTCAAGGTCGCTTTCTTTCAAAGCGTCTTCAACCGAAAAATCGCCTACTTTTTCTCTTCTCAGCCGGCTTACAGCTGCGCCGCATCCCAATGTTTTTCCGATATCTTCCGCCAATGTTCTTATATATGTGCCGCTTGTGCATTCAACTCTTACTTCAATATTTATGCCGTCGAAGGATATAATATCAATATTTTTTATCGTAACTTTCCGCGGCTTTCTTTCAACGGTTATGCCTTTTCTGGCAAGCTCATAAAGTTTTTTTCCTTTATGCTTAAGAGCCGAATACATCGGCGGAATCTGCTCAATCTCGCCTTTAAAGCAGCCGACCGCTTTAATGATTTTTTCAAGGCTTATATCTTTCACTTCTTTTTTTTCAATTATATTGCCGTCTAAATCGCCGCTGTCGGTTACCGTGCCTAAAAGAAAAGTGCTCAGATAAACTTTATCCTGCTTCATAAATTTATCCTGAAGTTTTGTGGCTTTTCCCGTTAAAACAAGCAAAAGGCCTGTGGCAGCCGGATCAAGCGTTCCGCAGTGCCCCGCTTTTTTAATATTTAAAATTTTTCTGATTTTATTTACCACTTTAAAAGACGTCCAGCCTTCAGGCTTGTCAAAAAGCAGCATTCCCGAAATGTCATTTTGCATTGTCTAATTTATCTTTAAAAGCATCGCTTATTATTTTTAAAGCGGAGCTTATGTCCGATTTTAACGTGCATCCCGCGGCATTCTTATGCCCGCCTCCGCCGCATTTTTTTACCGTTTCAAGAATATCAAATCCTTTTACGGAGCGTAAACTTACTTTAGTTGTATTTTTATCAATTTCATTAAACAAACAGCTTACTTTGACGCCCTTTATCATCATTCCGTAATTTACAATCCCTTCGGTTTCATCTTCTTTCGCGCCGCTTTGTTTGAACATATCTTTGGTTAGAATCATATATGCCATTTTTCCGTTAAAGTAAGTTTTGAGTCCGGCTAACGCAAACCCTAAAAGTTTTAAACTTTCCGCAGTGCTGTTAACATAAACTTTATTGAAAATTTCATTCGGAGAAACGCCGTAATCAAGCAATTTTGCAGCCGCGGCATGAGAAGCCGAGTTTGTATTAAGCTGCTGAAAGCGCCCTGTATCGGTAACGAGGCCGGTATATAAACAATCAGCTTCGTTTTTTGAAGGTTTTATTTTCATAAATTCAAAAATTTTAAAAATAAGCTCCGACACAGACGAAGAATGCGGAACGATATAATTGACATTCCCGAAGTCCGTAAACATCGAGTGATGATCAATATTAATAATCTTTTTAGCCTGCGAAGTAGAAATAATATTGCCCATGCGGGGAAAATTTATTGACTCAAGTATTATCGCGCAGTCAAAAACTGCATTTTTGGATACAGATTTTTTTATCGATTTAGCGCCGCTCATAAATTTAAGCATATCCGGCACTTCATCGGCACAGCAGACAACGGCTTTTTTTCCGAGCCTTTTAAGCATTGACCGTAAAGCCAGACAGGCTCCTAAACTGTCGCCGTCGGGTTTAACGTGCCCGGCAATAAAAAACGTTTTTGATTGTTTTATTATCTCTGATATTTCGGAAAGCTGTTTTAAATCTGATTTTGGCGTTGATTTTTTCATAATTTATCATTAACCTGTTGAAGGTTCAAAATGTGTCATCAACCCTGAATTTATTTCAGGATGCCGGAAGTTTACTTCCGCAACTTGTTGCAGCATCTGGCCGTTAAACTACTAGACCCTGAAACAAGTTCAGGGTGACACAGCTATGAGTTTTTAGAGGTTTCTTGATTGCAAATTGTAATTTGTTAATTGCTACTTGCCGTCTTCGTCTTCTATTTTTTTTAGTATATCAAAAACTCTTGAAGCGCTTTCATTGGTATCATCGTAAACAAAAGTAATTTCCGGAGTTCTTCTTAAATTAAGCTTTACTGCAAGCTGATGTCTTACGGCTTTTGTATTATCTTTCAGAATATCCGAAGCTCTTTTTTTATCCTCTTCGCTTCCGAAAACCGAATAAAATATTTTGCAAAAAAGCAGGTCGTCAGTCAGTTTTACTCCCATGACAGTAACAAGCCCCGCGTTCAGGTCGCGGATATCTCTTAAAATATCCGAAACTTCCTGCTGTATCAGAGCGCCTACTCTTGTTGAACGTTTATATGATAAAACCATTTTTTATCTCCGATAAAAAATAGAAGCTTAGAGAGCTTGGAAGATTGGAAGTTTAGCAAAAGCAAAGACAAGCCGTTGCCCAACTTCTCAGCCTCTCAGCTTCTCATCTTCTGCCGTTTTAATTTTCTTCCTCAAGCTTTCTTGCTACTTTTTCGGTTGTGAAACTTTCAATTATATCTCCGGCTTTTACGTCGGAAAAGTTTTCAAGCCCGATTCCGCATTCATAACCTTTTTCAACTTCTCTGACATCGTCTTTAAATCTCTTAAGGGACGATATGTTTCCTTCAAAAATTATCACATTGTCTCTCAGCAGTCTTGCTTTTGCCCCTCTCTGAATTTTTCCGTCAATTACCGAACATCCTGAAATCGTCCCGTGGCTTGAAAGTTTGAAAACCTGTTTAACTACTGCTTTACCCAAAACTTTTTCTTTCATATCAGGGTCAAGCAGACCTTCCATAGCGGCTTTCACGTCGGCAATTAAGTCATAGATTATTCTGTAAACATTAATGCTGACACCTTCCGTTTCCGCGAGTTTTTCAACTGCCGCGTCAGGCCTTAAATTAAAACCTACTATCAGCGCGTCCGAAGCAACGGCCAAAGCAACGTCGGACTCGGTTATCGAACCCGCGCCTCTGTGAATTATTTTAAGACTTATTTCAGACGTTGACAATCTTTCAAGAGCATCGCTCAAAGCGCCCAAAGAACCCTGAACGTCCGCTTTTAAAATTATTCTCAAATCTTTTGTTTTTCCGGAACTTATATCCTGCAGTGAAAGATGATGTCTCGGTCTTAAAGCATCGGCTTTCACTTTATCTTTTCTTGACTGTGCAATCTCTCTGGACTGCGATTCCTGCTCAACAACGACAAACTTATCTCCGGCCTGAGGCGGTTCGTTAATTCCCAGAATTTCAACTGGAGCGCTCGGCGGGGCTTCGTTAAAACGCTTCCCGTGCTCGTCAGCCATTGCCCTTACTTTTCCGTAAGTCGTGCCGACAACAAGATTATCTCCGACGCGCAGCGTACCGCTTTGCACCAAAACAGTCGCAACGGGGCCTCTTCTGGAATCAAGCTTTGCTTCAACGACAATGCCTTCGGCATTTTTATCGGGATTTGCTTTGAGCTCCAGCATTTCCGCTTTTAATAAAACCATATCAAGAAGAGAGTCAATATTTATTTTCTGTTTCGCCGAGATATCAACCATTATAGTGTCCCCGCCCCATTCTTCAGGCATGAGGTTGTAATTGCTTAACTCCTGCCTTATTTTCTGAGGGTCGGAAGTCGGCAAATCTATTTTATTAACCGCAACTAAAATAGGCACGCCGGCGGCTTTCGCGTGGTTTATGGCTTCAACCGTCTGAGGCATAACTCCGTCGGCAGCTGAAACCACCAAAATAACTATATCCGTGGCCTGCGCTCCTCTTGAACGCATCGCCGTAAACGCTTCGTGACCGGGCGTATCCAAAAAAGTTACGTACGCGCCGTTAGCCGTTTTAACTTTATACGCTCCGATATGCTGGGTTATTCCGCCGTGTTCCCCTTCGGCAACCTGGCTTTTTCTTATGGCGTCAAGCAAAGAAGTTTTGCCGTGGTCAACGTGCCCCATAATTGTAACGACCGGAGGACGCGGCTTCAATTTCGCCGGATCTTCGGCTTCCGCGGTAACTTTTTCTTCGGAATATATTGATGCAAGCTTAGCGTCATATCCGAATTCGTTTGCCAAAAGAATGGCAGTGTCGGTATCAAGACGCTGATTTATCGTGGCAAGGCTTCCCATTGAAAGAAGCTTTTTTAAAACATCGCCGACTTTGAGCTTCATCTTTTCAGCCAAATCTCTGACGGTTATAAGCTCATTTATTGAAATTTTGCCTATATACTTATTTTCAGGCGCTTTGTTTTCTTCTTCTTTTTTCTCGACAGGCTTCTGAGGCTCAGGCTCTTTTTCAATGACGGGAGGTTTGACAGGCTCAGACGGTTTTACAGCTTCTTTCTGTGATTCAACGGCAGGCTTAACCGGCTGCCGTGTATTTATGTTTTTTTCTTCTTTTTTAGGCTGCTCTGTTTTATGCTCGGCTTTTTTTATGTCTCCGGATTTTTCCTGAGAACCAACCGGAGGCTTCTTAATTTCTCCGTCTTTTTTCTTAGCTGTTTTTTTTACGGCAGGAGCAGTTTTTACGCTTTTTGCCTTTGCCGTCTTCGGTTCTGCTGTTTTTTTAGGCGCAGCTTTCTCCTTAACGGTTTTTTTTGCAGCAGCAGCCGCGGCAGTTTTTGCAGCCGCTTTTTTCTTTGGAGCAGCCGTTTCCTTTGTTTTAGCCGCCGGCTTTTTCTTACTCTTTTCGGCGTCTGATTCTTTGGTTTTTACTTGTTTTGTTGGCATAAGCTGTATTCACTCTCCTTTTAACGGCAGTTAGAAGGGAGAAAGCAATGTGTTTTCGCTTTGCGAAAACTTATAACCTGTTTCGGCTTCGCCAAAGCTCATTACCTCCTACATCCTCCTTTCTGCTTCCTACTTATTTTTCTCTTCTAACTAAGACTTTTTTTCGCTGCCTCAATAATTTTCTCGGCTGTCTTAGGGCCTATTCCGGGAAGAGTCGTGAGATCGTCAATCGTAAGCTGCGCGAGCTTTTCTATATTCGTAAAACCCGCTTTAACTAAAATTTCTATATTTTTATTGCTGATACCTTCGAGTTTTTCAAGAGCTTCCGTCTGCTGTTCCGCTTTTTCTTCGCTTTCCTGTTTCTTCTGCCCTTCTGATTTTACGTCTATATGCCATCCGGTAAGTTTTGCGGCAAGCCTTACGTTGTGCCCGTTTTTGCCTATAGCCAAAGAAAGCATATCATCAGCAACCAAAACTTCCGCTTTTTTATCTTCCTGCGAAATTAAAACCACGGAAACAGCTTTTGCCGGAGCAAGCGAAGACGCGATATATTTTGCCGCGTCTTCGGAGTAAGGTATTAAATCTATTCTTTCGCCCCTGAGTTCGTCTATAATAGGTTTCACTCTGGCGCCTTTTATTCCGACGCACGCGCCGACAGGGTCAACTTTCGGATTATTCGACACAACCGCGACTTTTGACCTCATTCCAGGGTCTCTGACGACATTTACAATATTTACGACTTTTTCGTATATTTCGGGAACTTCAAGCTCAAAAAGCCTTTTGACAAGCTCGGTGCTTGCGCGCGACAATACGGTTCCCGGGCCTTTAATACTTTTTTCAACTTTTATTATAACCGCTCTTATATGCTGTCCCACATTAAACTTTTCTCTGAAAACCTGCTCGCTGACAGGCAAAATCGCTTCCGTTTTACCCAAATCAACGATTATATTTTTGTTTGCTATGCGGTATATGACGCCGTTTATAATCTGTCCGACTTTTTCTTTCATTTCATCGTATAAAGAATCTCTTTCGGACTCTCTTATTTTCTGAACGATAACCTGCTTCGCTGTCTGAGCCGCGATACGCGAAAAGTCCTGCGTATCCAAAGGTATTTTAACCTCGGCCCCTATCTCGTGCGGCTGTCCGAGTTTCTTTGCTTCCTGAACGCTTGCTTCAAGAAGAGTGTTTTCAACATCTTTAACAACTGTTTTTACGACATAAGCTCCCATCTCGCCCGTCTCGGTATCAACCTTCGCTACGACATTGACATTTTTGCCGACGTGTTTCTTATACGCCGATACCAAAGCGTTTTCTATAACGCTTAAAATATCCTCTTTTTTAATTTTCTTGTCTTTCTCGATCTGCTCAAGAGCCATTAAAAGTTCGCCCTTTTCTGCCATTGCATCCTCCGTTTAACGACAAAGTTTAAAGTTCAGAGTTCAAAGTTCAAATGTCGTGTTTCGCCAAAGGCGAAACTTATTATAGGTTTTCGCTTCGCGAAAACTCCTTATTTGAACTTTAAACTTTGCGCTTTGAACTTTGTCTTTTATATATCTGCTTCTAAATTTGCTTTTTTTATATCCGCAAGCTCTATTTCAACTTCGCCTTTTGTCACGTCATTAATTTTTATTTTGCCGTCTTTCGCTGAAAGTATTTCTCCCAAAAAGTTGCGCTGGTTATTTATTGCGTTAAACGTCCGTATCCTTGCTTTGATTCCGGCAAAGTTTTTAAAATCTTTCTCTTTTTTTAAAGCCCTGTTTATTCCCGGAGAAGAAACTTCCAAAACGTAAGATTCATTCAATATATCGCCCGCGTCCAGAATATCTCCGAAAATATAACTCATTCTTTCGCAGTCGCCCATTGTAACGCCGTTTTTTTTATCTATAAAAATCCGCGCTACCCAATTGCCGTTTTCCTTAAGGTATTGCACGTCGATAATTTCAATATTTTCCGCTTCCGCAGCCGGCGTCAAAAGTTCTTCAAGCGCTTTTGTTTTACTTATCATACCGTAAATCCCGTATCAAAAATAAAAGGCGGCCTTTAGCCGCCTCAACGTGAAATATTATACAAATTTAAAACGGCAATTACAAATTGGGTCTCTCTAAAAACACGACAAACGCATGAAAAAAATGTCTCGACGACAGCGCCCTCACCCCGCCCTCTCCCTGACAAGGGAGAGGGAGAACAGCTTCGACGGAGAGAGGATTATGTTTTAGCTTTCAGCTGTGCAGTTTAAGTTGTCATTCTGCGCCCTGCAGCTTCGTGCAGTGTAAACTCCGTCGCAGAATCTATTAATTTATTGACCCTGCGACTTCGCGCAGGGTGACAACTGCATTATTTTGAATTCTGTTTAGGACACTCTGAAACGAGTTCAGAGTGACACAACAGGTGAGTTTTTAGAGAAACCCAATTCGTAATTTGTAATTGCCGTTAAAATTACATTCTCTGGTCGACGTATATTCCGGGACCCATTGTTGAAGAGATGGAAACGCTCTTTATATACTGGCCTTTTGAGCTTGAAGGTTTTGCTTTTGAAACCGCTTCAAACAAAGTTCTTATATTATCAACCAATTTTTCTTTATCAAAAGAAACCTTGCCTACGGAGCAGTGAATAATTCCGTACGCGTCATTTTTATATTCTACTCTGCCTTTTTTAAGTTCCTTAACGGTTGTGCCTACTTCAAACGTAACCGTTCCGGATTTCGGGTTAGGCATAAGGCCTTTGGGTCCCAAAATTTTTGCGACTTTACTCAAATCTTTCATAATATCCGGTGTCGCTACCAAAACGTCAAAATCAAGATTGCCTTTCGATATATCTTCTATCAAATCATCTCCGCCGACCATGTCAGCGCCCGCGTCCTTGGCTTCTTTCTGTTTTTCGCCTTTTGTTATAACAGCTACTTTTCTTGTTTTGCCGATACCGTGAGGAAGAACTATCGTTCCTCTCACAATCTGGTCGCTCTGCTTAGGGTCGATACCGAGCCTGATGTGCATTTCAACGCTTTCGTCAAACTTCGCTTTAGCCGTCTGCTTTACAAGTTCAGCTGCTTCTGAAAGCATGTAAAGTTTGTTCTTGTCAACTAATTTTGCCGCTTCATTTGTTCTTTTTCCCATTTTTTCCCCCTGTGGTTAAACGGCGACTATATCGCCTCCCACTATTTGTTGTGTCTTTGATTCGTAATTGGGTTTCTCTAAAAACCTAAAAAAGCAACTCTGCATCAAGGAGTGTCCTGAACAAATTTAGTTTGGAGCTTGTTTCAGCATCTCGCCGTTAAAACAAAACTACTAGACTCTGAAACGAGTTCAGAGTGACACAGCAGGCGGGTTTTTAGAGAGACCCGATTGCCGTTATTTAACTACTTCTATTCCCATACTTCTTGCCGTACCTTCAACCATCAGCTTCGCGGCATTGATGTCGCCGTTTGCGTTTAAGTCGGGCATTTTCGCTTTTGCTATTTCTTCAACCTGCGCTGCCGTTATTTTTCCGACTTTATTTCTGTTTGGTACGCCAGAAGCTTTCGCTACGCCTGCCGCTTTTTTTACCAAAGCAGCAACCGGAGGCATCTTTGTTATAAAAGTAAATGATCTGTCCTCATATACCGTTATAACTACAGGTATGGTCATACCCTGTTCAGTCTTTTTTGTTCTTTCATTGAACTGCTTGCAAAAATCCATTATATTTACGCCCTGCTGGCCTAACGCAGGACCTACCGGCGGCGCAGGATTTGCTGCTCCTGCCGGAATTTGAAGTTTAATCATTGCTTTTAATTTCTTTGGCGGCATTTTACTTGCTCCCTTTTAACGGCAAAGTTAAAAGTTCAGAGTTCAAAGTTCAAATGTCGTGTCTCGCCTTTGGCGAAACTGATAACCGGTTTTCGCTTTGCGAAAACACCTTATTTGAACTTTGAACTTTGCGCTTTGAACTTTGTCTTTTATATTTTCTCAACCTGTAAGAAGTCAAGCTCAACCGGCGTAGGTCTTCCGAAAATCGTGACCATAACTTTAAGCTTCCCTCTTTCCTGATTTATTTCTTCAACAACACCTATGAAATGCTTGAAAGGACCTTCAATAATACGGACATTCTCTTCTTTCTCAAAAGAAACAGCCGGTCTAGGTTTAGAAGCTTTCGGGTTAACGATAGTGTTCAGAAGGCTTGCAACTTCGTCCTGCGCCATCGGAACAGGCTTAACGCCGCCCAGAAAACCTGTAACGCCCGCCGTATTTCTTATAAGCCAGTATGTCGTATTATTAATTGTCATTTCCACAAAAACATAACCCGGGTAGAATTTTCTCTTTTTTATTCTTTTTTTATTCTGTTTAACTTCAACGACTTCTTCCGTCGGCACCAAAATCTGGGAAATAACATCCTGCATTCCAAGATTGGCGACGGACATCTCCAAACTCTTTTTTACTTTATCTTCATGTCCCGAATACGTATGGACAACATACCATTGGTTAGCCATTTTTTACTCCAAACTTATAATATAAAACCTATAACTCTTCCAAGAACCATGTCCACAAAACTTACAAAAATAGACATTATAATAACAAATATTACCACTATAATTGTCGTTCCGACTACTTCTTTTTTGCCAAGCCACGTAACTTTCGTAAGCTCGTAATAAGCTTCCCTGAAAAATTGTATGGCCTTTTTTATAAAATTCATATTACACCCTTTTTAACTACAGAGTGGAGAGTTGAGAGCGAAGAGTGAAATTAACGACGCCAGACTGTCATATTTTCACTTTTAACTTCTCACTTTTCACTTTGCCTTTTTTGGCGGGGGCAGAAGGATTTGAACCTCCAAAGCTGGTTTTGGAGACCAGCAGTTTACCGTTAGCTTATGCCCCCAAGCTTCCATTATTCAAAAAACTGACTTCCTTTCCCGCTGCAGCCGCTTTACAAATTTACTTCGTTTCTTTGTGGTCAGTACGCTTACCGCAATTTTTACAGAACTTTTTCAAAGCAAGTTTTCCTTCCTGTTTTTTGCCTCTGTCAAAATAATAGTTTCTGTTTTTGCATACGCTGCAAGCCATAGTGATAATAAATCTCTCAGCCATTTTTGATATTTCCTTTATTTTAATTACAAATTGGGCCTCTCTAAAAACCCAAAAAAGCAACTCTGCGTCAAAGAGTGTCATCCTGAACAAACTTAGTTTGGAACTTGTTTCAGATGCCCGGAAGTTTACTTCCGAAACTTGTTTCAGCATCTCGTCGTTAAAACAAAATTACTAGACCCTGAAACGAGTTCAGAGTGACACAACAGGCGGGTTTTTAGAGAAACCCAATTACAAATTACGAATAAACAGCAACGGCTAAAACAACAATATTTTTCGTCTTTGCTCAACTTCCCAGCTTCTCATCTTCTCAACTTCTACTTTTATTAATCGAATATCCCCCGCATCTTGCTGCGGAAAACCGCTTAATGATACGGCAGCTCCCCGCCAGAGGATAAACCATGCAAACATATAATGAGTAACGAGTAATTTTGGAGCGCCGAAGGCGCAATATTATAAGTACGGCGCTGCCGTACACAACAATTATTAATTACTCACTACTCATTACTAATTGCCTTAAAACTATTTGTCCAAAATTTCAGTTACAACGCCCGAGCCTACCGTTCTTCCGCCTTCTCTTATCGCAAATCTCAACTGCGGCTCCATCGCTACAGGCATTATCAATTCTATATCCATCGTTACATTGTCTCCGGGCATCACCATCTCTACTCCCGCAGGCAAATTCGCTATTCCCGTCACGTCTGTCGTCCTAAAATAAAACTGCGGTCTGTATCCCGTAAAAAACGGCGTATGTCTTCCGCCTTCTTCTTTTGTCAATATATACACCTGCCCCTTAAACTTCTTGTGCGGCTTTATGCTTCCAGGCGCTGCTATTACCTGCCCTCTTTCTACCTGATTCTTTTCTATTCCTCTCAGCAGCATCCCTATATTATCTCCTGCCTGCGCTTCGTCCAACAGCTTTCTGAACATTTCTATTCCCGTTACTACCGATTTCTTCGTATCGGTTATTCCTATGATTTCTACGTTGTCTCCCACTTTCACTTTTCCTTTTTCCACTCTTCCCGTAGCTACCGTTCCTCTTCCCGTTATCGAGAATACATCCTCAACGCTCATCAAAAACGGTTTATCTATATCTCTTGCCGGCAGCGGTATTGTCGTATCCACCGCTTCCATCAATGCCATTATTGAATCTACTCCTTCTTTTTCTCCCTGCAGCGCTTTCAGCGCGCTTCCTCTTATCACCGGCGTTTTATCCCCTGGAAAATTATATTTCGTCAACAAATCTCTTACTTCCATTTCCACCAAATCCAGCAAATCCTTGTCATCTACTGCATCGCATTTGTTCAAAAATACTACTATTGAAGGCACGTTTACCTGTCTTGCCAGCAATATATGTTCTCTTGTCTGCGGCATCGGGCCGTCCAGCGCGCTCACCACAAGTATTGCTCCGTCCATCTGCGCTGCTCCCGTTATCATGTTCTTTACATAGTCAGCGTGACCAGGGCAGTCTATATGCGCATAATGTCTTTTTTCCGTCGAATATTCAACGTGCGACACTGCTATTGTAACAATCTTTGTGTCGTCTCTTCTTCCCTGCGATTCCGACGCTTTCGCTACCTGATCGTACGATATATATTCGGCCAATCCTTTATCGCCCAATACTTTCGTTATTGCCGCGGTCAATGTCGTTTTGCCGTGGTCTACGTGCCCTATTGTTCCTATGTTTACATGCGGTTTGCTTCTGTCAAACTTTGCTTTTGCCATTTTGAGCTCCTTAACCTTTTACTTTTTGCCTATTACCTTTTACCTGCCGTTATGCTTTTGCTGTTTTTTCTAATATCTTATCGGATATTTGTTTAGGAACTTCTTCATAGTGCGAAGGTTCCATGCTGTAATTTCCTCTGCCCTGCGTTAACGAGCGCAAAGTTGTCGAATAACCGAACATTTCCGCAAGAGGAACATTAGCTTTAATATGCTGTATTTTATTTCTTGAATCCATACTGGAAATTTTACCGCGCCTTGAATTCAAATCGCCGATAACATCTCCCATATAATCTTCGGGAACGATAACCTCTGTTTTCATTATAGGCTCAAGTATAACGGGATTTCCTTTTTTGCACGCGTCTTTAAAAGCTATGGAGCCGGCAATCTTAAACGCCATTTCCGAGGAGTCAACTTCGTGGAACGATCCGTCCGTAAGCGTTACTTTAACATCCACAACAGGATATCCCGCAAGAGTTCCCGACGTGAGAGCTTCTTTTATGCCTTTATCAACCGCCGGAATATATTCTCTCGGAATTACGCCGCCGACAATTTTATTTACAAACTCATAGCCTTTGCCCGGCTCCTGGGGTTCAACGGTAAGCACAACGTGTCCGTACTGACCGCGTCCGCCGGTCTGCCTGATATATTTTGATTCCGCTTCCGACGCTTTTTTTATTGTTTCGCGGTATGCTACCTGAGGTCTTCCCACGTTTGCCTGAACGTTAAACTCTCTTTTCATTCTGTCAACCAAAACTTCAAGATGAAGTTCGCCCATGCCGGCAATAATAGTCTGGTTTGTTTCTTCGTTTGTTCTTACTCTGAATGTCGGATCTTCTTCGGCAAGCCTGCTCAAAGCAACTCCGAGCTTTTCTTCGTCGGCTTTTGATTTTGGCTCAATCGCAACGTCTATAACGGGATCCGGAAACGTCATGGATTCCAACGCTATCGGATTTTCTTCATCGCAAAGAGTATCGCCCGTACCGGTATTTTTCAATCCTACTGCCGCGGCAATATCTCCTGCGTAAACAACTTTAACTTCTTCTCTGTTGTTTGAGTGCATACGCACTATACGCGAAATTCTCTCTCTGTTATTTTTTCCGGGATTAAAAACATATGAGCCGCTTTCAAGAGTTCCGGAATAGACTCTGAAATATGTAAGTTTACCGATATAAGGGTCTGCCTGAATTTTAAACGCCAGCGCGCTGAAAGGAGCCTTATCGTCAACAGCTCTTTCCGCCGGCTCCTCTGTGCCAGGGACAACGCCTTTAAAAGCTTTTCTGTCAAGCGGAGAAGGAAGATAATCGCAAACCGCGTCAAGCATAGGCTGTACGCCTTTGTTTTTAAACGAAGTTCCGCAAAATACGGGAATCAACTTTATTTGAAGCGTAGCATTTCTTATAGCCTTCTTAATTTGCTCAACGGTTGATTCTTTTCCTTCCATATAGTTATTCATAACTTCATCGCTGTAATCCGCGATAAGCTCAATCATCTGGGCTCTCATTTCCTGGGCTTTTGCTTTATATTCTTCAGGAATATCAACAACATCGAATTTTGCGCCAAGCTCTTCGCCGTGCCAAATATACGCTTTCATCTGAACGATATCAACCATTCCCTCAAAAGTGGCTTCTGCTCCTATCGGAATCTGCAAAGGAAGAGGCGTCGCGCCTAATTTTTCTCTTACATCGTTGACAACCATGAAATAGTCAGCGCCGACTTTATCCATTTTATTTGAATAAACTATTCTTGGGACGCCGTATTTGTCAGCCTGTCTCCATACGGTTTCAGACTGAGGCTCAACTCCGTTGCCAGAGTCAAAAACCACAACAGCTCCGTCAAGAACTCTCAAAGATCTTTCAACTTCCGCGGTAAAATCAACGTGGCCGGGCGTGTCAATAATATTAAACTGCATATCCTGCCATTTGGCATATGTAGCGGCAGAAGTAATAGTTATTCCTCTTTCTCTTTCCTGCTCCATCCAGTCCATCGTCGCGGCGCCTTCATGCACTTCGCCGATTTTATGAGTTCTTCCCGTATAATACAGGATTCTCTCTGTTGTTGTTGTTTTGCCCGCGTCTATGTGAGCGGCAATACCGAAGTTTCTGATTTTGTTTAACGGAAATTCTCTAGCCATTTTTGTTCCCTTTTATTTTATTGTTAAATTATTTTATAAAACCAAACTGACTGCAAACCTATAAATACTAATATGGATCCCCGATTAAGACACTCGGGGATGACAAAAGAGAGGATTTACAACCTGCTTTTGTCATTTTTGTTTCCAACGTTTTAAACCGGGAATAAATCTTGAAAACAGCCACGCTTTAAAATTTGACATTCCCATTTCTTTCATCTTATTTTTACAAAATTCCTGCATTTCTTTCGCGGTACAATCTCTTGTAAATTTACCGTTTTCATAACAGTAAGAACAATACATTTCGCTTTTTGAACCGTCAGCGTTTGTGCCCGACCCCTTAGGGTCACTTTTCAGCGGCATCCCGCAGCTTTGACAAAACTTTTCCATTGTTTACCGCCCCGCCAGGGAAATTTTCCTTAGTTAATTCGTAATTGGGTTTCTCTAAAAACCCTGTTTTTTCTTACCGGCGTCCTGAACTCGTTTCAGGATCTCGTTGTTGACATTAAAGACATTAAGGACCTTAAAGTCCTTAAAGACGTTAAAGGCCAGATCCTGAAACGAGTTCCAAACTAAGTTTGTTCAGGATA
>Ga0099364_10008644_pt1 | contig 14283 bp, 13 predicted proteins | sample TergutTh196P3_FD_73070 | JGI IMG/M metagenome (GOLD analysis project Ga0099364, IMG submission 73070) | Microcerotermes parvus P3 segment gut microbial communities from Pointe-Noire, Republic of the Congo - Th196 P3 | ecosystem: Host-associated > Arthropoda: Insects > Digestive system > Gut ... | reverse complement strand
GAATTCGGGGGGATTGCGGCTCGGAGGCCGCAATGACGAACAGAGTTTTCGAGGAGACTTCTCTCTCCTCTCCCCTCTCCCCTCTCTCCTCTCTCCTCTCTCCCCTAAACTCAACCTACCGTTATTCTGTCCTTAATCGCTTCAAACCTTCTCTCTCCGATACCGGTCACCCTCATAATATCCTCTATTGAGGAAAAGCGCCCATGTTGATTTCTGTAATCAATTATTCGCCCGGCAAGCGCCTCCCCTATACCGGACAGATCCATCAGCTCATTGCGCGACGCCGTGTTGATATTTATTCTGCCGTCGCTTTCCCTTGGCGCCCCTATGATATCCGGCGTCGGCGTTTGCGTGTTCCCGCCGGGCTCCGGCGGGCGCTCCGGCTGGGCTGTTTGTCCGCCCTCATCTCCGCGCTCCCCATCCGGCGCGGTGCTGCTCACCGGAGCTTCCTGATGTCTTGCCTCGCCTCCGGGATCCGCCGGCGCGCCTTGCCCGGACGGCAGTGTTTCAACGCGCTGAGGCGCAACGGATATAATGTTCACGGCGCTTCTTCTGCCGGTGAAATAACCGCCCAAAAAACATGTCAGTGCAAGCGTCAGCGCTATTACCGCAAGTTCAATCCTTTTTAGTCTCATTTTTGTCCTCAAGAAAGTATATTATAATAACAATTGATTTTTGCTTGTCAGGCATGTTATACTGCGTTTGTTCATCCAATTGTACCACAACTGCCGGGAGATTTGAATATGGTTTATGTTAAGAAATTCACAATTATCATAATTACATCAATTCTCATCTCAGCGATGCTTTTGTCGCCTCATACATGGGCGGGGGCGTCCGTTGATTTCACAGACCTTGAGGCTCGGATAGCGCTGCTGATCGAGGTTGACACCGGCCAGGTGCTATACGAGTACAACGGCAATCGCCGGCATCCGGCCGACGCCCTGACAGTTGTCATGACAATGCTTTTGGCCGCTTCCGCTATTGAATCCGGTCAGGCAAGCGTAGACGAGCTTATTGAAATGACTGAATCCGCATGGTCTGATCTGGGCCCAAGTGATTCAACCCGCAGTATTTTGCCCGGTGAGGAAATGACCTTGCGAGATCTGATGTACTCCGGTTTTGTCGGCGGCATGCGTGAGGCATGCAATTTGATTGCCGAACATATTTCCGGCAGCACGGAGGCTTTCGTAGAGCTGATGAACGAGCGCGCAGTTGAGCTTGGCTGCGAAGGCACAAGCTTCATAAACGCTCACGGACGATATAATACATTGCAATATACAACGGCGCAAGATCTTTTCCTGATTTACCGCGAGGCGATGAGTTATCCGGTTTTTGCCGAGATTTCCGGTGTTTTCAGTCATACTATAGAAGGCACCAACAGATCCGAGCCGCGCAGGCTAAACGGCTCAAATTCCCTTTTGAACTCCAACGGAAAATACTATTTTAGGCACTGCACCTCAGGCGTAGCAAGCGCAACATATGAAGGCGGCCATTCCTTCATCGGCTTTGCGGAAGCGGATGACCTTTCGCTTATCGTTGTCGTTTTAGGCTCGGACGTCATTATGTTTGAAGATGACTCGGCCCTCATGAGGAATCTTTCAGAGTCCGGGCGGCTTTTTGAATGGGGCTTTACAAATTTTAGTTGGCGTGAAGTCCTCTCGACCAGCAATCCTGTAGCCCGTGCCCCGGTCAAACACGGCGCGGGTGCGGATTTTGTAAACCTGCGCCCGGAGTCGTCTATCAGGCAACTGCTCAGAAACGACGTCCCCCTTGAGGAATTTGACAAAGACATAATTATCTATTCGGTCGAGCGCGGGCTGGACATTGTCGCGCCGGTAAGCGCGGGCCAGGTGCTTGGCGAGATAACTCTGACCAGAAACGGAGAAAAGTACGACACAATCCTTTTAGTCGCCAACACAAGCATCGAACTTCACCGCATAGAGTTTATCAGGATGCAAATAGCGGACGCATTGGCAAGCAGCGTGGCGCGCGCCATCATTTCCGTACTGTTTATGGTCATCATGGCCTACTCGGCCCTTGTAATAAGATATAACTATATAAGACGCAAACGTCTGAAGAAGATTGCCGAGGCAAAGAAAAAGCTCACCCAAGAGCGTCAGGACGGTGTGCAGATAACAGATTTCAACGACCAGGATACAAGAGTACGCGGCAGACGGTATTAGTCTATCACCGGGCTTGTTGTCCATTCTTGGCCTCCGGCGCGTTGGTTTTCGTTGGGATATCCCAGCGCGTAAAAATCCGTTGCAGCGGCTTCTTTTCGGAATAGCTCGCCCGCCTTGCCCGGCAGTTTTTGCGCGGCCGCCGGTTTGGTTATTATCGGCAGCGCTGTATTTGCCTGCGCGGCCTTAAGCAGTCTCATTCCTACGCTGTTCATGGCAAGAACTCTGATGTATGGCGGCGGGCTTTCTGTGTCGCCGGCCGTTATTTCAAGGCACGCGCATATCAGCATCCTGCGAAGCCGCGACATAGCATATCGTTTTGTCTTCACCTTTTCAAGAAACGCTTCAATCGTCGGCTCTGATTTCGCGTACTTCATGAACCGGCGGTCAAGCCCCTCCGACGCCCCTGCCAGATTGGAAAAATCTTCCGCCGCGCGCAGGCGCGACAGCATCGCGAGTTCAAACGCTTTGATCGTAACCGGTCCGCGCCCGGCTTTGATTTCCCCCTTGTACACAGCCGCCGCCGTGCGCGGCATATTTTTTTGCGGGCTTCCTCCGTCCAGTATGAGCTTTCTGAGCGCGGACGCGGAAATACCCTTGTCTCCGTCATGGGCGCCGCCTATGCGCTTTACTGTGATCGGCTTGAGCATTGAGTCCGAGGCTTTAATGGCTTTCAAATATTCGATTCCAAGAAGGTTGTTCGGCGATTTAAAAATACCCGAGCCCTCTCCCAAAATGCAGTCTGCGGTCTTTTGAAGCGCCGACGCGTAAGGCAGGCCCGCACCCATCCATTCCTTAATAAGCGCGCCGGACTCTGCCGTTGCTGTTGCCTCCGCCGCTTCCCAAAGTTTTCCGATATCACCCGACTCGCTGCCGAATGAAACGCAGTCGCAGACGCCGAGGCTGTCAAGCAGATAGACCCCCGCGGCAGCAAAACCCTCGGCGGAGGAAAGCGCGTAAGCGGACGGCAGCTCCACAACCAGATCCGCGCCGCACCTCAACGCCGCCATAGCCCGCGCATGTTTTGAAAATATTGCAAAATCACCGCGCTGGACAAAGTTCCCGCTCATGACGCACACAACGCCGCAGTCCTGATCCAGGATCCGCCGTGTTTTTTCGATATGTGCGGCATGTCCCAGGTGAAACGGATTATATTCACAAATTATACCGGCTGTTTTAATATATTTCATCCTCCCCGTTGATGGTGAGTGGGTATCCGAAAGCATAAGTGCGGTGCATGGAAAAAAAACTTGTGCTTTTGCCGCAGTTGTATTAGAATGCTAGTACTATATTTTATTTCAAATTATTTTTATTTTCAAGGGGTTAAATTAAATGAATGTATTAGTGATTAACGCGGGCAGTTCCTCTCTCAAGTACCAACTGTTTGACATGACTACGGAAGCGATCATCGCCAAAGGCAACTGTGACCGTATTGGCATCGACGGTCATCTGAAGCATACTCCAGTCTCAAACGGCAAAGCTGTTTTCAACGACAGCATTGATCTCCCCACACATGCCGAGGCCATCAGCGCCGTTATCGAAAAGCTCACAAGCCCCGATTACGGCGTGATTGAAAGTCTTTCGGAGATCAAGGCCGTCGGGCATCGGGTAGTTCACGGCGGGCGCAAGTTTTATGAAAGCGAATTGATAAACGACTATGTCATCGGCGTAATCGAGGGCTGCATTCCCCTCGCCCCCCTGCACATCCCGGCAAACCTTATGGGTATCAACGCCTGCAAGAAAGCTATTCCCGGCATTCCTCAGGTCGCGGTCTTCGACACGGCTTTCCACCATACTATGCCTGAATACGCCCATGTCTACCCGATACCGTACAAATACTACAAATTGTTCGACATTCGGCGCTACGGCTTTCACGGTACGTCGCACCGCTTTGTCTCAGCCAAAGCTGTCGAGCACTTGGGCGGGAATCCAAAAGGCACAAAAATCATCACATGCCATCTTGGCAACGGTGCGTCTATCGCCGCTGTAAAAGACGGAAAGTGCGTTGATACTTCTATGGGCGTGACCCCGCTCGAAGGGCTCCCGATGGGTACGCGGTGCGGAAGCGTCGATCCCTCACTTGTCAGCATCATCGCAACCCTTGACGGCAATCTGACCGTTGACGAAACGATGGCCATACTTAACAAAAAATCAGGGATCCTCGGCGTTTCCGGCATTTCATCGGATTTCCGCGACGTCGAAACGGCTGCGGGTATCGACATCAACGACGGCAGCGACGTTGAAGGCGCGGACGTTAACGCCCGCGCGCTGCTCGCGCTTGATATTTTCAACTATAATGTCGCAAAAACAGTCGGCTCCTATGTCGCCGTCATGGGCGGGCTGGACGCACTGGTTTTCACAGCGGGCGTCGGCGAAAACTCGCCTTATACCCGCAAAGGGATCTGCAAACTGCTAAACGGTATAGGCATCAGCATTGATGAGAAGAAAAATGGTTTCAGGGGAACAGGAAAATTCGAGGATATTACAGGCAGAGGCTCAAAATCCAAAGTGCTGGTCATTCCGACAGATGAAGAGCTTGTTATCGCGCGGGATACTGTTGCAATCATCAACGGCGGCAATGAGCAGGTCGCAGAGGCTGTTGTGAAGTAATTTTTGGTCTTTCCGTGACTTTTTGCCGTTACATGGCAAGCAATAACGCTGTGATATCCGGGTTATCATATTCTTCATATTTTCTACACCCAACGGCGGCAGAAATCAAATCTGCCGCCGAATAATGTTGATATGCTAGTGCTCCACATCTGAAATAACTACACTGACCTTGCGCCGTCTTTTTCCATCTGTCATCGTTGAAATCCCTTGAAAGGCCAGTGGCATTCCTTCGGGCTTTCGCCTTGACAGACGAAAAAATCCAACGCAATTTCAGCCCAGTTATTTCAGATGTGAAGCACTAGACATTCTCTCTTTTCGGCAAATATAGAGCATTAGTTTTCGCCGGATTGGGTTCGTTCTCTACGGCGACTGCTCTTAGCGCTGCTTCAAATCCGGCAGGCATCGGCATGTACTTAAGATTTCACGGCTACGCCTTCCTTTTGTTGAAAGCAGACGGTACGAGCCGATACGCTTCTTTTTTATCAGTTTTCGTCATATACCGCGTGGCGATCCGCTCGTTGCAATTCGGGCAGAATATCGCGCCGTGGTACTGCGAGAAGTCCACGCATCCGTCGATAATACGGTCGTTATACATCTTCACAAAATTGCTCTCGCCGACTTTTTGGTAGTTGGCGATGAAGGTTTTGCAATGACCGCAGACAACCTCCAGGATATGGCTGCCCCTAACCTTCCGGCAGTTTGGGTTCTTATAAATCATTCTTCCTTCATCACCTCGGCAAACCGCTCTGATTTATTGGGGTGAATGACGATATCATCTGACACTGTCGAAAAGCATCAGGTACTCGGCCTTTCTGCTGTAGCTAAATCGTCTTCGCGGCGATTATAGGTTTCCAAATCCATAAGCACCGTGTCGCCTGTTCCATTGCGCGTTAGGAATATCGGGACCTTCTTAGAGCGGCAAATCTCGGCAATACTATTGTAGTTCCTGCGCAACTCGCTCGATGATTTAATGATGGTTTCCATTACATGCCCCCCAGTAGTCATTTATCACCCTTATTATGCACTGAATATGACAATCCCGTCAAGCGGAATTATTACATAGAAATTATACTGCACCCTATATCAAGACTATAAATGGCGTTGACGTTTTATTGCGCGAGGACGTAAGCAAGTTGAGTAAATGGTGTTATCGCGTCTTGATTATTAGCAGCATACCACATATGTCCAAAATCCCCGAATTTGATTTATCGTTTATGCCCAAAATCCCCTATTTCAGCGCGACCACTTGTAGGAAAAGCGGGCCAAAGACGAATGGATTTCCGTCCTGCTACGCAGCACCGGCATGGAAGCGGACAAGATATTCATTTATGACGTTGAGAATGCCATCAAGATACGTACCGGCGAAACAGGCTACGATGCTCTTTAGTGCTGCACAGCGCAATTACGCCGACCATCCTTACGGCATCTTTTTCCACCTGTCTGCGCTAAAACCCCTCGAAAGGCGCAAGCGTTCCGTCGGGATTTTGCCTTGACAGCCGAAAAAATATGCCGCAACTATGGTTGGCGTAATTACGTCGTGCAGCACTGGGACTCCGAAGCCGGTGGTGAATGACGATATCATCTGACACTGTCGAAAAGCATCAGGTACTCGGCCTTTCTGATGTTCTTTTCACTGTTGTAAATCGACCTTATATCCGATATCAGCGATAAATCTCCGCCGCTCGCGTTTAACTCGGCTCTGATTTCGGCAAGCAGCCCGTCCATTCTTCTGTCGCTTTCACTCTCCATGCCGCCCGCAATGGAAAAGTATTTCATTCCAATATCGAATATCGCGGCGTTTGTGCGTTCCTGATCAGGCAGCGCCCTATATTCGGATACGGCTGCGCTAAGCAGGTTTTCCAAATCGTTTTGAGATTTGGCCTGCAGCAAATAAATCTCCGCCAGCAACTGCGCAAGGCGCTCCCCTGAGCCACGGCTTTCCGGTTCTCCCGGAAGCGCTTCCGCGCTGCTCCCGTTTTCGCCCGTTATCTCCCTTCCGGCGCTATCTGGCTGCCCCGGCAAGGGCGTTGCGGCGTTGTCCGATTGCTGCGGCAATGAATCCCTCATGTTCCCGTTTTCGCCCGGCAACGGTGCTTCGGCGCTCCCGCTTTCGCCGAGTATAAGCCTGACCGCTTCCTCCGCAGAGAGTTCCCCGGCATCCAGCTTGCGCCGTTCTTCCCCGGTAAGATCGCGCAGGGTGATTTCCGGTATCTTGTTCATCGCCGCCGCCAATGCCTGTTCATTATTGGCGCTCATTTCGGCAATTTCTTCTTCCGAATAAAGCAGAAAGTATGTCAGCACTTTGATATTGTTAAGCTGAAACAGGACAAGCACAGCCAATGACGCCACTAAAGCGCCAATGACAATCAGCCGTATTCTCTTCTTTTTTCTTTTTTTCATTACATCTGTCAATAGGGCGTCTGAAATTCAGCGTAATGACGCCGCCTCCCGCTTTGCGGATCAATGCTTCACCGTCTTGCCTGTACAGCATAGCAAGAGAGCAGTGATTTTTCAATAGAAACTTTTGGTATTGCGGGACAATCGCAAGATAGTAAATTGCGCAATGCTTTCTATGGTACCCGCAGGGGCGATGCAAGCAGTCAGACGTTCGGAAATCGTAATGTTCGGCACATTATTGCCATGATTAACAGCACGAGCCTGATTCACATGGCCCATCTCCCGCCCCTGTGCTGCCATTGTCAGTCCCGCAACCCGCAAACGCACCAAAATGCACCGAGCGGTTCCCCATCACCTTAAACGCCCTGCCATAACGGGTGTCGGACACCATAGAAGCCGTGTTCCCGCACACCAACATCGGTTTGCCTTTGATGAAGCGGTGATGATCGTCAAGGTCAAAGAAATGAGGGTATCCGGGAATGCTGCCGTCGTACCAAGCTGCCTGCCCATAGTCTTCACAAATATCTTCCAAGTCATCAAGTTTGAACGCCCTTACGGTACGCGATGTGAATGCGGCGAAGCCGATTTTGTTTTCAATTTCTTCGTTGTCAATTTCAATTCCGCAAATGCTTGTATAACGGAAATCCTGCCACCCGGCTTTTTGCATGATTCTGCGAAAATCTTCGACGTACAATGCGCCGCTCAGACATTCCCCGCGCAGCACAGAATCGGCCGCCAATGGTTCGGGTATGCGCCTGTCAGAGAAAACATCCGAGAAGAACAACTCGCCGCCCGGTTTAAGGGCGCGATATATCTCTTTGAACACTTGCTCTTTGGCAGGGGAAAGGTTGATCACGCAGTTTGAAATCACAACGTCAACGCTGTTGTCCTCTATGCCAAGCGATTTCAAGTCCTCGATATACCCCTGCATAAACTTGACATTCGATTTTTTGAAGCCGAATCGTTCCCGCTGTTCTTCCTGATATTTAAGGGCGGTTTCGATTTGCGCCGTTGTCATGTCAACGCCGATTGCACAGCCGGATTCCCCGACCAGTTTGGAAGCGATATACACATCCCGCCCGGTCCCGCAGCCCAAATCAAGCACGGTCATTCCGTGAAGCAGAGGCGGCAGCGGCGACCCGCAGCCATAGAATTTTCTTTGGATTTCATCCGCTATAAGGGGTAATATTGCCCCTATCTCCGCGGGAGGTTTGTCGATGGCACAGCACGCGCCGCTCATTAGGTCACTTTTGCTCTGCAACTGTTTGCCGTAATACTCTTTTACTTGCTCAATGATTTTGTTTTCCACGCTATCTTTCTCCTTTGCTTAAATGATTAACAGCATTCGCCGTCCTCGCAACCGCAGGACGGCTCTTTGCCGGTGAGCCAGCTCATAATAATCGCTGCTGCACAACCTACGCCCGCATTGACTTCTATTGCTTGGCACCAACAAAAACAAAGCCACAAACGGCTTCATTTTCGCTTTCAAGCGGCAAACTCGGGTTATATCATATGCGCCGGTAAAATCCATACATTCCCGCGAAGCGGCAGCCGTTCTTTCGCCATACAGATAACAGCGCCGGTTCCGTGCTTTTTTCCGGGTATCTTTTCAATACAACGGAATGAATTCACCATTGATTTTGCCGGGTCGCTTGTAGTCTTAATCTCCACCGGATAAAGCGTGCCGCCGTCTTCGATCAATAAGTCGATCTCATTTTTATCCATATCGCGGTAATAATACAGCGGCGGCTTGACGATTCCGTCGTTATAGTAGCTTTTTAGGATCTCTGTAAACACGAAGGTTTCAAAAATATGTCCCCACATTGCGCCGTTTGTCAACTGCTCCGGTGTATTCCAACCGAGTAACCAGCAGGCAAGCCCGGTGTCCAGGAAATACAGTTTCGGGGTTTTTACCAATCGTTTATTGAAGTTATTGTAATACGGCTCCAACAAATACACCAGCCCGCTTGACTCCAAGGCCGACAGCCACGCACGAATGGTTTTTGCATCCTTGCCGCATATCTGAGCCATCGTGCTGAGGTTAAGCATTTCGCCGGTGAGTGAAGCCGTGGATTTGACGAACTTGATAAACGCCGATTCGTCTTTAATATTCAGTACATCCTTTATGTCCTTTTCGATATAAGTTTGAAAATAAGAGCTGTAAAAATCGGCCCAGTCGCGCAGATCGCTGTCTGTTTCGTGCAATTCGGGGAAGAAACCTTTATGAATACAGGCTATGGTGTTTGTGTAATCAAACTTGACCCCTGCTCCCGTTATTTCGTTCATGTGTTCATCTGTTGGGGAAAATGGTTCGCGATATGTGCTGCGCGCAAGTTCTCTCATGGAAAGGCCGAGCATTTTAATTACCCCGGCACGTCCGGCAAGGCTGTCGCTGACGTTTTTCATCAACTTCATGCTTTGAGAGCCGGTGAGGTAAAATTGCCCTTTATTCTTGTCCGGGTCCTCGTCTACAATATCTTTTATATAATCAAAAAGCTCCGCCGCTTTTTGGATTTCATCCACTACTACCGGCGGCTTATTTATATCAAAGAACAGCGATGGATTCTCTTTCGCGCTTTCACGCACAAGAGGACGGTTCAAGGTGACGTAGTTAATGTCGCGATATATCATTTTCAACATTGTTGATTTGCCGACTTGCCTGGCGCCGGTCAGCACAAGTACCGGCTTGCGTTTGGCGATGCGCGCCACAACCGATTCAATATGCCTGTCTATATACATTACGCAAGCCTCTTTTCGTGAATTTCGGAATGCAACTCCATTATATTCGAACTATTTGTTTTTGTCAATGAATTCAGGCGCAATCTAAGCCCGGTTATTTCGTATACGCTGCACTAACGTATTTTTGGTTCCGGCTTTTTGGCTTTGAGGGAATCGTCATTTTCAACCTTCCGCTTTCCAGCATTGGGTTGATGTAGCGTGTCATCATATAGGAAATAGACGAAATGTTCAGCTTCCTTGCAAGCTCATCCCGGCCTCTCGGCGTCTTGCAGAAATGTAACAGGTCCTCAAGCAAATCGCCATTGCCTTTCTCGTTGCTCTCGGACTTTCTTACGTTTTCGTTGTAAAGGGTAACGAGGAATACGCCGCGTGATGAATCAAACTTTGGCGCGGGTAGTCCGGCGGCGTCCATTTCATAGCGGATTGTTGGTATGCCGGAAAAGCGGTTTTCAGTATCAATCAGGGTTTCCAACGCGGCGGCGATTGCGGGATTGCGCGTATCAACACCCGATTTACCCAAGGTATCAATCGTCGCACGCCCATACAGCCCGCCGGGGTTTTCTATTTCCAAGCGGTCAGTGAAGAACAAAATGCGGATAGGAGAACTTTCGGTATGGCGGCTGTAATCGCGGTGTATCAGCGCGTTTAATACGATTTCTCGAATCGCCTTCAGCGGATATTCAGATTTGTCCGCCCGTTTTCCGTTGTCATCTATAATAGTCCTGACTTTGATGTTTCGATTGACAAAAGCCATCGCACCTTCCAGCATCTCCGGTATTGTCCCGTCGATTCTTTTGTTGTCTGTGAAACGTGCACCGTCCTGAGCTACATTCCCCATTTCGTATCCCGGAACCACCACGGCGGTAATACCAAAGCCGGTGAAGCTCGCCTGGGGATACAAGCCAAAAAGTATTAGGCCGGCGAGTGTAGGCTTACCGTCTTTGAATAAGCCGCATAAGGTCAGCGCATCTTCGTCGGAAAGGTTGGCAAAGTTCGGCTTTGCGACTCGGATTTTCGATAGAAACAAATTAACTTGAGCGTCATTCAGATTTGCGCCAATTCCGTCGGGAACAGGCCGCAGCTCATCTTGAATATTGCGCCGGTATACCTCATAGCAGTATATTTCGTATTCGGTCATGGGTAAATCTGCTTCACCGACACGGACATACGAACCGCGCACCTTACCAGCGCCTCGGTAATAACAGGGTTTTTCGTAAACGTCGCATTCAGATATTTCCGCGCTGACAACTGTTCTACCGTCAATTTGCGCTACGGTAAACAAAGGCCGAACAACAGGCTCCATCTGCTGCGCCTGTTCTGTTACCTTCATTTGTAAATCCTGCTGGTCGTACACACCGCATACATCGTAATCGTTCTCCTGGTCGATACCGAAGATGATTATTCCACCGCCTAGCTGATTGGAAAACGACGAGAGGGTATTATATAATCGCTGAGGCGTTCCGCCTGCAGCTTTCTTGAGTTCTATCGTATTTAATTCACAGCGAAGATTGACAACATCGTCAACCAACTGCTTTAGTTCTTCTGCCAACATACTATCGACCTCCACATTTGATATATGTCAACAGAATAAAGCGAAATAGCTTAAATGTCAAGTTTAATAACTCAAATACTTGAGATATTGATATCGGCCCAGTCGCGAAGATCGCTATCTGTTTCGTGCAAATCGGGGAAGAAACCCTTTCGTTTTGCTGAAAATGAGCCACGTTCCATCGCTGACTTGATAGCAACCCGTCCACGGTTCCCAATTCATATCAGATTCCATCTCCCCTCAGTATCCATGTAACACATACAAGGCTGCCGCCTATATCGTCGTACTCGTTTTGCTGGCTTCGAAGGTATCCCTCAAAAATTTCCTTCTTATCGGGATGTTTGGCTATCAACTCGTTTGCTCTTGCCGTGATGAACGCCATTCCCTTTGTGCTGTCGGGATTATTGGCGTCGGCGGCGTCGGCGCCGGAGACAGTATCAATCAGCCCGAGCCCTGCCTTGCTAAATAACGCCAGCCATTGCTTTTCAGTCAAATACTCATAATTGCTGTACTTCACATCTTCCTGTTTCCCGTCGTCAGGGAGATAGCTCTCGTCAATCAGGATGTATCCGCCCGGTTTTATCGTTGATTTTAGTTTGCGCAAGGTATCTGCGGGGCTTCCCAATACATCGCCGGCCGCACCATAAATCACGCAGTCATAGCCCGTTTCTGCCTTAACCGATTCGTTAATATCGCCGACCGCAAAATGGCATAAACCATCAACGTCATATTCCTGTGCTTTTTTGCTTGCGAATTCAACAAAGTCCGGGATTAAGTCAATGCCTTTGACGCCAACTTGGAGCTTTTGCGCGATTCGTACCGACGCAGCGCCCTTGCCGCAGGCCAAGTCAAGTATCCGCATGTTTTCAGAGATGTTGACGTGTTTCTCAATCAGCTTTATCATCACATCGGGGTCGCTGCCAAGTTCCCAGAAATCCTGAAGCAAATATGGCAGAAAAGGCAACAGTTCGGTTGTCTCCGCTGTCAGTGAACGGGCGAGTTTTTCTTCGATACCTTTTGTCGTTGGATGCAGCTCCTTCACCATTAATATAACTCCCTTACTATGCTATAGCTTTTGAACAACAACGATTTGCACATGACCAAATATCTTTGTTTTCACCGTCTCAAATCCATATTGTTCAAAGTTTCCGGCAATTTCTTTTGGCGAATAAAACTTAACATCACCTGCTCCCGATAACGGTACGAATGGGTTGAAGAAAAATCGCAGTAAAGACGGCAAATAGACGTCCGCAATATAAATTGTTCCGCTCGGTCTCAAGACTCTCATTGCTTCTTTCGCGAGACCCGCCGTGTCAGGGAAGTGATGGTACGCCGCGCAAACGGTTATTACATCCATCGAACATTCTCCAAAGGGGATTGATTCACACCCTGATACACTAAACTCCATGTTGGGATTATTGGCGGCGGCGTTTTTAATCATTCGGTCTGCAATATCTATCCCGAACCCATTTATCGGCGTTTTGTTGTTCAAAGCCGTCAAAAGGGACCCGATGCCGCAAGCCACATCCAATACAGTTGCATTTTCACGCAGTGCCACTTCCGAAACCAATAATTGCTTGAATTTGCGGGTAAACTTGCCATCATGCGTGTTGTCATAATTGTCGGCTTTTTTATTGTACGCGGCTTTTGATTTTGCGTTGAAGTCAGCCATGTAACACTTATCCCTTCGCTTTATCTTGTATACTTCATCCATACTTTTGCGTCAAAGCCCGCTTGCTTCGCCCATCGTCAGCAGTCAGACGCAGGCTTCCGTGTCCTTGAAAAAGTAGTTTAGGCATAGGTTTTCCTCTGAATCGCTAGCCTAAAAACGCAAGCAAAGATTCTCGTATTCCTGCAAAATCATAAAGAGGAATCACGGGAACGGGCATCTCAGAAGTCGCAGGATATAGACTTGTAATTAGCCACATGGCGGGTAGGCTTTATGGCCTACCCGCCATGTCCGTGTCAGATAATTTCGGTTATTGCGGATATGCGTTTTTTATGTCGTATGGGAAAATGCTTATACACCTATCTCATGTCCAGTACGCAATACTTCTTTAACAAAAGGATTGCCACGCTCAATTTCAGAAGTTTGAAATGCTCTGGGCTCAATGTCCAAATCCGGATACTGCCCGGCAATCGTCAGTAGAATCATAACAATATCCACCGAACGTTTTGAACCAAAAGTCGGCAAAAAGAAACACACATCCACGTCACTGTATTCATTTTGGGTACCTTTGGCGTATGAACCATAAACATATGCCTTTTCAATAGGAAGCACATTTTTTACGTCTGCAACATAACTGGTAATAATTTGATTCACAGTTTCTGCGCTAAAAGCCATGCGAACTCCTCCTTTGCTTTTGCAAGAATGTCTCGGGCTTCCGATTCGTGCACAAGCTCGCTTAATTTCTAGGGCAACACAAAGACATTGAAAAATCAATAAAGCAAAAATTTCCATACCTTCATTCAAAATACCCGATAGCAAAAGTATTCCGAAACCGATGTTAGTTGCGGCTAGTATTTGCACGAACTCCGGTTTGTTTTGATAACGCGAGACGATAAATGACAGCAAAAACACTTGGCTGATTAAAGTAATGATTTGTCCGAATCTCTTTAATTCTTCATATTTGTAGTGCTTAGTGATTCCCATTATTCCCAAGAATACTTGATACACTCCATATATAATAATTATTGATATTGACATATTACTGTGTTTGTCAACTAAAAAGTACAGCGTTTGGTCGCGAAAAAATACAGCACCCTCAACACCGAGTTTTTGTGTAAATTAAGTTTCTTCGTCTCTAA